>Ga0315902_10001925_pt1 | contig 33054 bp, 24 predicted proteins | sample LakEriMetagenome_9_FD_203523 | JGI IMG/M metagenome (GOLD analysis project Ga0315902, IMG submission 203523) | Freshwater fungal communities from buoy surface, Lake Erie, Ohio, United States - Buoy 12 MA117 | ecosystem: Environmental > Aquatic > Freshwater > Lake > Lake biofilm | place: USA... | reverse complement strand
CACCGTGGTGGCCGGCGTGCCGCCCGACGACCTGGGCCCCCTGGGCCAGCGCTGGGGCAACCCGCTGTACCGCTGGGACCGCATGGCCAAGGAAGGCTTCGCCTGGTGGACGGCGCGCGTGAAGCGCGCGCTGCACCAGGCCGATGTGTTCCGCATCGACCACTTCCGCGGCTTTGCCGGCTACTGGGAGATCCCGGCCAGCAGCCCCGACGCCAAGACCGGTCGCTGGGTCAAGGGGCCGGGCAAGGCGCTGTTCGACGCCATCGCCCGCGAGCTGGGCGAGCTGCCCATCCTGGCCGAGGACCTGGGCTTCATCACGCCCGACGTGCACGCGCTGCGCGACGGCTGCGGCTTCCCGGGCATGAAGATCCTGCAGTTCGCTTTCGGCGGCGACGGCGATCACGAGTTCCTGCCGCACAACTACGCGCGACACGTCGTGGTCTACACCGGCACGCACGACAACGACACCGCGCGCGGCTGGTGGGACCACGCCGCGGAGAAGGAGCGCCGCTACGCGGGCAGCTACCTGGCCTGCGGGGCGCACGACGTGCACTGGGCCATGATCCGCGCGGCGCTGAACTCGGTGGCCAACCTGGCGGTGTTCCCGATGCAGGACGTGCTGGGCCTGGGCAGCGAGCACCGCATGAACTGCCCCGGCACGCTGGGCGGCAGCAACTGGGCCTGGCGCTTCACCTGGGACATGGTGGGCGCCGAGCCAGGCCGCGTGCTCGGCCTGCTGACGGCCGCCAGCGGCCGCGGGCGCTTCGAGCTGCTGGGCATCGGCGTCCCGCCGAAGTCGGCGCCGGTGGTGGATTACTGAGACGAGCGGCCCGATGAGCGCAGCCCTGCCCGAAGCCTTCTTCATCCCCACCGGCCCGATGGCCTGGGCGCCCACCCGTGCCGTCATCGGCCCGTGGTCGGACCAGTTCCAGCACGGCGGCCCGCCCATCGCGCTGCTGGGCCGCGCGCTGCGGCTTCACCCCTGCGAGGCGCCGTTGCAGCTGGCGCGGCTGACGGTGGAGTTCCTCGGGCCGGTGCCGGTGGCACCCTGCGAGATCGAGGTGAAGGTGTTGCGCCCAGGCAAGCGCGTGGAACTGCTGCAGGCGCAGATGACGGTGGCCGGACGGCCCGCGCTGCTGGCGCACGCCTGGCGCCTGGCCCCGCAGGCCGGCAGCTCGCCGCCGGTGCGCGACCCGTACGCCATCCCGCCGCTGCCGGACGCGCAGGTGACGGGCTTCTTCAACGGCGTGAGCACCTTCCCCTACGGCGAGGCCATGGAGTGGCGCTTCGTGCGCGGCGGCTTCGCCGAGCCTGGCCCGGCCCTGGTGTGGGGACGCCCGCGCATCCCGCTGGTGGCGGGCGAGCCGCTGCACGGCATCGACGGCCTGCTCACGATGCTGGACTCTGCCAACGGCGTGAGCGCCGAGAACGACATCCGCACCCATACCTTCGTGCCCGTGGACCTGACGCTGAATCTGCACCGCGAGCCCGCCGGCCCCTGGTTCGGCATGGACGCGCGCACGATGGTCGATGCGACGGGCATCGGCACCGTCACCACCACCGTCTTCGACACCGCCGGCCCGGTGGGCCGCAGCCTGCACACCCTGTTCGTGCGGCCGCGCTGAAGCGGCGGCTGGCGGCGACTCCCGCCAGCCCCTTGAAGCCAGCCTCGGGCGCTACCCCTTGAAGTACTGCACCTGCTGGCTGCTGGCCAGCAGGCGTCCGTCCGCCCCCCACAGCAGCGCGGTCTGGTCGCAGTAGCCGCCGAAGAAGGCCTGGGCGCGGGCCTGGCCGAAGAGTGCGTGGGGGCCCTGCGCGGCCAGGCCGGCGGCGTCGGCGTGGAAGTTGACGGTGAAGGTCACCGTGCCCGCCGGCGTGCGCTGGTGGCGGCGCACGTAGGTGCGCGGGGCGAAGCAGTCGCACGCGGCGGCCAGCGCCAGGAAGTCCAGCGGCCGTGGCGGCTCGTCGCGCACCCACAGCCGCGTGACCGAGTCGGGCTGCTCCACGCCGTCCAGCGGCCGGTCCATGCCCCCGCTGACGAAGCGCATGTCGTAGGCCGCCACCCAGGCCGGATAGCCAGCCACCGGTTGGCGCGGCAGGCTGTCGAACGCGGGCAGCCCTTCGGGCAGGGCCACCTCGGTGTCGCTCCAGCCCGGCCGGCGCAGCGCGAACAGCGCGGTGCCGCTGGCCACCACCTCGCCGCCCTGGCTCATCAGCAGCAACCAGTGCTGGGTGGATCGGTTGGTGCGCAGCGGGCGGCACTCCACTTCGAAAGCGCCGTCGGCCACGGGGGCGGGGAAGTTCACGGTCAGCGACACCGGCTCGCCCAGGCGCTGCGGGTGCAGCAGCGCGCCGTTGAGCAGCGTCGCGGCAGTCACCCCGCCGTAGGGGCCCACCATATTGGCGTAGGCCGGGTGGGTGGCGCCCTGGAATCGGTTGCCGTCCAGGGGCAGCAGGCGGGTGGCTTCATCGAGCGGATGCGTCATGGACGCAAAGGGTAACGCGCTGCAAGGCCCTGGCTCGGCCACCCAGGCGGTCTGCCGGCCCGCCCGCAGGTGTGCGATAGGCCCGCGGCCGCTCAGCGCGGCCGCAGGCCGGCGCCGACGTCCAGCACCCGCACCGACTGCGGCGGCAGTCTGAGCTCGGCGCTATCGCCCGTGCCCGTCAGCGTCTGCAGCGCGGCCTCCTGCGGGTACAGCGATCGCGCCGCCCGCCCCGGTGCCAGCCCGGGCATGCGCACCGTGGCCGCCGTGGTGCCGTAGTTGATGAGCACCAGCGTGCGCTCGTCGTCCAGCGCGCGCTGGAAGCCCAGCACCAGACCGTCGGCAAACGAGTGCTCGAAGCTGCCGCGGGCGATGGACGGCCGGGCGTTGCGCAGGCCGATCATGGCCTTGTAGAACGCGCGGATGCCCTGCGGGTCGGCCTGTTGGGCAGCGGCGTTGTGCGTGCGCACGTTGGGCGCGACAGGGCGGAAGGGCCGGCCGGTGGTGAAGCCGGCGGTAGCCGGGTCGGCCGTCCAGCTCATCGGCGCGCGCAGAGGCGCATCGCCGCTCATCCCGGGCAGGCCGGCTTGGCCCACCTCCTCCCCATAGTAGATGTAGGGCGTGCCCGGCTGCAGCAGGTAGCCGGCAGCCGCCAGGCGGTAGCGGGCCTCGTCGCCGCCGAGCTGGTCCCACAGGCGGTCGCCCGCGAAGCGGTCGTGGTTGGAGACGAAGGTGGCCATCGTCGGCCGCGCGCGGCGGTAGTACTCGGCCAGCTGCGCCACCGACTCGGCCTTGCCGCGGGCGGCCTCGACGAAGTGGTGCACGTAACCGAAGGCGAAGGCGCCGCCGCAGACTTCAGGGTCGCCCCAGTCCTGCGGGCTGGCGGTGGCTTCGCACACCACGGCGCGGCGCGGGTAGGCGCGGATCAGGTCCTGCAGGCGGCGCGTCAGGCGGCGGCTCTCGGGCTGGTCGTTCCAGTCCTTGGCGTTGTTCTCGATGAGGTGCGGCACGGCGTCCAGGCGGAAGCCGTCCAGCCCGCGGTTGAGCCAGAAGCGCAGCGAGTCGAGGTGGAAGTCCACCACCTCCGGACGGCGCAGGTTGAAGTCGGGCATGTGCGCGCCGAAGGTGCCGAAGTAGAAGTCCCGCGCGCCGGCCGGCGGCGGCGGCAGGTCGCGCGCCTCGCCCTTCCACTCCCAGGGGCGCGAGCCCACGTGGTACCAGGGCACCTTGCCCCAGATGTCCCAGCCCGCGGGCTGCTCGGGCAACCAGATGAACCAGTCGCGCCAGGGGCCGCTCGGGTCCTTCAACGCCTGCTGGAAGGCGGGGTGCTGGTACGAGGCGTGGTTCACCACGTAGTCGACGATGATGCCGATGCCGCGTGCGTGCGCCTGGCGCAGCAGCTCATCGAAGTCGGCCAGGGTGCCGTAGTCGGGCTCGATGTCGCGGAAGTCGGTGGTGGCGTAGCCGTGGTCGCGGTCGGCGCTGCGCGTGACCGGCATCAGCCAGATGCCGCGGATGCCCAGGTCCTGCAGGTAGTCCAGGCGCGAGATCAGGCCGCGCAGGTCACCGATGCCGTCTCCGTCGCTGTCCTGGTAGGCGCGCACGAAGATCTCCATGAACACGCCGCGGTCCCAGTGCTCGGGAAGGTGCGGCGCGGCGATGCGCGGCGGTACCGGGCTGATGTCCACGGGGGCAGCCCTGGACACGGACACGGCGGCACCCGGGGCCTGGCCTGAAGTGGCACCGGGGGCGCCGGGCGACGCCGCCCACGGGGCGGCCATCGGTGCGATCGCCAGGGCCAGTGCCGCGAGCAGAGCCTTCAGGCCCCTCCCCGGCGCGTCAGGGGGCATCCAGGACAACTTCAGCATGCAGAAAATGTAGTCGAACTACTTGTCTTCGAACAAGGGCTCGCCACCAGCACCACGCGAATTCCAGCGATATCCGTAGGGTTCCCGATAGGCAATGTAGTTTTCCTCCAATAGGATCGATCGGAAATGGTCTCTGTGCCGCCTGCACACCCTTCCCGATGAGCCTGACGCCCAGAGCCCGTGCCACCGCGCGGCACACCATCCCTGCCAACCCCCCGAGGGGCCGGGCGCTCACCCTGGCCGGCCTGCTGGCTGCGCTGTTGACGGGCGGGGCCGCCGCGACCGGCACTGGCGACAGCGAGGCCACGCTGGCCGATTGCGACGGGCCTCACGAGCGGGTACTGCAGCCGGCCATGCCGTTGCCGGCGGCCTGGAGCGAGGCGCGGGCGGCCTGGCTGGATGGTCGGCAGTTGCGCTGGGCCGGCGTGCCCACCGAAGGGCGCTTTCGCCTGCACCACAGCGCCCCGGGCCTGCTGACCGCCGCGCCCGGCGCCCGCGTGGCCAAGTCCGACGGAGCACTCACCCTTCAGGTGCAGGCGCCTGTGCCACAGCGGGCAGGCGCGGCCCCCGACGATGTCCAGCGCTTCAGCCACATCGGTGCCGGCCCCACCCTGGCCGTGCGGCCGTCTGACCTGCCGCGCCTGGCCACCCTGGCACGCAGCCAGGTGCTGCTGACGCGCGAGGATGTGTTCGGCCGCGTGCTGGATGCCACCCACGTCCAGTGGCCCGGGCTGCTGGACAGCCTGTATGCCGCTGCCGCCCCCGGGCTGGAAGCCGCGGCCGCGGCCGAGGATGGGGCGCGGGCCGCCGCCGATGCGCTGGCCAAGGCGCCGCCCCTGGGCGCCTGGCGTGCCGGCAACACCACGCGATTTGCGGTCTGGGCGCCCACGGCGCAGCAGGCCCGGCTGTGCCTGTACGCCTCGGCCGAGGGCGCCGCGCGGCAACTGGTGCCCATGCGCCGCGACGCCGCCACCGGCATCTGGCAGGCCGAGGTGGAAGGCGACCGGCAAGGCCTGGCCTACGCCTATCTGGTGGAAGTGCACATGCGCGGCGCCGGAAGGCTGCGCAACCTCGTGACCGACCCGTACGCGCTGGCGCTGACCGCCGACTCCCGGCGCAGCGTGGTGGCCCACCTGGACTCCGCCGCCACGCAGCCGCCGGGCTGGAGCGCCACGCCGCGCCCGCCGCTGCGGGCGTCGGCCACCGACCTGGCGATCTACGAGCTGCACGTGCGCGACTTCTCCATCGGCGACGCCAGCGTCAGCCCGCGCCACCGCGGCACCTACCTGGCTTTCACCGAGACCGGCTCGCGCGGGATGGCGCACCTCAAGCGCATGGCCGAAGCCGGCATGACCGACGTGCACCTGCTGCCGGTGTTCGACCTGGCCACCGTGCCCGAGCGCGGCTGCGTCACGCCAGACACCGGCAAGCTGGCCGCACTGGCCGCTGCCCACCCGGGCGGGACGCAGGTGCAGGCGCAGTTGGAGGGCACACGAGGCAGCGACTGCTTCAACTGGGGCTACGACCCCTGGCACTTCACCGCACCCGAGGGCAGCTACGCCACCGATGTGGCCGACCCGATGGCGCGCATCGTGGAGTTCCGCCGCATGGTGATGGCGCTGCACCGCGCCGGACTGCGCGTGGGCATGGACGTGGTCTACAACCACACCACGGCCTCGGGCCGCGACCCGAAGTCGGTGCTCGACCGCATCGTGCCCGGCTACTACCACCGGCTGAATGCCAAGGGCGAGGTGGAGCGCAGCACCTGCTGCGACAACACCGCCACCGAGCACCGCATGATGGGGCGGCTGATGATCGACTCGGCCGTGATCTGGGCGCGCGACTACCGCATCGACTCCTTCCGCTTCGACCTCATGGGCCACCAGCCGCGGCAGGCCATGCGCGTGCTGCAGCACGCGGTGGACGCTGCGGCCGGGCGCACCATCCACCTCATCGGCGAAGGTTGGAACTTCGGCGAGGTGGCCAACGGCGCGCGCTTCGTGCAGGCGGCGCAGGGGCGCCTGCAGGGCACCGGCATCGGCACCTTCAGTGACCGCGGGCGCGACGCCGTGCGCGGCGGCGGCTGCTGCGACGGCGGGCCCGAGCAGGTCACGCGCCAGGGCTGGGTGAGCGGGCTGCACACGGCGCCCAACGAGGCCGTGCGCCGGCTGCTGGACGACCCGGCCACCGCGAGCGCCGCGCAGCGCGAGCACGGCGCTGATGCCCTGAAGCGCCAGGCCGACCTGGTGCGCGTGGCGCTGGCCGGCACGCTGCGCGACTTCAGCTTCGAGACCGCCTCGGGCCAGGTGCTGCCGGCCTCGCGCATCGACTACGCGGGCCAGGGCGCAGGCTACGCCACCGAGCCAGGCGAGGTGGTGAACTACACCGAGAACCACGACAACCAGACCCTGTGGGACCTGCTCGCGCTGAAGCTGCCGCTGAGCACCCCGCGCGAGGAGCGCGCCCGCGTGCAGCATCTGGCCAACGCGGTGGTGGCCTTCAGCCAGGGCATCGCCTACTTCCACGCCGGGCAGGAGATGCTGCGCAGCAAGTCGATGGACCGCAACAGCTACGACTCGGGCGACTGGTTCAACCGCATCGACTGGACCTTCACCGACAACGGCTTCGGCGCCGGGCTGCCGCCGCGGCAGGACAACGAGGGCAGCTGGCCGCTGATGGCGCCCCGCCTGGCCGACCCCGCGCTCAAGCCCACGGCAGCCGAGATCGTCTGGACGCGCGACGCCTTCCTCGACCTGCTGCGCATCCGCTCGGGCTCGACGCTGCTGCGCCTGCGCACCGCCCAGGACATCCGCGAGCGCCTGCAGCTGCTGGACACCGGGCCGCAGCAGGCGGGCTCGGTCGTGGGCGCGCACATCGACGGGCGCGGCTACCCCGGCGCGGGCTTCGCGGCGATGGTCGCCCTCATCAACGCCGACACCGTGCCCCGCCGCGTGGCCGCGCCTGCCCTGCGCGGTCAAGCCTGGCAGCTGCACCCCGTGCTCGCCGCCCCTACGGCAGCTGACCGCCGGGCCGCGCAGTCCGCCTGGGACGCCCCCAGCGCCACCTTCACCGTCCCGCCCCGTACCGCCGTGGTGTGGGTGCGCCCTTGAGACCCCTGCTCATCCCGCGATGAGGACCCCATGACCGAGCTGAACCTGGCGATGGCCCGTACCGTTGTCCACGCTCCCGTGATCGAGAACGCATCCCCTGCGGCGCGAGAGTGCATCGGCCGCGCCATGCGCCGCCTGGCGGGGGCGGCCGCCGCGGCGCTGGCGGCGGTGCTCATCGCCGCTTGCGGAGGAGGAGGAGGCGGCGGCGGCGGCTCACCCGGCCCGGTATCGCCCCAGCCGCCCACCGACCCGGCGCTGGCCATCGGCAACTCCACCGCGCACGCCACCATCCTGCAGGCCGTGCCGGCCGATGCCGACGGTGGCGGGCCCACGGGCACCGACGCCGATTCGCCGGTGGTCATCCACTACAAGCGCCTGAACGCCGACTACGACGGCTGGACGCTGCACACCTGGGATGCGGCCGAGGAGACGCCCTGGACCGCCGGCCGTGTAGGCACCCCCACCGCCTTCGGCCTGCGCTTCGAGGTGCCGCTGCGTACGCGCACGGGCCGGGTGGGCTACATCTTCCACAAGGGCGACACCAAGGACCACGCCAACGCCGACCAGTTCTGGAGCCTGCAGCCCGGTGCCAACGAGATCTGGCGCATCGAGGGCGATGGCATCACCTACACCAGCAACCCCGATGGCGGCAGCCCCAGCACGCCGGGCATCTCCAACCTCAAGCAGGCGCGGGCCGTCTGGCTGGACCGCCAGCTGCTGAAATGGCCCGGCGTGGTGGCCGGCAGCCCGGTCAAGCTGTACTGGTCGGCCACCGGCCAGGTGCGTGCGCGCATCGGCGCGGCGGTCAGCGGGCACGACAACTCGATCACGCTGGACGCCTTCACCGGCACCGTGCCCGCAGCCCTGGCCACGCGCTTCAAGTGGGTAGGCGCCGGGGCGGTGTTCGCCGTGAAGAGCGCCGACCTCGCCCAGGTCCGCGACCTGCACCGCAAACAGCTCGTGCTGGTGCAGGAAGACGCCGCCGGCAAGGTGCGCAGCGCCACGCTGACCCAGATCGCCGGTGCGATGGACGACCTGTACGCCGCCGCCGCCAACCTGGACGACCTGGGGGCCACGGTGGCCGCAGGCCAGACCCGTTTCCGGCTGTGGGCGCCGACCGCGCAGAAGGTCAGCGTCTTCACCTACGACAGCGGCACCGGGCCCGCCGTGACCGTGGACGAGATGGTCTTCGACGCCAGCACCGGCGCGTGGAGCGCCACCCGCGCGGGCGACCTGTCGGGCAAGTACTTCCGCTACGCCGTGGAGGTGTTCGCGCCCGGCTTAGGGCTGGTGCGCAACCTGGTCACCGACCCGTATTCGCTGAGCCTGACCACCGAGTCGCAGCGCAGCTACATCGCCGACCTGAACTCGGCCGCGCTCAAGCCGTCGGGCTGGGACGCCAGCGCGCCGCCGGCCAAGGTGGCCGCCTCGCCGGACATGAGCCTTTACGAGCTGCACGTGCGCGACTTCTCAGCCCAGGACAGCAGCGTCAGCGCGGCCCACCGCGGCAAGTACCTGGCCTTCACCGAGTCGGGCTCCAACGGCATGAAGCACCTGAAGGCCCTGGCCGATGCCGGGCTGACCGACGTGCACCTGCTGCCGGTGTTCGACATCGCCAGCGTGCCCGAATCCGGCTGCACCACGCCCTCGGTGCCCTCAGCGGCCGCAGCCGACAGCGACGCGCAGCAGGCCGCGGTCAACGCCACCCGCAGCGGCGACTGCTTCAACTGGGGCTACGACCCCTGGCACTTCACCGCTCCCGAGGGCAGCTACGCCACCGACGCCGCCGACGGCGCCCGACGCATCGTGGAATTCCGCCGCATGGTGATGGCGCTGCACGCCGCCGGGCTGCGCGTGGGCATGGACGTGGTCTACAACCACACCACCGCCTCGGGCCAGAGCACGAAGTCGGTGCTCGACCGCATCGTCCCGGGCTACTACCACCGGCTCGACGAACTCGGCCGCGTCACCAACTCCACCTGCTGCGACAACACGGCCACCGAGAACCTGATGATGGCCAAGCTGATGAGCGACTCGGTGGTGACCTGGGCGCGCGACTACAAGATCAGCTCCTTGCGCTTCGACATCATGGGCCACCAGCCGCGCTCGGTGATGGAGGCGATGAAGGCCCGGGTGCGCACCGTCACCGGGCGCGAGGTGCAGTTCATCGGCGAGGGCTGGAACTTCGGCGAGGTGGTCGACGGTGCGCGTTTCGTGCAGGCCTCGCTGTACAGCCTGAACGGCTCGGGCATCGGCACCTTCAACCCCTATGTGCGCGACGCCGTGCGCGGTGGCAGTCCCTTCGACAGCGGCAACTCGCTGGTCTCCAACCAGGGCTGGGTCAACGGCCTGTTCTACGACCCCAACCCGCTGGCGCCATCCACGGTCAGCCGCAACGACCTGATGTGGCAAGGTGACCTGATCAAGTCGGCCCTGGCCGGCTCGATCCGCAGCTACACCCTGACCACGTACTGGGACGCCTCGCTGCGCCTGGAGCAGTTGTCCGTCGGGGGCAGCCCGGCCGGCTATGTGCTGGACCCATCGGAGGTGGTGAACTACGTGGAGAACCACGACAACACGACCCTCTTCGACAACCACGCCTTCAAGCTGCCGGCCGGCACCTCGCGCGAGGACAGGGCGAGGGTGCAGCACCTGTCGTCGGCCATCGTCGCCTTCAGCCAGGGCGTGCCCTACTTCCACGCCGGGGTGGACACGCTGCGCAGCAAGAGCCTGGACCGCAACAGCTACGACGCCGGCGACTGGTTCAACCGCCTGGACTGGACCTACACCGACAACAACTTCGGCGTGGGCCTGCCCCTGTTCAGCGACAACGGACCCAGCTGGGACGCCATGCGCCCCGTGCTGCGCGCCACCGGCATCAAGCCCGCGCCCGGTGACATCGCCTGGACGCGCGACGCCTTCCGCGACCTGCTGAAGATCCGCGCCAGCACCCCCTTGCTGCGCCTGCGCACCGCCGACGACATCAAGGCGCGCCTGAGCTTCCACAACACCGGCTCGGCCCAGGTGGCCACGGTGCTGATGGGGCACCTCAACGGCGCGGGGTATGCCGGGGCGAACTTCACCGAGCTCGTCTACCTCATCAACACCGACAAGGTGGCGCAGACCGTCACCGCCGACGCGCTCAAGGGCAAGGCCTACGCGCTGCACCCGGTGCACCGGGCCGCGGGCGCGGCTGACACGCGCGCGGCGCAAGCTGCCTATGACGGCACGACCGGCGCCTTCACCGTGCCGCCCCGGACCGCCGTGGTCTTCGTGGTGCAATGAATGGACACGGTGACGATGTGCGGATGCGGTGATCCCTGGCTCGAATGCCCTGCAGGTGCGGCTTGCCGCTGCCGCGGTGAGCGTGGCCGTCACCGCCGCGGTGCTGCTGCTGTTCACGAGCGTCAGGCCCTGGCGCGTAGCACCGCCCGCTGCGTGGCCTGAGGGCCGTGCGGTCCTGTTCACGCTGCTCTCGCCAAGCCTGTCGCCGAGGCTGGCTGCGCCATCGCCATCGCCGGCCCGCGCGGCGATCCCGCCTGAAGGACGGGGCGCGGTGCCGCCTTCAGAACAGGCCACCGCCATTGGCACGACCGAAGCCGCGGCCCTCACGCCGCGCGTGCCCGATGGGCTGCCTGCCGCGGCCGCAGCAGGCCCTGCCATCGACGCACCGGCCGCCGCCGCCAGTGCGCCCTTGCGGCTGGACCGAGCCGTGCTGCGCGAGGCGGCGCGGGCCTCCCGCAGCGCAGTGGGGCGCATGGCCGACGCCAGCGGCACGCCGCTGGGCGACAGCGTGGTGGGGCGCGACGAGCGCCTGGCCGGCGACGTGGCCCGCAGCGTGCGGCGCGAGTGCCTGCCCCTGAGCAACCCGGGCGGCGACCTGCTGATGACGCCGCTCATGGCGCTGGCAGGCAAGATCACGGGCCGCTGCGACTGAAAGCCAACACCCACCGCCACACTCCATGCACGCCCGCCTCACCGTCATCACCTTGGCCGTGGACGACCTTCAACGGTCGCTCGCCTTCTACCGCGACGGTCTCGGCCTGCCCACGGCCGGCATCGTGGGCACGCAGTACCCCATCGGGGCCTGCGTCTTCTTCGAACTGGCCGGCGGCCTGACCCTGGCGCTGTGGCCGCGCAAGAGCCTGCTGGCCGACACCGGGCTGGCCGCCAGCCCCGGCGGAGGCGGGCAGGTGCTGCTGGCGCACAACGTGGGCAGCCCTGGCGAAGTGGAGGCCGTGCTGGCCCAGGCCGAGCGTGCCGGTGCGCGCCTGCTCAAACCTGCGCAGCCCACCTTCTGGGGTGGCTGGGGCGGCTACTTCCAGGACCTGGACGGCCACGTCTGGGAGGTGGTCTTCAACCCCAAGCGCCCATGACCTCGCCACCCTCCGCAGCCTCCGCTGCCCCTGCCGCCCCCGACGAACCGCCCTATGCCTGGGTGATGGTGTGGGCCTGCTTCGGCGCGCTGGCGGTGATCTTCGGCGTCTCGTACTCGTTTGCCGCGTTCTTCGAGTCCTTCGCCCGGGAGTTCTCGGCCCAGCGCGCCGACGTGGCCATGGTGTTCGGGCTGTGCGGACTGGTGTACTTCACGCTCGGGGTGGCCGGCGGCTTGCTGGCCGACCGCTTCGGCCCGCGTGTGGTGTGCTCAGCCGGCATGCTGCTGATTGCCGCCGGGCTGCTGGGCACGAGCGGGGCCACCTCGATGGGCGGCGTCTATCTCAGCTACGGCGCCTGCATCGGGCTGGGCATCGCACTGGTCTACACGCCCTCCATCGGCAGCGTGCAGCCCTGGTTCAGGCAGCGGCGGGGGCTGGCCTCGGGCATTGCCAGCGCGGGCATCGGGGCGGGCACGCTGGTGGTGCCCCTGCTGGCCGCGGCGGCGCTGGCTGCCCTGCCCTGGCGCGACGCGATGCGCGTGCTCGCCGCCGGGGTGCTGGTCCTGGGCCTGGCCTGCACCGCGCTGCTGCGCCGCGCTCCGGGTGTGGCGGCGTCACGCGCCAAAGGCTCGGCCCCGCCGGCCGGGCTGACGCTGCGCGAGGCGCTGCGCAGCCCGCCCTTCTGGTGGCTGTACGCGGCCACCGTGCTGGCCGCGCCGACGATGTTCGTGCCCTTCGCGCACGTGTCGGCCGCGGCGCGCGACGCCGGCATCGACGACGCGCGCGCGGTCGGGCTGGTGGGCCTGATCGGCATCGGCAGCCTGGTGGGGCGCTTTGCCATCGGCGCGCTGGCCGACCGCCTGGGCCGCGGCCGCACCCTGGTGCTGATGCAGGCGTCGATGGGGGCGTCGTACCTGCTGTGGGGCGCGGGTGGCGGCTACGCCGCGTTTGCGGTGTTCGCGCTGTGGTTCGGCCTGAGCTATGGCGGCATCGTGTCGCTGCTGCCCGCGCTGTGCATGGACCTGTTCGGCGCGCGCGCGGTGGCCAGCATCATCGGCACGCTGTACAGCGGCGCAGCCCTGGGCAACCTGCTCGGCCCGGTGGGGGCCGGTGCCGCCTTCGACCGCCTGGGCGGCTACGGGCTGGTGATCGGCATCGGCATCGCCTTGTCGGCGGCCGCCACGGTGGCCTCGGCGCGGGTGGCGACGGGGCCGCGTTTCTAGCGGGCCCGGATCACTTCCAGGCTCAAGGCCGGTATCAACGCCCGCCCGAAGAGCCGCGCCCCGGCGGCAGATCGCGCCATCCCGCCTCACGTACCTCTTGCGTATGCTGGCCCAGGGCCGGCGCATCGCGCCGATGCGCCCCCGGCGTGCGCGACAGCTTGGGCACGATGCCTGGCACGGCCAGCGCGCTGCCGTCGGGCATGGGCAGGGCCTGCAGCATGCCGCGCTCGGCGTAGTGCGGGTCGGCGGCAATGTCGGCGATGGTGTAGATGCGCCCGCCCGGCACCGACGCCGCATCCAGCGCGGCCACCACCTCGTCGACGCTGCGCGTGGCGGTCCACGCGCCGATGGCGGCATCGAGTTCATCGGCGCGCTTCACGCGGCCGGCGTTGTCGGCCAGCGCCGGGTCCGCAGCCAGGTCGGGCCGGCCGATGGCCTGCATCAGGCGCCTGAAGATGCCGTCGCCGTTGCCGGCCACCAGCACCTGGCCGTCGGCACAGGCGTAGGCGTTGGTCGGCGCAATGCCCGGCAGCGCGCTGCCCGAGGGCTGGCGCACCGCGCCGAAGGCGCTGTACTCGGGCAGCAGGCTTTCCATGCAGTTGAAGACGGCCTCGTACAGGGCCACGTCCACCACCTGCCCGCGGCCGCTCTTGTGGCGCTCGTGCAGTGCCGCCAGCACGCCGATCACCCCGTGCAGCGCAGCCAGCGTGTCGCCGATGCTCACCCCCACCCGCACGGGCGGGCGTCCCGGCTCGCCGGTGAGGTGGCGCAGGCCGCCCATGGCCTCGGCCACGACGCCGAAGCCGGGCTTGTCGCGGTAGGGCCCGGTCTGCCCGTAACCGCTGATGCGCAGCACGATCAGCCGCGGGTTGGCCTGCATCAGCGCCTCGGGCGCGAGGTTGAAGCCCTCCAACGCACCAGGGCGGAAGTTCTCCACCAGCACGTCGGCCTCCTGCGCCAGCGCACGCACCAGCGCCTGGGCCTGAGGGTCCTTCAGGTCGAGCGCGATCGAGCGCTTGTTGCGCGACTGCACCTGCCACCACACCGAGGTGCCGTCCTTCAGCAGCCGCCATTTGCGCAACGGATCGCCGCCGTCGGGCGGCTCGACCTTGATCACGTCGGCGCCGAAGTCACCCAGCGTGCGCGCGGCAAAGGGGCCGGCGATGAGCTGGCCGAGTTCGAGCACGCGCAGGCCCGCCAGGGCGCCGGGGGCAGCGTGAACAGTCATCAGGGGCTCCAGTGGCAGCGCAGCCTGAAGTCTAGGGTGCGGCCTCGATCAGCACCGAAGGCGGCGCTGCCTGGGCGATCCGCGACGCGGCCTGGTCTCTGGTCAGCTCAGCTCAGCTCAGCGGAGCCGGCTTGGTGTCCGAGAACAGCGAGTCCCTGAACCCCAAAGGAGCGGGGCTTTCCTCGTCGTTGGCCCACAGCTCCAGCACATCGGCCGTCATCGGCTTGGCGAACAGGAAGCCCTGCAGCTCGTCGCAGCCCATGGCCACCAGCCGCTCGCACTGCTCGGCCGTCTCCACCCCTTCGGCCACCACCCGCAGCCCCAGGGTGTGCGCCATCTGCACGATGGCGCTGGCGATCGAGCGCGCGTCCTCGCTGGTGGGCAGGTCGGTGACGAAGGCACGGTCGATCTTGAGCTCCTGCGCCGGCAGCCTTCTCAGCGAGGCCAGGCTGGAGTAGCCGGTGCCGAAGTCGTCGATGGACACGTGCAGCCCCAGCGCCCCCAGGCGCTGGAAGGCCGCCACGGTGGCGGCGGTGTCCTCCATCGCCACCGACTCGGTGATCTCGCAGGTGAAGCGCTGCGGCGACAGGCTGTTGCGCTTGAGCGCCTGGGCCAGCCGGTCGACGAAGTCCTCGTGGCGCATCTGGTAGGCCGAGACGTTGATGGCCACGCGCATGCGCAGGCCCCGCTGCCGCCACAACCCGGCCTGGCGCGTGGCCTCTGCCACCACCCAGTCGCCCAGGGGGCCGATCAGGCCGTGGCGCTCGGCCAGCGGGATGAACACGCCCGGGCTGATGAGCCCCTGCACGGGGTGGCGCCAGCGCAGCAGCGCCTCGGCGGCGGTGATCTTCAGCGAGGCGGCGTCGACCTTGGGCTGGTAGTACAGCACCAGCTCGCCGCGCTGGATGGCCAGGCGCAGGTCGTTGGCCATCTCGATCTGGGCGCGGGTGTCGGCGGCGGCCACGGGGTCGTAGTCGGCGCGAGCGGCGCCGCCCGCGCGCTTGACCTGCTGCATGGCGGTCTCGGCGTGGCCGATGAGGCGGGCCCAGCCGCCGTGGTCAGGGTACTGGGCGATGCCGATGGACAGCGACATCTGCACGGCGCCTGCGGGCACGTCGATGCGCTGGGCCACTGCGGCCATGAGGGCGTCGGCGCGGGCGCGGGCGGCCTCCAGGCGGCCGGGGACGAGGGCGACGAATTCGTCACCGCCCACGCGGGCCAGGGCAGTGTCGGCCCCGAGCACCTTGCGCAGACGGCCCGCGGCCTCGCGCAGGACGCCGTCGCCGGCATCGCGGCCGTGGGTGGCGTTGACCGCACGCAGACCGTCCAGGCCGACGTACAGCAGGCACAGGGCCCCGCGGTCGCGGTCGGCCTGCACGGCCTGGGCGGCGAGTTCGCGGTCGAAGGCGGGGCGCAGCAGCAGGCCGGTCAGCCCGTCCTGGCCGGCGGCTTCGTCCATGCGGCTGTGGGCCTGATCGAGGGAGGCTTGCAGGCGCTGGGCGCGCTGGCGCTCGCGCCAGGTCAGCGCAGCAGCTCCAGCCGCGGCACAGGCCGAGATACCCAGAAGCACGGCAGTGGAGAGTTCGATCACGAGACGCGCTCGGCGGTCAATCCAGTCCAGGCAGAGACCGGGACCGTGGTAGCGAAGTCAGCCATACGCCGGTACCCCAACACAGAGTCAGCGGCGCGGATCATGCCGCCGCGAAGCACCGAGGCAATGCCCAAAAGGGTAGTGAGGACTTGAGTCATGACAAACCTGCAATATTCTGGCGCGGGCCGCAGGGTCGCATACCCCAGCCAACGCCAATCACCGATACGATCTGGCCATTTTCTGCTGATCAACCGATCGCTTGGCTCCGTGTTCGTCGTCGAGTTCATTGACACCCCCGACATGCTGCAAGGGCCCCGCGCCGCCATGTGCGACGCCTTCGGGCTGGTCAACGCCATGAGTGTCCAGTTGGGGATGGCCACGCCCGCAGTGGCCTGGCAGGACTGGACCCTGCGCGCTGGCATGGGCGGCGCCCCGGCCGAAGGGGACTTGTTCCAACCCCTGCCCGACGCCTGCGTGTTCAGCGGGTGGACGGCCGACGGCGGGGCGCGCCTGGCCGCGCTGTCCCAGCGTGACCGCGGGGCGGCAGAGCGCCTGCGGCAGGTGCACGCCGCACGCAAGCCGGTGGTGACCTTCCACACCGGGGTGGCCATGCTTGCCCAGGCGGGGTTGCTCAAGGGGCGGGAAGCCACGGTGCCGTGGGCCTATCTGGGCGCCATGCTGTCCTTAGAGCCCCGGCTGCATCTGGCCACGCAGCAGGCCTGGAGAGAGTCCGGTGGCGTGTGGACGGTGACCGGGCCAGCCAGCGCGACAGAGGTCGCCTTCGAGCTGTTGGCCGCCTGCGGTGTGGGCGATCTGGCCCATGCCGTGCGCGAGGTGCTGTTGCCGGGCGAGGACCGCCAGCGCGCGGTGGCGAACCTGTCACGGCGCGTGAAGCCCCACAAGCCGGTCGGGCAGATCGAGCGAGCGCGCCGCTACATCGAGGAGCATTTCCAAGAGACGGTGGAGCTCGAGGCCGTGGCCGAGGCGGCGTCGATGAGCGTGCGCACCTTGCTGCGCCAGTTTCGCCAGCACTTCGGCGTCACCCCGGTGCAGATGGTGCACCGGTTGCGACTGGCCACGGCGCGCATGCTGCTGCAGGCCACCCACCACCAGATCGACCACGTGTCGCAGCAATGCGGCTGGAAGTCCGCGGCCATGATGCGCCGCGTGTTCAAGGAAGACACCGGCATGACGCCAGACGAGTACCGCAAGCGCTTCGGCCTGATGCCGGCGCGCACGGTACAGGGCCGAAGCTGACCTGACCGACCCGCAAGCGCCCCGCCCTACCAGGCGGCGCCGAAGGTCTGCCGCAGTTCGTCGATCTGCGCGACGGTCAAGGGCGAGGGGCTGGGTCGGCAGGTGAGCCACAGCCGGGCCGTCTCCTCCAGCTCCTCCAACACGGCGCTGGCCTGCGCGGGGCTGTCGTGCCAGACGTTGGGGCCCAGCCGCTCGAGCATCACCGCGCGGATGGGCGTGCCCCGCTGCGCCATCGCGGTGATGCGCTGTGCCACACCCACTGCCACGCGCGGGTCGCCCGGGCGGTGGTAAGGGATCAGCGGCACATGGCCCACCTTCATCACGAAGTACGGCGTGATGGGCGGCAGGATGTCGTCCTTGCTCCACACGCCCTGCAACGTCAGCGCCACCAGGTGCGTGCTGTGGGTGTGGATGACGCAGCGCGCCTCGGGGGCGGCGCCGTAGATGTGGCGGTGCAGCGCCAGGGTCTTGCTCGCCCGGTCGCCCGAGGTCTGAACGCCGTGGGGATCCAGCCGCGCCAGGCGCGCCGGGTCCAGCGTGCCCAGACAGGCATCGGTGGGCGTGATCAGGAAGCCTTCGTCCAGCCGCACGCTGATGTTGCCGGCGGTGGCGTGCACGTAGCCGCGCTCGAAAAGGCTGCGGCCGACGCGGCAGATCTCCTCGCGCAGGCGGGCTTCTTCCGTCATGGCAGCACCTCGAAGGCGCGCGTGAAGAAGTTCGTGCCGCCGAAGTTGCCTGACTTCAGCGCCAGGTGCAGGCCCGCGGGCCGCGACGGCGGCACGGCGTAGCACCAGGGCACGCCGGGGTCGATCTGCGCTCCGATGCGCAGCGTGCGCACGCCCAGCGCCTGCACGCACGCACCTGAGGTCTCGCCGCCCGCGACGAGCAACCGGCCCACGCCGGCCTCGACCAGCCCCTTTGCGATGCGGGCCAGCGCCTGCTCCACCAGCGCGCCGGCGCGCTCCACCCCCAGCTGCGCCTGGACGGCCTTGACCGCCTCGGGCGCAGCCGTGGCGTAGACCAGCAGCGGTCGCGGGCCCAGCCTGGGCCGTGCCCAGGCCAGGGCCTGGCCGGCCACGTCATCGCCGGCGGCCAGGCGCAGCGGGTCCACGGCGAAGGCGCGGTCGCCGCCGCCTTGCGCATGGGCGACAAAGGCCGCAACCTGCGCGTTGGTGGCCGCCGAGCAGCTGCCGCTGACCACCGCGCAGGCGCCGCCCGCCGCCGGCAGCGCGGCCGCCTCAGGGCGGGGCTGCAGACCGTGCAGCGCCGGTATGCCAATCGCCAGGCCCGAGCCGGCGACCACCAGCGCCAGATCGGCCGAGGCCTGCGCGAGCACGTGCAGGTCGGCGTCGCCCACCGCATCGGCCACCGCAAAGGCGACCCCCTCGGCGCGCAGCGCGGCCATGCGCTCACGCACAGCCACCGCGCCGCGCGCCACGGTGCGGTGCTCGATCAGCCCGCAGCGGCTGTGCGCCAGCTGCGCCTGCATCACGCGCACCAGGTTGGCGTCGGTCATAGGGGTGAGCGGATGGTGGCGCATGGGGCTGTCGGACAGCAGCATGTCACCGACGAACAGGTGCCCCTTGAAGACGGTGCGCCCGTTCTCTGGGAAGGCCGGGGTGACGATGGCAAAGCCGGGGGCGGCCCCGGCGGGTGCGTCCTGCGCCAGATCGGCCATCAAGGCCTCGGCCACCGGGCCGATGTTGCCGCGCGGCGTGGAGTCGAAGGTCGAGCAGACCTTGAAGTAGATCTGCCGCGCCCCACCCGCGCGCAGCCAGCGGCAGGCGGCGAGCGACTGCGCCACCGCCTCGTCCACCGGCGCGGTGCGCGACTTCAGCGCCACCACTACGGCATCCACGCCGTCCAGCCCTGCCGAAGCGACGTCGCCCTCGGGCACGCCGATGGTCTGCACCACGCGCATGCCGGCGCGCACCAGGTTGTTGGCAAGGTCGGTCGCGCCGGTGAAGTCGTCGGCGATGCAGCCGAGGATCATGCGGAAGTCCTCCAGGTCGGGGCCGTGGGCCGCCGGGGAAAGTCTCGCATGAGCGGCGGACGACGGCAGCGCTCGGCGGCTCAACGCACTCGCGCCGGCCTGAATAAACTGCCCGTCATGGATCTCCCTTCAGCTTTCGTGGGCCACTGAGCACAAGATGCCGGGCGGCGCGACCACGGGAGGAATCGTCCGCTACCTGACGGTCGCCGGCCTGGTGCTGCTCGCGTTGATGATGAGCCTGGAAGCCGACGTGGGCTTCGATGCGCCGCCCGCTGCCCGGCTGCTCTTCTGGCTGCTGCAGATCGCTGCGGGCCTGCTCGTCCTGCAGTCGGTGCTGTACCTGCTGACGCGCCGGTACGGCGCCAGCCGTGTACCCAGCTGGGTGCTGGTGCTGATGTCGTCGGTGCTCGGTGCGGCCGCGCTCGCGCCGGTGTACTGGCTGATCGGCGAAGGCCTGATGGAGCGCTGGCTGGGCTACCCGGCCCGGCCCGACGAGGACGGTGACAGCCTGGGCGGCATCCTGCGGGGTCATCCGCTGCTGGGCGAGTACTTCGATATCGTCGGCCCGCTGACCGCCGCCTGGGCACTTGTCTGCCTGCCTCGCCTGCACTGGCTGGTGCCGCCGCTGCTGCACGCGCCGGCGCGACGTGCGGGGGCCAGCGCTTCCCATGTCAACCCGGGCACGGACAGTCCCTCTGCGGGATCGCAGCCGGTGGAGTCCCCGCCCGCCGGGCCCGACCGACAGGCCACGGATGTTGCCGACCCGCCCCCCAGCCCGCTGCGCGCCTCGTGGCGCGACCGCCTGCCCACCGAGCTCGGCACGGACGTGATCGCGGTCGCCTCCGAGTTGCAGTACCTGCGCGTGTGGACGCCGCGCGGCTGCGCGCTGATCCTCGGCGCGCTGGCCGAGGTCGAGTCCGAAGGGGCGGCTCAGGGCCTGCGCGTGCACCGCTCCTGGTGGGTGGCTTGCGAACACGTCGGCAGCGTGCGGCGCACCGCCGGCGGGGCGGTGTGCCTGATGAGCGATGGCCGCGAGGTGCCCGTCAGCCGGCGCCGCCGTGCCGAAGTGCTGGCGCGCTTCGGCGACGGCGCGCGGTACCGGGTGGCCGGGGCTTCAGAAGCGGTAGCGGACTCCGACCTGGACTGACCACGGCGTGTAGCCCAGCGGACCGGCACTGCCGCCCGGGTTGCCCGCCTCGTTGTCCAGGCGCACCGAGCCCACGCGCAGCCAGCGGGCATCACCGGTGATGTGCCACTTCGGTGTGAGTGCGTACTCTGCTCCAGCGATCAGCTGGAAGGCGAACTTGCTGCCGGCGGAGTACCCGCGCTCGGCGGCGCCCGCACCCGGCGCGATGTCGATGTCGATCTCCTGCACCCAGCCGATCCCGGCCCCCAGGTAGGGCGTCCACGCCCCTTTCGTCGGAAAGCGGCGCAGCCCGTTGACCAGCAGGATGTTGGATGCGAAATCGCCCTCGCGGGCCAGGGTGGCGCCGCCCTGGCGCACGGCGTCCAGCGGGTGGCTGCGGTAGTTCCACTCCACCTCCGCGGCCCAACCGTTGCCATAGCGCCAGCCCAGGTCACCGCCCCAGCCCGTGCCGCCGCCGAAGTCGGCGCGCAGCCCATTGCCCGCCCCCAGCGCGCCGGACTCGGCGAAGTTCGACGAGCCGATCCGGCTGGATTGCCCATACAGCGTGAAGTAAAAGCCCTTGGGCTCCGCCTGCGCCGACGCGGCGGCGGGGAACAGGCTGGCGCACAGAAGGGGCACAAGCAAGGGACGCAAGGAACGCTGGAACATGGTCGATGGCCTCATGGAGTTGGGAGAAAAGCCGCCCATCGGGGTGACGGCCTGGCCAAGATAGGGATCGCCTCCGCCGAAGGCGAGCGCCTTTGCACCAGCGGTCGGCCGGTTGAATGAGCGGTCCGTCCCGCCGGCGCGACGCAGGCCGCCGCGACCGACTGGTGCGCCACGGGTGGCGCCGGCCCCACCGTTCAGGGGTCGCCTGACGCCGCTGATGACGGCCGCCCTGCCGCTCGTGACACGCCTGTCGGGGTTGCCAGGTCCGCTGACTAGACTGCCCGCCATGGACCTTCCGCCGCTTTCCGAAGGCAACTGGCTGCAGCGCCGCTACGCGCGCTGGGCTGAACCCCATTACCGGCGAATGGCGCCCGAGCTGCGGCAGGAGGTCGAGCGCTTGGACCGCTGGCTCTACAGCCGCCGGGGCCTGGTGGCCTGGGCCGGGCTGCTCGCGGCCATCGCAGCCACCGCGGCCGTACTCATGGCCTTGGCGGGGTTGTCGGCCGACGCGTCCGTCGCGCTGGCCCTCGTCTGTTGGTTCACCCTGCTGCTGGTCCTGGGCGGCGCCTGGCTGACCCCAGACCAGTACGTCGGTGCCCGCCCTCGGGCCTGGAACCACTGGGTCAAGGGCCTGCTGGGCGGGGTGGTCGGCATGGTGGTGGGCATCACGATTGCCGCAGCCATGTCTGGGGAGCTCAGCGATCTGTTGGATGGCCCCAAAGTCGTGAACGCCCTGTGGAAGGGATTGCCCTGGTTGCTGGCGGTGATCGCCGTGATGTGGCTGGTCACGGGGCTGGTGGCGCGCATCAGCCGTTGGCGCCTGCAAGTCCGGATGCGGGGCCTGCAGCTGGCCGCCGAGCGCGATGCTGCCGCGCGCGAGGTGGCCGAGGCGCGGCTGCGCCTGCTGCAGGCGCAGATCCACCCGCACTTCATCTTCAACACGCTGTCCGCCGTGCAGCACTGGGTGGACGCCGGCGATGCGCGCGCCTCGACGCTGCTGCGCGACCTCACCGCCTTCCTGCGCGGGGCCACCGAGATGCTCGGCCGAGAGCGCACCTCGCTGGGCGAGGAGGTGACGATGGCGGGCCACTACCTGTCGATCATGCAGGCCCGGCTGGGCCAGCGGCTGACGAGCCGGGTGGACGTGCCGACGGCGCTGCACGGCCTGGAGCTGCCGCCCGGCCTGCTGCTCACCCTGGTGGAGAACGCGGTCGAGCACGGCATCGAGCCGGCCCTGGCCGGCGGTTGCGTGAGCGTGTCGGCGCGCGTCGACCCCGGCACGCGCGAGGTGACCGTGCGGGTGCACGACGACGGCATGGGCCTGGCCCCGGGCTGGAGGGAAGGCGTGGGCCTGGCGAACTGCCGTCAGCGCCTGGCCCACCACTTCGGCGCCTCGGGCCGGCTCGACCTGCTGCCGCTGGAGCGCGGCACCACCGCCCTGATGCGCTGGGTGGTGCCGGCCCTGCCCGATGCGGCGTTCCCCGCTGGAGAACCGACATGAGTGACGACGCTGAGCGTGACGGCGGTCCGGGCACCAGACCCGCCGCCACGGTGCTGATCGCCGACGACGAGGAGGCGCCGCGCGCGCAACTGGCTGCGGCGCTGGCCCGCGCCTGGCCCGAGGCGCGGATGGTCGCGGCCTGCGTCAACGGGGTGGACGCCTGGGATGCCTTTCTCGAGCACGAGCCCGAGGTGTGCCTGCTCGACATCCGCATGCCGGGCCTGAGCGGCATCGAGGTGGCGCAGCGCATCGGCGGGCGCGCCCGGGTGGTCTTCGTCACGGCCCACGCCGACCACGCCCTGGCCGCCTTCGATGCCGGGGCGGTGGACTACGTGCTCAAGCCGGTGGAGGCCACACGGCTTGCACAGGCGCTCACCCGGGTGCAGGCGGGGCTGCAAGCCCGCCCCGCCGCAGCCCCGACGGACATCCACCACCCGTCAGCACGGGCAGAGGCAGCGGGCGCAGGGCCGTCCCCCGCTGCGCTGCAGGCCTTGCTGGCCGAACTCGCCGCCCAGATCCGCCGCCCCGCACCGCTGCAAGTCATCCAGGCCGGCGTGGGCAAGGAGGTGCGGCTGATCCGCGTGGAGGACGTGCTGTACTTCGAGTCCGATGCCCGTTACACACGCGTCGTCTGGCGCAGCCCCGGTGCCGCAGGCGCGAGCGCACAGGACGGCGAGGCGCTGATCCGCACCCCGCTCAAGGAGCTGCTGGTGCAACTCGATCCGCAGCAGTTCTGGCAGGTGCACCGCTCGGTCATCGTCGCGCAGCGCCACGTCGAAGCGGCGGTGCGCGTGGACGAGAACACCCTGCAACTGCGGCTGCGCGGCCGCACCGAGCGGCTGCCGGTCTCGCGGCACTTCCAGGGGCTGTTCAAGGGGCAGTGAGGCTGCCCTGGCCGGGGCCTACGCCTTGCCTTTGGGCAGCTCGATGCCCGGGAAGATCTTGATCACCGCGCTGTCGTCCTCGCGCCCGAAGCCGGCGCTCGACGCCTGCATGAACATCTGGTGTGCGGTCGAAGCCAGCGGCAGCGGGAACTTGGTGGCGCGCGCGGTGTCCAGCACCAGGCCCAGGTCCTTGACGAAGATGTCCACGGCCGACAGCGGCGTGTAGTCGGCTGCCAGCACGTGGGCCATGCGGTTCTCGAACATCCAGCTGTTGCCGGCGCTGTGGGTGATCACCTCGTACAGCGCCGCCGCGTCCACGCCTTCGCGCAGGCCCAGCGCCATGGCCTCGGCCGCGGCGGCGATGTGCACGCCCGCCAGCAGCTGGTTGATGATCTTGACCTTGCTGCCTACGCCGGCACGGTCGCCCAGCTTGTAGACCTTGGCCGCCATGGCGTCCAGCGCCCCGCCGCAGCGCGCGTAGGCCTCGGGGGTGCCGGCGGTCATCATCGTCATCTGGCCGCTGGCCGCCTTGGCCGCGCCGCCGGAGATGGGCGCGTCCAGGTACAGCAGGCCCATCGCGTGCAGGCGTTGCTCGAAGCCGATGGACACGTTGGGGTCGACGGTGGAGCACATGACAAAGACGCTGCCGGGCTTCATGGCCGAGGCTGCGCCGCCGGCGCCGTTCTGGCCGAACAGCACCTCCTCGGTCTGCTGCGCGTTGACCACCACCGAGATCACCACGTCGCAGGACGCGGCCAGCTCGGCCACGCTGGCGCAGGCGGTGCCGCCTTCGCGGGCGAAGGCCTCGGCCACGCCGGGGCGGATATCGAAGACGTGCGGCGCATAGCCGGCCCGACGCAGCGAACCCGCCATGCCCGCGCCCATGGCGCCCAGACCGATGAGGCCGATACTGCCGTTAGGGCCGTCAGGGCCCGCTTCAGTGTTCATCTTCAGGTCTCCCGGTGTGGCTATGAGGCGCTGTTGCAGCGTCAATCGGCCTTGATCTTCGCGAACTCCACCACCCGCTTCCACTTGGCCGCGTCGGCGGCCATGAAGGTGGCGGTTGCCGCCGTGTTGACGAAGCCCAGCGAGGCGCCGCTGCGCTCCATGGCGCTGGCGATCTCGGCGTCGCGCGCCACGGCCTCCAGCGCCTTCTCCAGCCGGCCCATGATGTCGGCGGGGATGCCGGCCGGCGCGGCCAGTCCGTACCAGGCGCTGACGTCGAAGTCGGGCATGCCCGACTCGGCCAGCGTGGGCACATCGGGCAGGGCCTTGCTGCGGCTGCGCGTGGTCACGGCCAGGGCACGTACCGTGCCGCCGCGGATCTGCCCCAGCACGCTGGGCAGGTTCTCGAACATCGCATCCACCTCGCCCGCGATCAGGCCGGTGACGGCCGCCGCCGCGCCGCGGTAGGGGATGTGGGTGATGAAGGTGCCGCTGGTCACCTTCAGCAGCTCGGCGCTCAGGTGCAGCGAGGTGCCGTTACCGTTGGAGGCGTAGTTCAGCCGGCCCGGCGCAGCCTTGGCCCGTGCCACCAGATCAGCCACCGAGTTGATGCCGCTCTTCGGGCTGACCAGCAGCACATTGGGCACGCGGCCCACCACGCCGATGGGCACGATCTGCTCGGGCCGGTAGGGCAGCGAGGGGTAGATGGCCGGGCTGATGGTCAGCGGCGGCGAGGCCATCAGGAGCGTGTAGCCGTCGGCGGGTGCGCGCGCGGCCTCGGCCGCACCGACGTTGCCGCCGGCGCCGGGCTTGTTGTCGATGACCACCGGCTGGCCCAGCTCGCGCGCCAGGCGCGGGGCCATGAGCCGCGCCATCTGGTCGATGAGACCGCCCGGCGGGAAGGGCACCACCAGACGGATCGGCCGCGAGGGCCAGGCCTGGGCCAGGGCCGGTCCGCCCATCGCGGCGCACCACAGCGCGGGGGCGGCAGCCAGCAGTTGGCGGCGTGAAGTCATCTGTTGCTCCAGGGATGCGCCGGCGTCTTCCGGCGCCGGCATCATAGTGAGGCCGCTGCGCCTGGGCCCGCCGGATCAGCCCGACTGACCCGCCAGGCCCCGCAGCCGCTCCACCCAGGGGCCGGTCTGCTCGAGCGGCCAGGCGTGGTCGTGGTCCTCCAGCCGTCGGCGCTGGGTCAGGGACAGAGTCTCGTCATGGACCTGCTGCACGGCGTGAAGGGCCTCGCGCAACGCAGACGTCGACAGCGGGTCGGACGCCACGGCGCAACGGGCTTGCCACAGCGCCGGGGTGAGGCGGGTGACGAGCTGCGCCGTCAGCGCGCTGGCGCTGTCGGGGTGACGCGCGCACAGGCTGTTGGCCAGGTCTCGCGCCTGGCGGCTGGCCGCTGTGGCGCCGTTCTCATCGCCGATTGCCTGGCAGGCCTGGGCCAGGGCGTCGGCCAGGTAGACCTGGCGCGTGGTGGTCTGCAGGTCCTGAGGCCAGCGACGGGCTGCGCCGTCGATCACCGGCTGAGCCTGAAGCAGCCGCTCGCGCCCGGCTTGGGGATCGCCCGCGCGCACGAGCGCCAGGCCCCACAGGATGTGCGCGTCCAGGTGGCTGCGACGCGCCAGGTTGTCGGAAGGATCTCGCTGCGCGAGCGCGCCCCAGCGCTCGCTGGCCAGCCGCCCGGCGGCCTCGGCGCCGGCCGCATCGCCCAGCGGCCCGGCGGCACGCAGCTGCCAGACCGCCACCCCGGCGATGTCCTCCAGGATGCGTGCGTTCTCGGGCTGGCTCACCTGCAAGCGCTCCAGCAGCCTCCGCGTGGCCTCGGTCTCGGCGCGCAGCCCGGGCCAGTCACCCTGGGCGCGGCGCAGGCGCTGCGTCACGCTGTGCACCCAGACCCAGACATGGTCGAGCTCGGGATGACCGGGCTGTCGCTGCGCCATCACCTGCAGGTGCCCTCGCGCGGCCTGGATGTGGCCTGAGGCGGCGTCGAGTTCACGCAGTGCGACGGCCCAGCGGGTCAGCCGCAGGTGGGTGCGGGCCAGCTCCAGGCGGTGGCGCAGGTCGGGGCGGTCGGGATCGAGGTGGCGCCCGTACAGCTCGGCGGCGCGCTGCAGCCGCGACTGCGCCGTGGACCAGTCGCCGGACTCGGCCTCGAAAGCGGCGCGCGCCGACAGGGCCTGCGCCAGCTCGAAGGCCGCCATGTCGTCGGCCGGGTCCTCCTCGACCAGCGGCTCCAGCCACGACTGCGCCAGCGCGTAGCTGCGCCGCGCCCCTTCACGGTCACCCAGGTGCGGCCGCAGGTAGCCGTTGCACTGCACGACACCCACCGAGCGGTAGGCGGTGCCGATCTCCAGGCGCAGCGCGCGGTCGGTCGGCGCGGCCTGGGCCAGGCGGTCGAGATATGTCAGCGCGTCGCGCACCAGGCGCTGGCGCACGGGCGTGGAGCCGACCAGCGGCTCCACCAGGTCGTGGTAGTCGAACAACACGTGGTGGGCGAGCTGCCGCAGGTCATCGAAACGGGCCTGGGCCTGGTCTCGCGCCAGCGAGGCCTGGCGGGCCTGCGCGATGGCGATCACCAGACCTGCCGCCATGCCCAGCGCCCCCACCGCCAGCGCCGCCTGGCCCTGGGCCACGGCCGCGCCCAGGCCGGTGAACAGGCCGAGCAAGCCGAGGGCCGAGGCCAGCACCACCCAGCGGTTGCGCTGCACGAAGCGCAGCAGCACATAGGCGGCTGTGGTGGAGCGGGCGCTGACCGGGCGCTGGTCGAGATAGGCGCGCAGGTCGGCGGCCAGGGCCTCCACGCTGGGGTAGCGCTGGCCCGGCTCCTTGCGCAGGGCGCGCATGACGATGTTGTCCAGGTCGCCGGCCAGACGCGGCCGCAGCGAGCGCCACATCGGGTCGCGCGCCTGGCCCTCGGGCAGGCGGCTCGGGCTCACCGGGTACTCCTCGATGACGCTGCGGGCGGCCTGCACCGCCGTGGTGGCGCTGCGCCCGGTGGGCCGCGCGCCGGTGAGCAACTGGTACAGCACCACGCCCAGGCTGTAGACGTCGGTGGCCGCGGTGACCGGCTCGCCGCGCACCTGCTCGGGGCTGGCGTAGTGCGGGGTGTAGGGCCGCGGCCCGCCGAGTGTGGTCAGCCCGTCGGCGCCTTCCAGCGGGTCCAGCGCCTTGGCGATGCCGAAGTCCAGCAGCTTGACCTGCCCGTCCTGACCGGCCAGCACATTGCCGGGCTTGAGGTCGCGGTGCACCAGGCCGCGCCGGTGGGCGTGGGCCACCGCGTCGGCAAGTTGCAGGAACAGCCGCAACCGCTCCTCCAGCGGCCGGCCCTCGCACGCCTGGTCGAGCGGCTCGCCCTGCACACGCTCCATCACGAAGTAGGGCATGCCGTCGTCGGTGCGGCCGGCGTCGAGCAGCCGCGCGATGTGCGGATGGGTGAGCTGCGCCAGGGCCTGCCGCTCCAGTGCGAAACGGGCCAGCACCGCCGCCGAGTCCATGCCGCGGCGCAGCACCTTGATGGCGGCCTCGCCCCGGTAGGCCCCGTCGTCGCGGGTGGCCAGCCAGACCTCGCCCATGCCGCCTGCGCCCAGGCGCGAGTCGATACGCCACGGGCCCAGGCGCTGTCCGCTGCGGTCTTCATCGGAGGGGGCCGGTGCAGGGCCTGCCCACGAGGTGGCGGCTGGCCGGCCGAGCAGGCCGCCGGTGTCGGCATCGTGGTGGGCCAGCAGGCTGCGCACCTCGGCAGCGAGGGCGGGGTCGGTCAGGTTCTGAAGTGCCGACTCACGTTCGCCGGGGCTGAGGTCGGCCAGGCTGTCGAAGGCGGCCCGCACGCGGGGCCAGTCCGGCGGCGCGTTCATGGCAGAGGTGTCGGGGCCCTGCGAGTGCGCGAGGGCCTCGTGCGGCCCCGCCGCGCGGCGCTCAGCCCCGCTCGAAGCGGAACACCGCCACGCTGGCCAGCAGATTGGGCCACTGCCTCACCTCGCCCCCGTCCTGCAGGCCGAAGGCATCGGTCACCTTCAGCCCGGTCTTGCGCGCCAGCACCTCGAAGTCGGCAAAGGTGCCCACGCGGATGTTGGGCGTGTCGTACCACTCGTAGGGCAGCGCCTTGGTCACCGGCATGCGTCCCAGGGCCACGCGCAGCCGGTTGGGCCAATGCGCGAAATTGGGAAAGCTCACGATGCCGATGCGGCCCACGCGCGCCGTCTCCTGCAGCATGCGCTCGGTGTTGCGCAAGTGCTGCAGCGTCTCGAGCTGCAGCACGACATCGAAGCTGCGGTCGTCGAAGAGGGCCAGACCCTCTTCCAGATTGAGCTGCACCACGTTCACGCCGCGCTGCACGCAGGCGTGGACATTGGCGTCGTCGATCTCGATGCCGTAGCCGCTGCAGCCGCGCGTGTCGCGCAGGTAGGCCAGCATCTCGCCAGTGCCGCAGCCGAGATCCAGCACGCGCGAGCCCGGCGGCACCAGGCGGGCGATGAGCTCCAGGTCACGCTTCTCGGACACGGCCTCAGACCTCCAGCTGGTCGAAGTACGAACGCACCACGCGGTGGTAGCGCGTGTCGTCGAGCAGGAAGGCGTCGTGCCCGTGCGGCGCGTCGATCTCGGCGTAGCTGACGCCGATGCGGTTGTCCACCAGGGCCTTGACGATCTCGCGCGAACGCGCCGGCGAGAAGCGCCAGTCGGTGGTGAAGCTCACCAGCAGGAAGCGGCAGTCGCGCGCTGCGGCGAAGGCGCGCGCCAGGTCGCCGCCGTGGTCCATCGCCGGGTCGAAGTAGTCCAGCGCGCGGGTGATCAGCAGGTAGGTGTTGGCGTCGAAGTACTCGCTGAATTTGTCGCCCTGGTGGCGCAGGTAGCTCTCGATCTGGAACTCGATGTCCTGGGTGCTGTAGGCGAGCTCGGCGGCGCGCAGCGCGCGGCCGAACTTGCGCTCCATCGCATCGTCCGACAGGTAGGTGATGTGGCCGATCATGCGCGCCACGCGCAGGCCCCTCTTGGGCAGCACGCCGTGGGCGTAGAAGTGGCCACCGTGGAAGTCGGGGTCGGTGACGATGGCGCGGCGGGCCACCTCGTTGAAGGCGATGTTCTGCGCCGAGAGATTGGGCGCCGTGGCCACGGCCACGCAATGGCGCACGCGCTGCGGGTGACGCAGCGTCCAGCTCAGCGCCTGCATGCCGCCCAGACTGCCGCCCAGCACGGCAGCCAGCTGGGTGATGTCCAGGCGGTCGAGCAGGCGCGCCTGCGCGTCGACCCAGTCTTCCACCGTCACCACGGGGAAGTCCGCGCCCCAGACGCGCCCGGTGGCCGGGTTGACGTGCATGGGCCCGGTGGAACCGAAGCAGGAGCCGGGGTTGTTGACGCCGATGACGAAGAAGCGGTCGGTGTCCAGCGGCTTGCCCGGGCCCACCAGGTTGTCCCACCAGCCCTCGCTGCGATCCTTGCCGGCGTAGGTACCGGCCACGTGGTGGCTGGCGTTCAGCGCGTGGCACACCAGCACGGCGTTGGAGCGATCGGCGTTGAGCGTGCCGTAGGTTTCGTAGACCAGGTCGTAGCCCGCCAGCGACTGCCCGCTGCGCAGCGGCAGCGCCTCGCTGAAGTGCATCTGCTGCGGCGTGACGGGACCGACGGAACCCACTGGAGACAGACCCTGAAAAGACGAAACCCGGCTCCGCTGCAGGCGGACACCGGGTGGTCGGAGTCCCTCTTTAGCGGCATTTGTGAAGCGCCCGCAATCCGGAGCAAATCGGCGCTGTTGCGCAGAAGTATATCGATGCCCCTTCGGCCGCGGCAGCGGCAGCGCCGCGCCGGCCGTCCCGCCTTCAGTCGCCCTGCACGAGTTGCCCGGCGAGGTGGTTGTGGCGCTCCACCAGCACCCCGAGGTCGACGGTGGCCAACTCGCCCTGATCGACGACCACGCGGCCGTTGACGACGGTGTACGCGGCCGGCGCCGGCGCGCACAGCAGCAACGCGGCCAGCGGGTCGTGCACCGCGGCGCCGGCGTGGCCCAGGCCGCGCACGTCGAACAGCGCCAGGTCGGCGGCCATGCCAGGGGCCAGGTGGCCGACGTCGTCGCGGCCCAGGACCTCGGCCCCGCCGCGGGTGGCCACGGCCAGGGCCTCCCGCGCCGTCATCTCGCGCGGGCCGTGGTCGCAGCCGAAGGGGTCGGCAGCGCGGCCGACCCGCGCCAGCAGCATGGCCATGCGCGCCTCGCCCAGCAGATGCCCGCCGTCGTTGCTGGCGCTGCCGTCCACGCCCAGGCCGACCGGCACGCCCGCATCCAACAGGCGGCGCAGCGGCGCGATGCCCGAGGCCAGGCGCATATTGCTGCACGGGCAGTGGGCGACGCCGGTGCGGGTGCGGGCGAAGGCGGCGATGCCCGCGGGGTCGAGCTTGACGCAGTGGGCGTGCCAGACGTCGTCGCCGACCCAGCCCAGCGACTGCGCGTACTCGGCCGGGGTCATGCCGAAGCGCTCGCGGCTGTAGGCCACGTCGTGGTCGTTCTCGGCCAGGTGGGTGTGCAGCCGCGCGCCCAGCGAGCGGGCCAGCGCGGCCGACTCGCGCATGAGGTCGCGGCTCACGCTGAAGGGCGAGCAGGGCGCCGCCACCACGCGCAGCATGGCGTAGCGGCCGCGGTCGTTGAAGGTCTCGATCAGCCGGCGCGTGTCGTGCAAGATGTGCGGCTCGTCCTCCACCAGCGCATCGGGCGGCAGGCCGCCTGCGGACTCGCCCACGCTCATGCTGCCGCGCGCCGCATGAAAGCGCATGCCGATGTCCGCCGCGGCCTCGATCGCGTCGTCCAGGCGCACGCCGTTGGGGTAGAGGTAGAGGTGGTCGCTGCTGGTGGTGCACCCCGACAACAGCAGCTCGGCCATTGCCACCTGGGTGGACACGCGCACCATCTCTGGCGTGAGGCCGGCCCAGATGGGGTACAGCGTGCGCAGCCAGCCGAAGAGCTCGGCGTCCTGCGCCGCGGGCACGGCACGGGTGAGGCTCTGGTACATGTGGTGGTGCGTGTTCACCAGGCCCGGCACCACCACGTGGCCGCGCGCGTCGATGACACGGTCGGCCTCGCGCGGCAGCTCGGCCGCCGGCCCCACGGCCTCGATCGCGCAGCCGCGGACGAGCACGCTCGCACGGCGCAGTTCGCGCCGGCCATCGTCCATCGTGGCGACGAGTTCGGCGTCGCGGATCAGCAAGGTGGCGTCGTGCATGGGGCGCATGGGAGTGCGGCCCAATCTACCACCCAGCTGCCACCGCAGCGGCCTGAAACGCCCTCAAGCGATGCGCGGCATCGTCCTGCCGAACGACGGCCGCGCGCGCCAGGCCTCGGCCAGGGCCTGCAGGCGCGGGGCGGCGGGCAGCCAGGGCTGGTCGCCGTGGCGCAGCTGCTGGTAGTCGAACAAAGTCACCGCGGCGATCGCGTCCAGCGTGGGCACGCCGCCGTCCGGCACAGCGATATCGCCGGCCAGGCCCTCCAGGCGCTGCATGCCCTCGATCATCGAGCGCCGCCGGCGCAGGCCCACCGGGGTCTCGTCGAAGAGGGCCGGCGCCGTGACCTTGCGCGTGATGATGGTGATGGTCGAGGCCTCGATGGCGCCGATGGCGATGCCCGCCCGGGACAGCACGCCGGCCACGCGGGCCGGGTCGCAGCCCAGCACCGAAGGGCTGGGCCGAATGGCCTCGAGCCACTGCACGATGAGCAGGCACTCCGACAGCGGCGTGCCGTCGTCCAGCACCAGCGTGGGCACCCGCGCAGCACTGTTGGACGCGCGCAGCCGCGGGTCATCGGACCAGGGGTCGACGATCGTGGGCTCGAGGTCGATCCCCTTCTCGATCATCGCCACGCGGGCGATGCGCACGAAAGGCGAAGTGGTGTTGGCCATCAACTGCATGCACAAGCTCCTTGCGGGGTGGGCTGGCCTGGCACCTTACTCGATGTCGCGGAAGCGGCAGATGCAGGCCTCGTCACCGAGGCCGCACCCTTGCCGGGGTCACGGCGATTCGGGCCACACGATGCGCTGACCCGCCACCGATGACAATTCCCGGGTCGTTCAGGCTGCGTGACCCACGGCAGAAGGGTCGGCCAAGTCCCTCGCGCAGCAGTCGATGCGGGTTTCACCCAAAGGCAATTCCGCTTCCTGCCGCAGGTTTCCCACAATCGCCGCCATTCAGAGGCCCGCAGACGCCATGTCCACCCCACAGAAGCCACCTCCCCCGCCCGCCGCACGCCCGCTCCAGGGCGTGCTGGTGGTGGCGCTGGAGCAGGCTGTTGCCGCGCCCTACTGCAGCAGCCGGCTGGCCGATGCCGGGGCGCGCGTGATCAAGATCGAGCGGCCTGAAGGCGACTTCGCGCGGGGCTACGACCGTGCCGTGCACGGCGAGTCGTCCTACTGGGTGTGGATCAACCGCGGCAAGGAGTCGATCGCGCTGGACCTCAGGCGCGAAGGTGACCTCGCCCTCCTGCGGCGCATGATCGAGCGGGCCGACGTCTTCATCCAGAACCTGGCCCCCGGCGCCACGGACCGGATGGGCATCGGCTCGGCGGCATTGCGCGAACGGCACCCGCGCCTGATCACCTGCGACATCAGCGGCTATGGCGAGGATGGTCGATTGCAGGGACTCAAGGCCTATGACCTGCTGGTGCAGGCCGAAAGCGGCCTGGTGTCGGTAAGCGGGGCGCCGGGCTCCGGGGTGGAATCCCTCGGGCGCATCGGGGTGTCGCTGTGCGACATCAACGCGGGGCTGAATGCGATGGTGGGCATACAGCAGGCGCTGCTGCAGCGCCAGCTCACCGGCGGCGGCT
>Ga0315902_10001917_pt1 | contig 33116 bp, 26 predicted proteins | sample LakEriMetagenome_9_FD_203523 | JGI IMG/M metagenome (GOLD analysis project Ga0315902, IMG submission 203523) | Freshwater fungal communities from buoy surface, Lake Erie, Ohio, United States - Buoy 12 MA117 | ecosystem: Environmental > Aquatic > Freshwater > Lake > Lake biofilm | place: USA... | reverse complement strand
GTTCGCGGCCAGGTTGCCGCCCGGCCCGAGCAGGCCGGTAGCGCCAGCGGCCGCCCGCGCCTCGGCAGGGTCGGCGGCCGCAGGGTGGGTGGCCGCAGGGTGGGTGGCTGCAGGGTCGGCGCTGGCGCCGACATCCCGGGCCGCGCCCGCGCCCGGCAGCGGCTCGTCGGCCGCGACCGCCACCGGGACGCCGGGAATCAGCGCGCCCAGCCAGGCGCGAACTGCGTCGAGCGCGGCCGCATCGAGCAGGTCGACGCGCGACAGCAGCACCCGCTCGGCGCGCGCGAGCTGTCGCAGCACGGTGTCGCCCACGTAGGCGTCGTCGGCGCGAGCACGCACGGTGGCGGCGTCGGCGAGCACCAGCACCGGATCCACCGCAACGCCCTGCGCGAGCCGGGCGGTGGCGGCGACCGTGCCGGGCAGCGCGACGCCGCTGGTCTCGAGCAGGATGCGATCGGGAGCCGGTTCGCGCGCGCGCAGCCGCTCGAGCGCCCCGACCAGATCGCCGCCGACGCTGCAGCACACGCAGCCGCCGGCGAGCTCGATGATGTCCTCGCGCCGCGCGACGATCAGGTCGCCATCGATGCCGATCTCGCCGAAGTCGTTGACCAGCACCGCGAGCCGCAGGCCGGCATCGCGAGCCAGCCGAAGCCAGCGGTTGACCAGCGTGGTCTTGCCGGCGCCGAGATAGCCGCCGATGAGGCTGATCGGCACTGGCGTCATGCCTGCCCCGCGGCGAAGACCCGGCCGCCCTGCACCGTGCCCCACACCGGGATGTCGCGCAGTGCGTGGGCGTCGGCCTCGAAGGGATCGGCCTCCAGGACCGCGAAGTCGGCCCGCTTGCCGGTCTCGATGGAGCCGATCTCGCCATCGAGGTGCAGCGTGTGCGCAGGCCCGAGCGTGATCGCATGCAGCGCCTCGGGGATGTCGATGCGCTCGTGTTCGCCCTGCACGCGGCCCGAGGCGGTCAGCCGGTTGACCGCGCACCACGCGGTGAACAGCGGCGCCATCGGCGTGACCGGCGCATCGGAGTGGATCGCCATCGGCACGCCGGCCTCGAGCGCGCTGCGGCAGGCGTTCATGCGCTCGGCGCGCTCGGGCCCCACGGTGAGGCGGTAGTGCTCGTCACCCCAGTAGAAGTGGTGGTTGGCAAAGAGATTGACCGCCATGCCCAGCGTCTTCATGCGCCGCATCTGCGCACGGTCGGCGAGCTGGCAGTGCTGCAGCGTGAAGCGGTGGTCGGGGCGCGGATGCTTGGCCAGCGCCGCCTCCAGCGTGTCGAGCGCGAGCTGCGTGGCCTCGTCGCCGTTGGTGTGGGTGTGGATCTGCACCCCCTGGGCGAGGGCGAGCTCATAGGCCTGTGCCAGCTGCTCGGGTGCCACGTACCACAGCCCGTTGGGCGCGCCATCGAGATAGCCGGGCGCGCGCAGGCGTGCCGAGAAGCCCTGGATCGAACCGTCGGCGACGATCTTGACCCGGCCCAGGCGCAACCGGTCGGAGGTGGTGCCGCGCAGCGCCGCGGCGCGGGCGATGGTCTGGGGCACCGGCTCGAGCAGCAGGCGCAGCAGGGGCACCAGCCGGACCGGGAAGGCCGCTTCGGCGGTGACCCGTCGCAGCATCGCGAGTGCTTCCTCGGTCAGTGGGCTGGCGAGGTCGGTCGCGGTGGTCACGCCGGTGCGCACGCACAGCCGGGCGAAGCGGCGCACCGCCTCCTCGTCGCCGGCGAGCGCCGCGCGGTCCATGCCCACACGCTCGGCCACCGCGCCCATGGCCTCCGGGCCCTTCATCTCGCCGGTGGGCAGCCCGTCGGCGCCCAGCGGCACGCCGGGGTGCTCGATACCCGGGCGCAGCCACCCGGCCGTGCGCAGTGTCACGCTGTTCACGTTGAGGATGTGCAGGCTCGCATGGGCGATGCCCACCGGCCGGGTGTCGCTGACCCGGTCCAGATCGGCGCGGGTGCAGCGCCGGTTGCCGAAGTAGATCGGATCGAGCCCCCAGCCCACCAGCGGGCTGTCGGCATGGGGGAGCTCGCGTTGCGCGTCGCGCAGTCGCTCGATCACGTGGTCGATCGTGCGCGCGCCCGGCCACACCCGACCGTCGGGGTCGGTGCGGTCATGCCAGCCGACGTAGACATAGCGCCACAGCGCGCCCTCCATCAGATGCGTGTGGCCTTCGACGAAACCCGGCAGCAGCACCTTGTCGGCGAAGCGCTCGTCGCGCGTGGCGCTGCCCCAGCCGGCGAGCTCCTCGGGCGTACCCGCGCCGAGCACGATGCCGTCGCGCACCGCGACATGGGTGGCGATCGGGCGAGCGGGGTTCAGCGTGCGGATGCGCCTGGCGCGGTAGATCGTGAGGCTCATGGGCGGGGCTCGGTGGCGTTGGGCGAGGGTACGACGCAAACGCGGGTCGCTCAGGCCGGCTCCGAGATCTCGATCAGGTTGAGGTCGGGGTCGCGCACATAGACCGATCGGATCGGGCCGGTGGCGCCGGTGCGCATCACCGGTCCTTCGAGGATGGGCACCCCGTGTGCCTGCAGGCGTGCGATCACCTGCGCGAGCGGGATGGCGGCGATGAAGCACAGGTCGAGGGCCCCCGGCACCGGCAGATGGGCGCGCGGACTGAGTTCGCGCCCGCGCAGGTGCAGGTTGATCTTCTGCTGGCCGAACACGAAGGCCTGCCGGCCCTCGCCGAAGCGCTCGTGGCGCATGCCGAGCACCTCGACATAGAAGCGCACGCAGGCGGTTTCGTCGGTGGTGGTAAGGACCAGGTGGTCGAGGTGGTCGATCATCGGAACTCCGCGAGCGGGCGATGGATGGGCTTGCGAGTGTAATCGCGCGGCGCATGGGATCATTTCGGGGTTGCCACCGCCCGGACCACCGGCCCGTCTTCCGATGCTGCCCGCCGCTCTTCGCCGGCTCTTCGATTTCAAGCGCACCCCGCTCGGGCTGTTCCGCGAGGAGATCGCCGCGCGCAGCGCCCGCCTGGGCGCCGGCTATGCAGCCCTTGCCTGTTTCGTCTATGGCGTGGTGTACGCGGTGGTGGGCCCGGCCGAGTTCGTCCCGGTCAACTTCACCGTCGCGGCGCTGATGGCGCTGCTCGCCCGTTTTCCGCTGCGTCCGGCCTCGCGCACCGTGGCGGTGGTGGTCAATCTGGCGCTCGGGCTGCTGGCCTTCCAGACCTTCATGGTCGGCAACCTCACGCACGCCGCGGTCGCCTGGCTGATCGTGCCTTCGGTCGCGGCGGTCATGATCGGCATGCGCGCGCTGGCGATCTATCTGGTCGCGGTCAGCGCGGTGGTGCTGCTCGGCATCGAGGCCGGGCGCCAGCTCGGGCTGATCCAGCCGCGCGTGCGGCTGGTGCATGCCGAGTGGCAGCTCGCCTTCTCGCTGGTGGGGGCGCAGCTGCTGGTGCTGCTGATCGGGCTGATCATCCTGCGGGCCCGTGACCGCCTGGTGGTCGAGATCCGCGAGCGCTCCCGCCAGCTCGCCGAGGCGCTCGAGCATGCGGGTGCGGCGCGCGCCGAGGCGGAAGCCTCGCGCAACGAGGCGATGGCGGCTCGCAACGAGGCGCTCGCGGCCGGCCGGGCGAAGGAGCAGTTCTTCGCCAACCTCACCCACGAGATCCGCACGCCGCTGGCCGGCGTGGTGGGCTCGGCCACGCTGCTCGCGCGCGGCGAGCCGCGCGCGGATCAGCGGGCTCTGGTCGATGCGCTCGGCACCAGCGCCCGCGAGCTCGCCGAGGTGGTCGATGCGATGCTCGACCACGCGAAGCTGAGCGTCGGGCACTTCGCTTCGGAACCGGTGCGCATCGACCTTCCCGACCTGCTCGCCTCGCTGCGCGCGCTGTTCGAGCAGCCGGCGGCGCGCCGCGGCCTCGCGCTGCACATCGCGCTCGACGCCGATTCGCCAGCGCGGGTTGACTGCGACCGCATGGCGCTGCGCCGCATTCTGGTCAACCTGCTGGGCAACGCGATCAAGTTCACCGATGCCGGCTCGGTGAGTCTGCGGCTGCGGGTCGAGGTGGCCGACTCGGGTGCCACGCTGCACGCCGAAGTCGCCGACACCGGCATCGGGATCGCGGCCGATCACCTGGCCACGATCTTCGAGGCCTTCGTGCAGGCCGATCCCTCGATCACCCGTCGCTTCGGCGGCACCGGTCTGGGCCTGGCGATCTCGCGCAGGCTGGCCGAGCTGCTCGGCGGTACCCTGGCGGTGCGCAGCACGGTCGGCGAGGGCTCGGTGTTTACCCTCAGGCTGCCGGTGGGCTATCCCGTCGACGAGGCCGCGGCCGGCGAGGTGACCGGGGCCGCGCAGGCCGGGGCGCCTGCCTTACCCCCACCGCCGGTCGCGGTCCCCGCCCGGCGCGTGCTGGTGGTCGAGGACAACCCGATCAACCGCCTGCTCGCGGCCGAGATGCTCGCCATGCTGGGCAGCCGGGTCGAGCTCGCGGAAGACGGCCGCCAGGCGCTCGAGCGCCTGGGCGTCGAGCCCTTCGACCTGGTGCTGATGGATCTCCAGATGCCCGGTATGGACGGCATCGAGGCCACCCGCGCGATGCGGGATCGCGAGCACCGGCTCGGCCTCGCGCCGGTGCCCATCATCGCGCTGACCGGCAACTCGGCGAGCGATTACGGGGAGGCCTGCGCGCAGGCCGGCATGAACGGCTTCCTGGTCAAACCGGTGTCGCTCGAGGCGCTCGAGGCGCTGCTGCGCGAGCCGCCGCCCGCGCGCGCGCCGTCCGCTTTCACCGGGCTGTCATCACAAGGCGCGAGCATCGCCGGTCCATGACCGCCGTTCCGATCGCCGCCGATGACCGTGCATCCCGCCGTCCCCGGTCGTCGACGTTGATCGGCAGGCTCGCCCGGGTCCTGCTGGCGTTGGGCTTCGGTGCCGCGCTGGCGCCGTCGGCGCTCGCCGACCCGGGCAGTGCGCGGTGGGCATCGGTGGCCCCGACGGCGGCAGCGCCCGATTTCCAGGCCTGGGTGCAGAGCACCTGGATCCGCCAGCTCAAGGATCCCTTCCGCTCGCCCTATGCCGGCGGGCGCTCGCTCTCCGGCGAGCGGGAGGCGAGTTATTCCCTCACCATGGGCATGGCCCTCGGGTGGCGGCTCGCGCCCGGCCTCGAGCTCCACCTGAATCCCGAGGCCGCGCAGGGCGTGCCGCTGTCGGGGCTCAACGGGCTCGGCGGCTTTCCGAATGCCGAACTCAGCCGTGCCGGCTCGCCCGACATCCAGGGCTACCTGGCGCGCGCCTTCCTGCGCCGTACCTGGGGTCTGGGCGGCGAGCGTGAGGCGGTGGCCGGTGAGCCTGGACAGCTCGAGGGCCTCCAGGACCGGCGCCGGCTCGTGCTTACCGCGGGCAAGGTCTCGCTGATGGACCTCTTCGACGACAACCGCTGGGCGCACGATCCGCGCACCCAGTTCACCAACCTCGCCTTCGGCACCCACGGGGCCTACGACTTCGCGGCGGACGTGCGCGGCTACACCTGGGGGGCGGCGCTGGAATTCATCGACGGCGATCGCGCGATCCGGGTCGGCCGCTTCGCGCAGCCGCGCGAGCCCAACCAGATGGCCCTCGATCCGCGCCTCGGGCGCCACCACGGCGACCAGATCGAGTTCGAGCAGGGCTGGCGCCTGCAGGATCGGGAAGGCCGGCTGCGGCTGCTGCTGTTTCGCAACCAGACGGTGATGGGGCGCTGGCAGGATGCGATCGCGCAGGCGGGCGGTGCGGTGCCCGACATCACCGCGGTGCGCAGCGGGCGGCGGGCCAAGCGCGGTATCGGGCTCAACCTCGAGCAGGAAATCGCCCCCGGTGTAGGCCTGTTCGCGCGGGCGCTGCGTGCCGACGGCCAGACCGAGCCCTACGCCTTCGCCGAGATCGACCGCTCGCGCTCGGCCGGCATGCTCGCGCAGGGCGGCGCCTGGGGGCGCCCCCAGGATGCCTTCGGCTTCGCGATCGCCCGCCACGACCTGTCGTCGGCGCATCGCGACTACCTCGCCGCCGGTGGGCTCGGCTACTTCGTGGGCGACGGTCGGCTGTCGCCGGCGGGCGAGCGCATCGTCGAGGTCTTCTACCGAGTCCTGATCGCCGACGGGACGTGGCTGAGCCTCGGGCGCCAGCACATCGCGAATCCCGGCTACAACGCCGACCGCGGACCGGTGTCGGTGACCATGCTGCGCTTGCACCTGGCGCGCTGAAGCCCGGCGGATCGGTTAAGGTGCTCGGCACAGCCGCGGACCACCGCGGCACCGTGCCGGAGACTTCAGCTTGGACGCCCCCACGCCCACCGACCTGCCGCAGGCCGACCTGCGCGCGATCCCCTTCCGCCCGATCGCCTTCCTGCCGCGCGACATCGACACCGAGCGTCGCCCCGACGGCACGATCGTCATCCGTTCGCGCGTTGCGCTCGCGCCCTACGAGAAGCATCTGCCGGCACTGCTGCGCCGCTGGGCCCGTGAGGCGCCCGACCGCACCTGGCTCGCCCAGCGCCGCGGCGCCGATCGCCAGTGGCTGCGCGTGAGCTACGGGCAGGCCCGGGCGACGGTCGATGCGCTGACCCAGGCCTTGCTCGACCGGCAGGTGCCCGACGCCCGCCCGGTCATGATCCTCAGCGGCAATTCGATCGAGCATGCGCTGATGGCCATGGCCGCGATGCAGGCCAGGCTGCCCGCAGCCCCGGTCTCGCCCGCCTACTCGCTGATGAGCCAGGACCATGGCGTGCTGCGCTATGTGTTCGATCTGCTGCAGCCCGCGGTGCTGATGGTGCAGAGTGCCCGCCAGTTCGAGCGGGCCCTGCGCGCACTCGATCTCACCGGGGTCACGGTGGTGCATGTCGAGGATCCGGTGCCCGGCATCCCGAGCGTGGCCTGGGCCGATCTCGCCGCCACCCCGGTCGGCCCCGAGGTCGAGGCCTCGGTGGCCGCGATCACCCCCGAGACCATCGGCAAGTTCCTGCTGACCTCGGGCTCGACCGGCACGCCGAAGGCGGTCATCAACACGCAGCGCATGATGTGCGCCAACGTCACGATGGGCCAGCAGGTACGCCCGCGCCAGCCCGGCGACCCGGTGCCGGTGGTGCTCGACTGGATGCCCTGGAACCACACGATGGGCGGCAATGCGAGCTTCAACGGCCTGCTCGCCGACGGCGGCACGCTGCACATCGACGACGGCCGGCCCACGCCCGAGCTCTTCGGCGAGTCGCTGCGCAACCTCGCCGAGCTGTCGCCGACCTACTACGCGAACGTGCCGGCGGGCTACGCGATGCTGATCGCCGCCCTCGAGAAGGATGACGCGCTCGCGCAGCGCTTCTTCAGGGACCTGCAGATCCTCGGCTACGGCGGCGCAACCCTGCCCGACGACCTCTATCTGCGCATGCAGCGGCTCGCGGTGAAGCACACCGGCCGGCGCATCGTCTTCTTCACCGGCTGGGGTTCCACCGAAACCGCGCCGACCGCCACCTGCACCTACTGGGCCACCGAACGGGTGGGCCTGATCGGCCTGCCCTTCCCCGGGGTCGAGCTCAAGATGGTGCCGATCGGCGAGAAGTACGAACTGCGGCTTCGCGGCGTGACGGTGATGCCCGGCTACTACCGCCGTCCCGACCTCACCGCCGGCGCCTTCGACGAGGAGGGCTTCTACCGCATCGGCGACGCCGGGGTGTTCGTCGACCCGGACGACCCTGTGCAGGGGCTGGTGTTCCGCGGCCGGGTGGTCGAGGACTTCAAGCTGATGACCGGCACCTTCGTGCAGGTGGGCTCGCTGCGGGTGGCCTGCGTGGCCTCGGCCTCGCCGGTGCTGCAGGATGCGGTGGTCACCGGCCATGATCGCGCATGGGTCGGCCTGCTCGCCTGGCCCAATCTCGTGGCCTGCCGGCAGTTCATCGGTCAGCCCGAGGCCACGATCGAGCAGGTGATCGCCGACGAGCGGGTGCGCGCGCGGGTCCGCGACGGTCTCGCGGCGCACAACCGCGCCTACCCTGGTTCGAGCACGCGCATCCGCGCCGTGCTGCTGATGGCCGAGCCGCCCTCGATCGACGGGCGCGAGCTCACCGACAAGGGCTACATCAACCAGCGGGTGACGATCGAGCGGCGCGCCGCCCTGGTCGATGCGCTCTACGCCGAGCCGCCCGGGCCCGAGGTGATCCTGATCGACTGACGGCGGGACCGACTGACGCGGGTCGGTCGGCTCGAGCGCGGGACGGGTTGCCGGACCGCGCTCAGCGGCGCGCCCGCTGAACCTGCTGCGGGCTGACCGGGCCCGCGCCGCCGCCCCAGGTCGCGCGCACATGGCTGAGCAGATCGGCGAGTTCGGTGTCGTCGAGCCGATGGCCGAAGGGCGGCATGCCCCAGGGCCGCGGGTTGCCCGCGGTGGCGGGCGCGAAACCGCCCTCGAGCACCACCGCGATCAGGTTGTCGGGCCGGGCCAGGCCCACCGTACGGTTGCCGGCGAGCGCCGGCCAGGCGGCGGGGCGGCCGTGGCCGTCCTCGCCATGGCAGTCGGCGCAGTGCTCGCGGTAGAGAACCGCGCCCCGTGCGCCCGGAGGGGGCCGACCGCTGGTCGACGCGGCCGCCGATGACGGTCCGGCGGCTCGGGCAGCCCCGCCGGGCGGTGGGGCCGCCCGCGGCAGGGCCCGCAGCCAGGAGGCCATCGCCCGCAGATCCGCCTCGGGTAGCCAGGCGGTGCCCTGACGCACCACCTCGGCCATCGGGCCGAGCGCCGAGAAGCTGCGGGCATGGCCCTCGCGGGCCTGCGCGCCGGCGATCGCGCCGTGGCCGTCGCGCAGCAGCGCGACGATCGCCTCGATCGGCCAGTCCTGCACGCCGGCCTCCCGCGGATCGGCGAGCGAGGGCGCCTGCCAGCGCCCCGCGCCCACCCAGCCGCCGCTCAGACCCTGCGCCGCGCGCACCGCGCCCAGGGCGTCGCGCGGCGCGTGGCAGGCATCGCAGTGGCCGAGCACCTCGACCAGGTAGCGGCCTCGGTCGGCCGAGGCCGCGCTGATCTCGACCGGACTGGCCGGCCTGAAATTCACCCAGCGCCACACGGCGATCGCCCAGGGGGTGCCGAAGGGCCAGCGCATCGCATGCGGCGGCGTGGGCCGTGCGACCGGCGCGAGCGTGCGCAGCCAGTCGAAGATCGCGTCGACATCGGCCGGCGCCATCCGTGTGGTGCTGGTGTAGGGAAAGGCGGGTGAGAGCAGGCGGCCGTCGCGCGAGCGCCCCTCGTGCATCGCGCGGCGGAAGTCGGCGGCGCGCCAGGCGCCGATGCCGGTGGCCGTGTCGGGCGTCAGGTTGCTGCTGTGGACGATGCCGAAGGGCGTCTCGATCGCCCGGCCGCCGGCCATCGGCGGGCCGCCCGGCGCGGTGTGGCAGGCCACGCAGTTGCCGGCCCGCGCGAGGATTTCACCGCGCGAGGGGCTGCCGCCCGCCGCCGCGCGTGCCGTGGTCTGGAAACTGCCGCAGTCCAGGGGCGCGTCCGGGCGTGGCGCGGGCAGGGGTTTCGCGCTGCCGGCCACCGGGCGGCTGGCCAGCCAGCTCGACACCGCCGCGATGTCCTCGGGCTGCAGGGCGTGTGCCACGGTCGCCATGCAGTCGGGCTCGGCCGAGCGCCGCTGCCCGTGCTTCCAGGCCCCGAGCTGGGCATTGAGGTAGTCGCGCGGCAGGCCGAGCAGCCCGGGCACGCCAGGCTGCGCGCCGAGCAGCGACTCGCCGTGGCAGGCGGCGCAGGCCGGGATGCGCCGCGCGGGGTCGCCCAGCCGCACCAGCGTCTCGCCGCGTGCCAGCCCGGCGGGGCTTGCCGCGACGGGCAGCGGTGGCGGGTAGGGCAGCTCGATTGCCGCGAAGTGCGCCGCGATCTCGCGCAGGTAGTCGTCGGTGAGCGGCGCGAGCAGGCGCTGCATCGCCGGGTGCTGCCGGCGGCCGTCACGAAAGGCGATCAGCTGATCGGTGAGGTAGCCCGCCGGCTTGCCGGCGATCCGCGGCAGGTAACCCTCGCGGCTCGCCCGACCCTCCGGACCGTGGCAGCCGGTGCAGGCGCGCACGCGCTCGCCGAGCTCGCTGGCGGCGGCGGCCGGGATGGCGATCGCCAGCGCCAGGACGGCGGGCAGCGCGAGGAAGCTCAGACCGCGCATCGTGGGCGCGGTCCGCAGGCTGCGGCGTGCATTTGGTGGCTCATGCGAAACCGTGCATCTTAGCGACACCCCCCAGGAGACACGGCATGACGAAGGCGATGGTGAGCGCCCCTCAACCCGAGGCGGTCGAGGCAGGCATCGAGGTGCTGCGCGCCGGCGGCAACGTCGTCGACGCCGCGATCGGCGCCGCCCTGGTTCAGACGGTGGTCGACCCGCAGATGTGCGGCATCGCCGGCTTCGGGTCGCTGCATCTGCACCTGCCGGCGTCCGGCGTGCACGAGGTGATCGACTTCCACGGCCGCGCGCCGCTCGCCACGCGCCCCGACATGTGGGCCGACCGCATCCTCGGCGAGTGCGAGGACGGTTTCGGTTTCCGGCTGCGCGATCAGGTCAACGAGATCGGCTACCAGTCGATGACCACGCCGCTCTCCATCAAGGCCTTCGACGAGGCGCTGCGCCGCCACGGCACGCGCAGCCTCGCGCAGCTGATCGAGCCGGCAGCCCGCTGGTGCGACGAGGGTTTCGCGGTGCGCCCCCGGGTGCACGAGTTCTGGATGCAGCCGGCGATCTGCGGGCGCATCGAGCGGCTGCGCGTGCTTACCGACTACCCGGCCACGCGGCGCATCTACCTGAAGCCCGACGGCCGGCCGCACCGGGTGGGCGAGATCCTGCGCAACCCGGACATGGGGCGCACGCTTCGCCGCATCGCCGAGCACGGTGTCGACGATTTCTATCATGGCGAGATCGCCCGGCGCATCGCCCACGACATGGGGGCGCACGGCGGGCTGATCACGATGGCCGACCTCGCCGCCTGCGGCACCGAGACCGGCGCGCCGCTGCTCACCACCTACCGTGGCCATCGGGTGGCGACCAACCCGCCGCCGGGTGGCGGTCTGATGATCGTGCTGATGCTCAACATCCTCGAGCACTTCGATCTCGCGGCGATGGGCCACAACTCGCCCGAGTACATCGCCACGGTCTCGGAGGCGATGAAGATCGCCACGGTCGACAAGGACGCGCGCATCGGCGATCCGCGCTTCATCGACGTGCCGGTGAGCGAGCTCGCCTCGAAGACCTACGCGGCGGCGATGGCCGAGCGCATCCGCCGCGGCGAGAAGACCCACGTGCCGCGTCTGAACGAGGGCGGCCCGGAGAGCCGCGACACCACGCATGTGTGCGTGGCCGACGGTCATGGCAACTGCGTGTCGATGACGCACTCGCTCGGCTCGTCCTCGGGCGTGGTCACCGAGGGCCTGGGCTTCATGTACAACAACTGCATGATGGTCTTCGACCCGCGGCCGGGGCGCGCAGGTTCGCTCGCCCCCGGCAAGGCGCGCTTCTCGGCGATGTCACCGACCATCGTGTTCCGCGGCGACGATCCCTTCTTCCTGGTGGGCGCGCCCGGCGGCACCACCATCACCATGGGCAACCTGCAGGCGATCCTGAACGCGGTCGACTTCGGCATGAGCGCCGCCGACGCGGTGAGCGCGCCGCGCTTCTGCACCACCTCCGACACCATCGAGCTCACCAACCGGGTGCCGCGTGCGGTCGAAGCGCGGCTGCGCGCGATGGGCTACCCGGTGCAGCGCCACCCTTTCAGCCACATGTCGCCGCTGGTGCACGCGATCCGCATCGTCGATGGCCGCCTCGACGGTGGTGCCGATCCCGCGGGCGACGGGATGGCGATGGGGCTCTGAGGGCGGCAGCGCGGCCGGCCGGCGTGGCGGGCGTGGTCGGCGCGACGGGTGCGCGCGGCCGGTGCGCGCTCGACGATCAGTCGATCTTCGTGCCCGACTCCCGCACCACGCGAGCCCACTTCGTGTGCTCGGTGCGGATGAAGGCGGCGAATTCCTCGGGGGTGGTCTTCAGGATCTCGCTGCCGGCATCGCTCATGCGGCGACGCGTGTCGGGTTCCTCGAGGATCTGGTTGAGCTCGCGGTTCAGGCGATCGACGATCGGCCGCGGGGTGGCGGCGGCGGCCACGAAGCCGAGCCAGGCGCCGCCCTCGAAGCCTGCCACGCCCTGCTCGGCCACGGTGGGCACGTCGGGGGCGAAGGGGGTGCGGTTCAGGCTGCTGGTGGCGAGCGGCCGCAGCCGGCCTGCGCGGATGTGCGGCATCAGCGCGGTGATCGTGTCGAAATTGACATCCACCTGGCCGCCGATCAGGTCGGTGTGGGCCTGGGCGCTGCCCTTGTAGGGGACGTGGGTGAACTTCGTGTCGGTGCGCTGCGACAGCAGCACCATCAGCAGGTGGCTGATCGTCCCGTTGCCGGAGGACGAGAAGCTCAGCTTGCCCGGGTTGGCGCGGGCCCGTGCCAGCAGATCGGTCAGCGAGCCGATGCCCGAGTCGGCGCGCACCACCAGCACATAGGGCAGCCAGCTGCACATGCCGATGGTCGCGAAGTCCTTCAATGCGTCGTAGGGCACCTTCGCATAGAGATTCGGGTTGATCGCCATCGCTGCCGGCGCGGTGAGCAGCAGCGTGTGCCCGTCGGGCGGTGACTTGGCCACGGCGCCGGCCGCCAGGCTCGAGCCCTGGCCCGGGCGGTTCTCGATGATGAAGGGCCGACGCATCCGCGCCGCGAAGCGTTCGGCAAGCAGCCGTGCGATGGTGTCGGTGGCATTGCCCGGCGGGTAGCCCACCACCACCGTGACGGTGCGCGAGGGATAGTCGCCGGCCTCGCCCTGGGCGAACGCGGTGCCGGCGGCGGCGCCAAGGCCAAGTCCGAAGGCGGCGCGACCGAAGGCGCGACGGGGCTGCGACACGATCGGGGCTTCGTCATGCGGGTTCATCGCGAGATCCTCCGGGTGAGGCGCGGCGCGGGGCGGCTGCGTGGGTCGAGTGTGCGGTGCCGATGGCGCGTCGACACGCGCGGCCGTCTCGAAATGCGGGCAGGCCGGGCACCGGGCATTGCACTTGCTTGCGTGAGCGTTCGCGTACCGTGCCCCTCGGCCGGGCGCAGCCTCTTTCCGGAGACGCCGATGCCTGCATCCGATCCCGACGCCGCGCCGGTCGACTGGCACAAGCACGAGCTGCTGCTGATCCGCGAGGTGGGTCGCCTGCTCGGCCGCAGCGTCGAGCCCGACTATGTGATCCGCCAGACCCTGCGGCTGCTCTCGGAGTGGGTCGGCCTGAACCGGGGGCGCGTGCTGCTCTGGGATGCCGCCGAGGAGCGGCTGCGGATCCGCCATGCCTACGGCCTTACCGCCGAGGAAATCGGTCGCGGCGTCTTCGCCCGCGGCGAAGGCGTCTGCGGCGAGGTGCTGCGGGGCGGCCTCGCGCGGGTGGTGCAGGACATCGATGCCGAGCCGGATTTCCTGTGCCGCTCGGTACCGCGGCTGCGCCTGCCGCGCGAGACCGTGTCCTTCATCGCGGTGCCCCTGCGCGACGGCGACCGGGTCTGCGGTGTGCTGGCCGCCCACCGGCTGCGTCACCGCCGGCGCGCGATCGACGACGACCTCGAGCTGCTGCAGACCATCGGAACGCTGCTCGGGCAGGTGATCCGGGTCAACGAGGAGCTGCGGCGGCGCACCGAGCGGTTGAGCGCCGAGAACCGCGACCTGCGCGAGCAGCTCGGCCAGCGTCTGCCCAACTTCGGCATCCTCGGCGATTCGCCGGCTCTGCGCGCCGCGCTCGCGCAGGCCCGCCGGCTGGCAGGCGGCGATGCCACGGTGCTGCTGCTGGGCGAATCCGGCACCGGCAAGGAGCTGTTCGCCCGAGCGATCCACCAGGCGAGCCCGCGCGCCGGGCGAGCCTTCGTCAAGGTGAACTGCGCCGCGGTGCCGGAGTCGCTCTTCGAATCGGAGTTCTTCGGTCATGAGCGCGGCGCCTTCACCGGCGCGGTCAGCGCGCAACCCGGGCGCTTCGAGCAGGCCGAGGGCGGCACGCTCTTTCTCGACGAGGTGGGCGAACTGCCGCTGGCGATGCAGGCCAAGCTGCTGCGCGTGCTCCAGGACCGGGTGGTGGTGCGGGTGGGCAGCCGGCGCGAGCTGCCGCTCGATGTGCGGGTGGTCGCGGCAACCAACCGGGATCTCGCCGGGGCGGTGGCGGCCGGCGATTTCCGGCTCGATCTCTACTACCGTCTGTCGGTGCTGCCGCTCGCGCTGCCGCCGCTGCGTGAGCGTCGCGAGGACGTGCCGCTGCTGGTGCGACATGGTGCGCGCGAGGCCTGCCTCGCCTGGTCGCGCGAACCGGTGCGCTTCAGCGAGGCCGCGATGCGTCTGCTGCAGGATTACCCGTGGCCGGGCAACGTGCGCCAGTTGCAGAGCGTGACGATGCGGCTCGTGCTGATGAGCCCTGGCTTGCAGATCGACGCTGCCGCGGTGGCCGCGCAGCTCCAGGCCGAGCCGGCGCTCACCGGGCCCGCGGGCGGCTCGGCCGGGCCTGCGCTGGCGCCGGGGAAGGCCCGGGCCGACGACCGGGTGCGGGTGCGGCCCTACACCCCGGTGCTGGCCGATGATGGACTGCGGGTGCGTGAGGCGCTCGCCCGCGCCGGTGGCAACCGTTCGCGGGCCGCGCAGCTGCTCGGCATGACGCGCCGCCAGTTCACCTACCGCCTCGACAAGCTGGGCGATGTCGATCCCGTCTGAGGTCGCCAAATGACCATTGTGTCAACACCATGTTCACATTCTGGCTGGTTCAGGCCCGCCCGCCCGGGGCAACGGTGCTGGCACGACCCTTGCAAGCTCGGGGGCACTTCCCCAACCGTCCGCAGGAACCGCCTATGAGCTCCACCCTCGACACCGTGATCGACGCCGTCCATGTCAAGCCGATCGACGCCGCCGGCCTGGCTGCCTTCGCCGAAAAAGGGCGCAACAACCCCGAGGCGCGCGGCACCGTGCGCAGCCGTACCGTCTATGACGGCCAGTTCCGCTCGCTGACTTACGTCGGCCAGCACGCCCCGGTGGTCGTCGACGAGCCGCCGCACCTGTTCGGACAGGACACCGCGCCGGCGCCCTCCGAGATCCTGCTGTCGGCGCTCGGTGGCTGCCTGTGCGTGGGCATCCATGCGGTGGCCACCGCGCGCGGGGTTCCGATCCGCGCCATGGAGGTGCTGCTCGAAGGCGACATCGGCAACCCGGCAGCCTGGGGGGCTGGCGGCGCGAAGAAGCTGCCGCACCAGATGGGCTTCCAGGCGGTGCGCGCGACGATCCACCTCGAGGCGGATGCACCGCGCGAGGTGCTCGCCGAGATCGTTCGCGAGGCGGACCATGCCTCGCCGATGGCCAACTGCTACCGCAACCCGATCCCCACCGAGGTCGTGCTCGCCTGAGCGCGGCCCGCGGAGAGCGCCATGGGTGCCATTGACACCGGCCTGGCCTGCGCGGACGCGCTCCGGCTTGCCGTTACCGTCGAGCGCGAGCTCGACCCGCAGGTGAACCGCATCGACCGCGACGGCCACTACCCGGCTGCCGCCCTGCGCGCGCTCGGCTCGCAGGGCGCCTTCGGTCATCACCTTGCCACGCAGCGCGCCGACGGCGTGCGTGATCTGCCGGGCGCGATCGATGCGCTCGCAACCATCGGCCGAAGCTGCGGCTCGACCGCGTTCATGGGCTGGTGCCAGGACGCCTGCGCCTGGTACGTCGAGCAGGGCGCCTCGGAGACGCTGCGCGGCGACCTGCTGCCCGCGCTCGCCCGCGGCGAGGTGCTCGGCGGCACCGGCATGTCGAACCCGATGAAGTACTTCGCGTCGATCGAGCGCCTTGCGCTCACCGGCCGGCGCGTACCCGGCGGCTGGGAGGTCAGCGGGCGGCTTCCCTGGGTGTCGAATCTCGGCCGCGACCATGTCTTCGGCACCGCGTTCATGCCGGTCGACGCCGGCGGCACGCCGCGCCCCGGGCAGGGTGTGGAGGTGATGGCGCTGATGCATTGCGACTGGCCGGGGCTCAGGCTCGAGCCTGTGCCGCCCTTTCTCGCGATGGATGGCACCGGGACCTACGCGCTCGTCTTCGAGCGGGTGCTCGTGCCCGACGATCATGTGCTCGCCGACCCGATCGGTCCCTGGCTCAAGCGCATCCGTAACGGCTTCGTGCTGCTGCAGGTGGGCATCGGCGCCGGCATCATCGACGGCTGCATCGCGCTGATGCGCGATGCGAACCTGCGCCTCGGCCATGTCAATGCCTTCCTCGACGACGGGCCCGACGCGCTCGAGGACGAGCTCGGCGCGCTGCGCGAACGGGTCGGCAGGCTGTCGCCCTCGGTGCTCGATCCGGCAGACGGCTGCTTTGCCGAGGTGCTCACCGCGCGCCTGATGGCCTCGGAGCTCACGCTGCGGGCCACGCAGTCGGCGATGCTGCATTGCGGCGCGAGCGGCTACGCGCTCGCCTCGCCCGCGCAGCGGCGTCTGCGCGAGGGTTACTTCGTGGCGATCGTCACGCCGGCGATCAAGCATCTTCGCAAGGAACTGCACCGCCTGATGGGCGCTGGCGCGGCCGCCTGAGGGCAATGCCGTGAGCGATGCCGCCGCCCCCTTTCAGCGCTGGCTGTGCGAAGCCTGCGGGCTGATCTATGACGAGTCGCGTGGCGATCCCGACTCGGGTCTGGAGGCCGGCACCCGCTTCGAGGACATTCCCGAGGACTGGCGCTGCCCGGTCTGCGGCGTGGGCAAGGCCGACTTCCGTCCGCTCGGGCCGGTGAGCCCGGTGGCGGTCAGCCCGCGGTCGGCGCCGCGCGCGCCGCCTCCCGCCCGCGATGCCGGGGTGCTGATCGTCGGTGCCGGGACCGCTGGCTGGCGCATGGCGCAGGCACTGCGCGAGGCGGGCCACACCGGGTCGATCACGATGGTCACCGCCTGCGACGGTGCGCTCTACCCGAAACCCACGCTGTCGGTGGCGCTCGCGCGCGGGCTGACGCCAGCGGCGATCGTCGAGCGGTCGGGCCCCGGGCTCGCGGCTGAACTCGGCGTTCGACTCCACGCTCAGGCCTGGGCGGTCGAGCTCGATCTTGCCCGACGGCGTCTGTTCACGACCCGCGGCACGCTGCGTTTCGCGGCGCTGGTGCTTGCCACCGGCGCCCGGGCGCGACGCCCCGAGCTGCCGGGCGCCGGGGCGTCGCGGCTCTTCGCCATCAACGATCTTGCGGCCTACACCGCCCTGCGCGCAGCCTTTTCGACAGCGTGCGCCGGGGCGGCCGCCCGGGGTCGGGCGCCACGGCTCGCGATCATCGGCGCGGGCCTGGTGGGCTGCGAGCTGGCCGACGACTTCGCCGGGGCCGGCGCGCAGGTCGCGCTGCTGGAGGCTGCGCCGCTGCCGCTTCCCGGCCGGCTCGATGCACCCACCGCCACGCGTCTTTGCGAGGCGCTCGCCGGCCGCGGGGTGCGCTTCGCCGGTGGCGTGACGATCGATGCCGTCGGCGCGTCGGCGGACGCCGATCCGTCAGCGATCGACCTCGCCTGGCGCAACGCCGACGGGGCGGACGCCGGGCGCTTCGATCTCGGTGTGCTCGCGGTGGGCACCGCGCCCGAAACCCGGCTCGCGCGCCGCGCCGGGCTGGCGGTAGCGCGCGGCATCGTCGTCGACCCCAGCACGCTCGCCTGTCGACTTGCTGCGGTGGGCGCCGACTCGCGGGCGCCGGCCGATGCCGCATCCCTCGACGGGGTATGGGCGCTGGGCGACTGCGCCGAGGTCGACGGGCGTGTCGGCGGCACCGTCGAGCCGATCCTGCGGCAGGCGCGCACGATCGCCGGTGCGATCGTCGGGCGGCCCGATCGCTACCGGCCGCGAGATCCGGTGTGGGTGCTCAAGACCCCGAGCCTGCCGCTGACCATTCGGCCGATACCGATGCCGGCGTCGGCCGGTCGCTGAACCGGATCCGCCCGCCGCGAGCCCCGCAACGCGTGCACCGATTCGTGCACGCGATTCGTGCATGCACCCCGCGATGGTGCGCTGGTCGCGCGCAGGCGCCGCCGCTGGTGCGCGTCATCAGGCATCGGCGGGCACGGGCGCGTCGCGATCATCCGGCGGCTGATCGTTGCGTTCACAAACAGTCACATTGTCAACAGACGGATGCCCTGTCGGGCGCGGGCTCGGCGCATCACACCCCCGCTGCCCGCTGGCATGCGCCTTGCTAGTGCGTTCGCATCAGCCCACCGGAGTTCCGCCATGTCGAATGTCTTTGGTCCCTACGACGCCTATCGCCGACTCGGCCACGCCTGCAGCCGTTGTGGCGGCGTTCATGCCGATGGCGACAACCCGCACACCGGTGCCCAGGTTGCGGCCGACACCAGCACCCCGGGCGTCGAGAAGCTGTCGAACGACGTGATCGAGACCGCGCTGGTGCGCGCGCTGTTTCCGAACGACGCGCTGCGCCGGCGCTTTCTGCGCGCGGTTGGCGCGAACACCGCCCGCGCGGCGATCGCCTCGGTGCTGCCGCTGGGCGCGATGCAGGCGATGGCGCAGGACAAGGGCAAGCTCGAGAAGACCGAGCTGAAGATCGGCTTCATCCCGATCACCTGCGCGACGCCGCTGATCATGGCCGATCCGCTCGGCTTCTACAAACGGCAGGGCCTGACGGTGTCGCTGCAGAAGACCGCGGGCTGGGCGCTGGTGCGCGACCGGATGATCAACAAGGAGTACGACGCTTCGCATTTCCTGTCGCCGATGCCGCTGGCGATTTCGCTCGGGCTCGGCTCGGTCGCCACACCGATGCGGGTGGCGACCATCCAGAACATCAACGGTCAGGCGATCACCCTCAGCGTCAAGCACAAGGACAAGCGTGACCCGAAGCAGTGGAAGGGCTTCCGCTTCGCGATCCCCTTCGAGTACTCGATGCACAACTTCCTGCTGCGCTACTACCTCGCCGAGAACGGCCTGGATCCCGACAAGGACGTGCAGCTGCGCGTCACGCCGCCGCCCGAGATGGTGGCCAATCTGCGGGCCGGCAACATCGACGGCTTCCTCGGGCCGGATCCCTTCAATCAGCGCGCGGTCTACGATGAGATCGGGTTCCTGCATATCCTGTCGAAGGAACTCTGGGACGGCCATCCCTGCTGCGCCTTCGGCACCTCGGAGGCCTTCATCAAGGAGAACCCGAACACCTTCGCCGCGCTGTACCGGGCGGTGCTCGAGGCGGCTGCGATGGCGCGCGACCCGAAGAACCGGCCGCTGATTGCCAAGGTGATCTCGCCGGCGGCCTACCTGAACCAGCCCGAGGTGATCGTCGAGCAGGTGCTGACCGGGCGCTACGCGGATGGCCTGGGGGGCGTGAAGAACGAGCCGAACCGAGCCGATTTCGACCCCTTCCCCTGGTACTCGATGGCGGTGTGGATGCTGACGCAGATGAAGCGCTGGGGCTACATCAAGGGTGACGTCGCCTACAAGGACGTGGCCGAGCAGGTATTCCTGCTGACCGACGCGCGCAAGCGGATGAAGGAGCTCGACCAGAAGGCGCCCGATGCCAGTTACCGGAAGTTCAAGGTGATGGGCAAGGAGTTCGATCCGGCGCAGCCGCAGAAGTACGTCGATTCGTTCGCGATCCGCCGCAGCTGAGCCGGCGATCGCAGGAGCATCCGATGACGACGCAACGATCTCTCAATCTGCGGGCGGCTGCGCTTTCGCTGCTGCTGCTCGTGGTGCTGCTCGGGATCTGGCATCTCGCGACCGTACCGGCGGCAGCCCCCGCGGGCGCTGCCGGCGCCGCGGCCGACGAGTACGCGAAGCTGATGGGCAAGACCGCGGCAACCGCCAAGAGCGACGGTCTGCCCACGCTCGGCCAGATGGGCGAGGCGGCTGTCCGTCATCTCGCCTCGCCCTTCTACGACAACGGACCCAACGACAAGGGGCTGGGCATCCAGCTCGGCCACTCGCTTGCGCGGGTCGGTGCCGGCTTCCTGCTCGCGGCGCTGGTCGCGATCCCGCTGGGTTTTCTGATCGGCATGTCGCCGCTCGTCTACCAGGCGCTGAACCCCTTCATCCAGGTGCTCAAGCCGATCTCGCCACTCGCGTGGATGCCGATTGCGCTCTACACGATCAAGGACTCGTCGGCCTCCGGCATCTTCGTGATCTTCATCTGCTCGATCTGGCCGATGCTGATCAACACCGCGTTCGGCGTGGCCTCGGTGCGGCGCGAGTGGCTGAACGTCGCGCGCACGCTCGAGGTGGGCGCGCTGCGCCGCTCCTTCGAGGTGATCCTGCCGGCGGCTGCGCCGACGATCCTCACCGGCATGCGCATCTCGATGGGCATCGCGTGGCTGGTGATCGTCGCCGCCGAGATGCTCGTCGGCGGCACCGGCATCGGCTACTTCGTGTGGAACGAGTGGAACAACCTGTCGCTGACCAACGTGATCTTCGCGATCCTGGTCATCGGCGTCGTCGGCATGCTGCTCGACCTCGCGTTCGCGAGGCTGCAGACTGCCGTCACCTGGAAGGAATGAGACGATGGCCCAGCCCTTTCTCCGGGTCGAGGCGCTCGCCAAGCGCTTCGCGACCGCCGACGGCGAACTCACGGTCTTCGACAAGGTCGACTTCGGCATCGAGCGCGGCGAGTTCGTCTGCATCATCGGCCACTCGGGCTGCGGCAAGACCACGATCCTGAACGTGCTCGCCGGGCTCGAGCAGCCGAGCGCGGGCTATGTGTTCATGGATGGGCGCGAGGTGTCGGGCCCGGGGCTCGAGCGTGGCGTCGTGTTCCAGGGCCACGCGCTGATGCCGTGGCTCACGGTGCTGGGCAATGTCGGCTTCGCGATCCGCTCGCGGTGGCCCGACTGGAGCCGGGCGCAGGTCGATACCCACGCGCGCCGCTTCATCGCGCTGGTGGGGCTGGCCGGCGCCGAGAACAAGAAGCCCGCAGAGCTCTCCGGCGGCATGAAGCAGCGGGTGGGCATCGCGCGGGCCTTCGCGATCGAGCCGAAGATGCTGCTGCTCGACGAGCCTTTCGGTGCGCTCGACGCGCTGACCCGCGGCGTGATCCAGGACGAACTGCTGCGCATCGTGCAGGCCACGCACCAGACGGTATTCATGATCACGCACGATGTCGACGAGGCGATCCTGCTCGCCGATCGGATCCTGCTGATGAGCAACGGCCCGAACGCGCGCATCGCCGAGGTGGTGCGCAACACGATGCCACGCGATCGCACGCGGCTCACGATGCACCATGACCGGCAGTTCTACCGGATCCGCAACCATCTGGTCGATTTCCTCGTGCATCGCTCCAAGCTGATCCAGCAGGGGGGCGTCGACGCGGCGTCGGGCAGCGGCGCCGGCCCGCGCGAGGTCGCCCCCGGCCTCGACACCGACGACGGGCAGCCCGAGCCCGCACCGACGGTCGCCGCCCCGAAACTTCACGCGGTCCGCTGACCGCCCCTCATCCACGACACGGAGAACGCAACGATGGATCGCAACGAGGTCACCCGACGCATCGTCGAAACCAAGGTCCGCAAGGGCATCAAGTGGGCCGACGTGGCCGCTGCCGTCGGCGAGAGCAAGGAATGGGTCACTGCCGGCTGCCTCGGGCAGATGACCTTCACCGCCGCGCAGGCCGCGAAGGTCGGCGAGATCTTCGAGCTCGACGAGGACGCGATCGCCTGGCTGCAGGTGGTGCCCTACAAGGGCTCGCTGCCCACCGCGGTGCCCACCGATCCGCTGATCTACCGCTGGTACGAGATCGTCAATGTCTATGGCGCGACGATCAAGGAGCTGATCCACGAGGAATTCGGCGACGGCATCATGTCGGCGATCGACTTCTCGATGGACATCACCCGCGAGCCCGATCCCAAGGGCGACCGGGTGCGCGTGCTGCTGAGCGGGAAGTTCCTGCCCTACAAGACCTACTGAGCCGGCCTCACGGCCGGCAGCCCCGCCTCGAGGATCAGCGCATCGAGAATCGCCCGCGGCCCGGCCTGTTCGCGCACGGCGCGCCGCTCGTCGGCGCGTGCCCGCAGGCGCGCCGCGAGCCGCGTGAAAGGCTGGCCCGACAGGTAGTGCGCCAGCGTGGTGTGGCCGCGCAGGATGCCGAGCACCCGGTCGGCGTAGGCGGGGTTGCTCCCGGCGCCCTCGGCGGTCTCGACGGCCGACGGGGCATCGTCGCGGCGGAAGATCACCTGGATGTTGCCGCCGTCGTGGCTCGTCCAGGTGGATACCGGCGTCAGCCCGGCCTGGCGGCCGAGCCGTGACAGCGTGGGCAGCCCCCAGGTGCTCAGGTGTGCCTTGTGGAAGGTGTGCGACGGCGCCTGGCAGGTGGCCTCCACATTGGGCACCTCCACCACCAGATGGCCGCCCGGCGCGAGCCAGTCGTGCAGCGTGCGGGCCACCGAGGCCGGCTCGGCGAGATGCTCGAGCACATGGTAGATGGTGATCAGCGCGAAGCCGCCCTCGATGCCGTTGCCGCGCTCGACGAAGCCCTGCCGTACCGGCAGGCCGAGGCGCTCGCGTGCATGTCGCGCATAGCCCTGGTTGGGCTCCAGCCCCTCGGCGCGCGCGCCGGCGGCGTGGATCAGCATGTAGAGCATCTCGCCACCGCCGCTGCCGACGTCGAGGGTCCGCGGCCGGTCTTCGAGCAGGTGGCCGATCCGCGACAGGCGGTCGAGCGCGACCCGACCGGCGCGCAGCACATGGTGCGGACGCGGCTCGACCACGCCCTTGTAGTCGATGCGGTAGGCGTGCTCGTACCAGGCGTCGAGGTCGGTGCGCGAGGGCGCCGGATCGACATGAACCAGCCCGCAGTCGCGGCACAGAACATTGGTCAGCGGTCGGCCATCGCGATCACGATCGCCGACCGGCAGGCTGTTGTGGCTGCCGCACAGCGGGCAGCCCGGGGATGAGGTCATCACGAAGCTCCGTGCGAAGCCCTCAAGGATAGCCCGGCGATGCCCGGGCGACGCGCACAGCCCCGGACCCCGTCCGGGCCGCCGGTGTGGCCCGGGCCCCGCCGCCCCGCCGCCCCGCCGCCCCGCCGCCCGGCCGTTCAGCCGTTCAGCCGTTCAGCCGTTCAGCGGCACACCCTGCACCGTGATCCGGTGCATCACCCGGCGATGGCCGTGATAGTCGTTGAGCGCGTAGTGCCAGGTGGCGCGGTTGTCCCAGAAGGCCATCGAGCCCTCCTGCCAGTCGAAGCGGCAGCTGAACTCCGGGCGCGAGGCGTGCTCGTAGAGCATGCGCAGCAGCGGCTCGCTCTCGGCCTTGGTCCAGCCCTCGAAGCGGGTGGTGAAGGCCTGATTGACGTAGAGCGTGCGCCGGCCGGTGTCGGGATGGCGGATCACCACCGGGTGCACCACATCCTGGGTGGCGGCGGCCTGGTTGCCGATGCGATCGCCGGTGTCGGCCCGCTCGGCATAGCCGGTCTTCTCGCCGAACACATGGCGCGAGGAGTGCACCGCGCACAGTCCCTCGAGGGTGCGCTGCAGGCCGGGCGAGAGCGCCTCGAAGGCCGCGGCCATGTTCGCGAACAGGGTGTCGCCGCCGGCGGGCGGCACCTCGCGGGCGAGCAGCAGCGAGCCCATCGCCGGCGCCTCGTCGTAGCTGTGGTCGGTGTGCCAGCCGCCGCCGATGTTGCTGCGCTGCTCGGGCTCCTTGCGCACCTCGGCGATCTCGGGGTGGCCGGCAACCGGCTTGAAGAATCGGTTGATGTCGATCGGCGCCCAGCGGCGCGCGAAGGCGAGATGCTGTTCGGGGCTGATGCGCTGGTCGCGAAAGAAGATCACGCCATGGTCGTGGAAGGCCTGGCGGATGGTGGCGAAGTCCTCGTCGGCGAGCGGCTGCGCAAGATCGACGCCGCGGATCACGGCGCCGAGCGCGGGCGCGAAGGGGACGACTTCGATGGCGGTCATGGCGGCTCCTTGGCGGGCAGGGCGAAGGAGGAGGACTGTAGCCCAGCGCCCGGGGCGATGCCGGCTGGCGGGCTGCGCAACGACACGCCACGGCGCGTATCCAGGCGCGCGGCGGTCCCGGGCGCGCCGACGCGGGAACGTGCAACGAAACGCCGCGCCGTCGACACCGTCGGGCTCGCGTGCCATGCTCGTCCGCGAGCCCTCGCGACCGACGAGGCCACCCCCACCCGCGCATGTCGCAGGAGACCGAGATGCCCCTGGATACCCCACGCCGCCGCCTCGTCCTGGCCACGGCCGCCGCCGGTCTGGCGGCCGCCGCACCCGCCATCCGTGCCCAGCCCGCTGCCTGGCCGGGCGGCAAGCCGATCCGCATCTTCGTGGGTTTTCCGCCGGGCGGCACCAGCGATCCCTACGCGCGCATGCTCGGCGAGCATGTGTCGCAGAAGCTCGGCGTGCCGGTGATCGTCGAGAACCGTCCGGGCGCAAGCGGCTTCATTTCGCTGGAGGCCCTGGCCCGTGCGCCGGCCGACGGTCACACCATCGGTGTGACCACCTCCACCTCGGTGTGGGGCAGCCGCGCGCTCTACCGCAAGCTGCCTTTCGATGCCGACCGGGACTTCGTGCCGATCTCGTGGCTTCCGGTCGGCCCGCTCCTGATCGCGGTGCCCTCGGCGCTGCCGGTCAATTCGGTCAAGGAGCTGCTCGACTACGCGAAGACCAAGCCTGTGGCCATGGCGAGCTACAACGTCGGTTCGGTGCCGCAGATGGTGGCCGCCGAGTTCAACAACCGTTTCGGGCTGAACATCAACACCATCCAGTACAAGGGCGAGGGTCCGATGTGGCTCGACGTCGCCGGCGGGATCATCCAGGTGGGCGTGGGAAGCTACGTGGCCATGGCGCCGCACCTGCAGCGCGGCACCGTCAAGGTGCTGGCATCGCTCGGCGCCGAAAGGAATCCGAAGCTCCCGAACGTCAGGTCGATGATCTCCCAGGGATTCGATGCGCCGATCTTCCGCCTCGACGGTGGTCTGATCATGCTCGGGCCGGCGGCGATCCCGGCCGACATCGTCAGGCGTCTGGGCGATCTCTTCGTCGAGGCATCCGACTCGCCCAGGGGCATGGCGCTGAAGGAGGCCTTCGCGATCGACGCCAAGCCCTCGACCGCGGCCGAGATGCAGCGGCGCTGGCGTGAGGACAGCCCGGCGTGGATCAAGGTCACCGAGGCGTTGAACATCAAGATCGACTGAGCTCGGCGGCATGCCCGGCCGTCCCGGCGTGACGGGCGGGCCGGCTTGTGGTCTCATCGAGGGTTTTGCGACCCGGAGATCCGACCCGTGACCAGGGGACTGACGACCCGCATCCTGCACGCCGACCGGCAGGCACCGATCGAGCACGGGGCCGTCCACAAGCCGATGCATGCCGCGGTGGCCTACGGCTACACCTCGGCACGCGATCTCGCCGCGGTCTTCCAGGGCGAAAAGCCCGGCCATGTCTACGGCCGCCAGGGTAACCCGACCACCGCCGCGCTCGAGGCCAAGATCTCGCTGATGGAGCAGGCGGTGGGCACGGTGTGCTTTGCCACCGGCATGGCGGCGATCGGCTCGGCGATGCTCGCGCTGCTGCGGCAGGGCGACCATGTCGTCTCGAGCCAGTACCTGTTCGGCAACACCAACAGCCTGCTGCAGACGCTTGCCGGCATCGGGGTGGCGGTCACGCTCGCCGACGCGACCGATGCCGTCGCCATCGAGGCGGCGCTGCGACCCGAGACCCGGCTGGTCTTCGTCGAGACCATCGCCAACCCCGCGACCCAGATCGCCGATCTCGAGGGCATCGGCCGGCTGTGCAGCGGCCGCGGGCTGATCTACATGGTCGACAACACCATGACCTCGCCGTGGCTTTTCCTGCCGCGCACGGTCGGCGCCTCGCTGGTGGTCAACTCGCTCACCAAGTGGATCGGCGGGCATGGCAATGCGCTCGGGGGCGCGGTGTCCGACACCGGCCTCTTCGACTGGTCGGTCTACCCGAACATCGCCGCGCCCTATCGCAAGGGCAACCCGGCCAACTGGGGTCTGCAGCAGATTCGCAAGAAGGGCCTGCGCGATCTCGGCGCCACGCTGCCGGCCGAGCACGCCCACCGGCTCGCCACCGGAGCCGAGACCCTGGCGCTGCGCATGGACCGGTCCTGCCACAACGCGCAGCGCCTGGCGCAGTGGCTGCACGCGCAGCCCGGCGTGGCGCGCGTGGCGTATCCCGGGCTGCCCGGGCATCCGCAGCATGCGCGAGCGGCAGCCCTGTTTCGCGCCTTCGGCGGGCTGCTGTCCTTCGAGTTGCGCGAGGGCATCGACAGCTTCGACTTTCTCGATGCGCTGCAGGTGGTCATCAAGTCGAGCCACCTCGGCGACACCCGCACGCTGTCCATCCCGGTGGCTCACACCATCTTCTTCGAAATGGGTGCCGCCCAGCGGGCCCGGATGGGGATCGGTGAGTCGATGATCCGGCTGTCGGTGGGCATCGAGGACTACGACGACCTCCAGGCGGACTTCGCCCAGGCGCTGGCGAAGGTCGGCGGCTGAGCGCGGCCATGGCCGAGCCCCCGGTGCGCTACGCCGCGGCGGCCACCGCGCTCGGGGTGCTGCTGGTCGCGGTCAGCCCGCGCGGCCTGTGCGCGGTGGCGCTGGGCGATGACGCGACCGAACTTGCGGCGGCGCTTCGCGTGCGCTTTCCCGAGGCGCAGGCCGCCGGCAGCGATCCGGCCGTGGCCGGGATGGTCGAGCGTCTGGTCGCGATGATCGAGGGCGCCGACAACGGCGCCGATCTGCCGCTCGATGTCCGGGGCACCGCCTTCCAGCAGCGGGTGTGGGCCGCGCTGCGCGCGATCCCGCGCGGCAGCACGCTCACCTACACCGAACTCGCCGGGCGTCTGGGCGTGCCACGCGCGGTGCGTGCGGTGGCGTCGGCCTGCGCGGCCAATACCCTCGCGCTGGTGATCCCCTGCCATCGGGTGCTGCGTCGCGACGGCTCGCTGGCGGGCTTTCGCTGGGGTCTGGCACGCAAGCGCGAACTGCTGCGGCGGGAGGCTGCGTGATGCGGGCGGCGAGCGACGAGCTCGCCTCGCAGCCCGCCGACACCGCGCGGGCGCTGCCGGCGCGCTTCTACACCGAGGCCGAGGCGGCGGCGCGCGATCGCAGCGCCGTGCTCGCGCGTGGCTGGCAGCTGGTGGCGCGCGCCGACGAGCTCGTGCGGCCGGGTGATCATGTCGTGACCATGCTTGCCGACGTGCCCCTGGTGCTGGTGGTCGATGCACAGGGCGAACTGCGCGCGCTGCATAACGTGTGCCGCCACCGGGCCGGCCCGCTGGCCGCCTGTTCGGGCAGCGGCCTGAAGCGGCTGGTCTGCCGCTATCACGGCTGGACCTACACGCTCGATGGCGCGCTGGCGGGCGCGCCGGGCATGGGGCGCGCGCCAGGCTTCGACGCTGCCGAGGTGCGCCTGCCGCAGGCGCGCGTGGCGCGCTGGCAGGGTCTGGTCTTCGCCTGCCTGGATGTGGCCGCGCCGGATTTCGAGTCCGTGGTCGCGGGGCTCGATGCGCGGCTGCGCCCGCTCGCGCTGCCGGCGATGCGCTTCGCGCGCCGGGTGGTCTACCAGGTCGCCTGCGACTGGAAGGTCTACATCGACAACTATCTCGAGGGCTATCACGTGGCGCGCGTGCACCCGGGGCTGAATGCGCTGCTCGATGCGAGCGCCTACGCCACCACGCTCGCGCGCTGGCACAGCGTGCAGGCCAGTCCGATCGCCAGCGCACCCGGCCTCTACGGCGAGGGCGAGGCGGTCTATGCCTTCCTGTGGCCCAACACCATGCTCAACGCACTGCCCGGCCGGCTGCAGACCAACCGGGTGCTGCCCGCGGGCGCGGGCCGCTGCACGGTGGTGTTCGACTACGCCTATCCCGAGGGGCAGGCCGACGAGGCCCGGATCGCCGCCGACCTCGCCTTCAGCGACACCGTGCAGGCCGAGGACGCCGGCATCTGCGAGGCGGTGCAGCGCGGCATGGCGAGCGGCTCGTGGACCCCGGGCCGGCTCAACCCCGACGAGGAGCGCGGGGTGTGGCACTTCCACGAGCTGCTGCGCGCCGCCTGGCGCGAGACCGGCGGTTGATCCTCGCCTGGCGAGGCCCGCACCGACGCCCCCACGACCCGACCCGGAGGAAGACCCGCATGACCGGATCGCCGCCCACCCCCGCCTGCATCCTCGAGCCCCTGAAGGACTGGCGTGAGCATCCCCCCGAGACCATGGTCGAGCGCGCACGCGCCTTCCATGCCGACATGGCGCGGCGGCGCACGGTGCGCGCGTTCGACAGCCGGCCGGTGCCGCGCGCGGTGATCGAGCACTGCCTGCGCGCGGCCGGGACCGCGCCCTCGGGGGCGAATCAGCAGCCCTGGTTCTTCAGCGTGATCACCGATCCGCAGCGCAAGCGCCGCATCCGCGAGGCCGCCGAAGCCGAGGAGCGCGCCTTCTACGGCGGGCGCGCGCCGCAGGAATGGCTCGATGCGCTCGCGCCGCTCGGTACCGATCCCGACAAGCCCTTCCTCGAGATCGCGCCGGTGCTGATCGCGATCTTCGCGCAGAAGTGGGGTGTGCGCCCCGACGGCGAGCGCTTCAGCCACTACTACGTGCCCGAGAGCGTGGGCATCGCCACGGGTTTCCTGATCGCGGCGCTGCATCAGGCGGGTCTGGCCACGCTCACGCACACGCCCAGCCCGATGGGCTTTCTCGGCGAACTCTGCGGGCGGCCGGTTCAGGAAAAGCCGGTGATCCTGCTGGTGGTGGGCTATCCGGCCGCGGGCTGCCAGGTGCCGGTGGCCGGTGGCGTGAAGAAGCCGCTCGAGGCGATCGCGCAGTGGCTCTAGCAAGGCCTGGGCGGCGGTCGCGCCGGGCCACGCCCCGAATCTCCGGGACGCGGCGGCGTCCGTGATGCCGGCGCCGCCGGCTAGAATCGCTGCATCGCCCGAGCAGGGAGCTGCGATGCCCTTCCGAAGCCGAACGCCGCGCCAGCCCGGGTTTCCGGGCCGAACGCCCGCCCTCGTTGCCCTCTTCCTGGCGGCCGGTCTGCTGCCGGTCGGGGTCGTGGCCCAGCCCGCTGCCACCGGCGAGAGGTGGCGGGTGACCGCCTCGCTCGAGGGGCGGGGCATGAGCATGCCCGCGACCACCAGCGAGGCCTGCCTGCCCCGCGACAGGCCGGAGGAGGCGATGCAGCAGCCGCTCGACGATGACGCCAGTTGCCGCGTCTCGGATCTCGAGCGCAAGGGCAACCGCAGCAGCGGGCGCTTCGCCTGCGAGCGGGGGCGCGAGTCGATCCAGGGCAGTTTCGAGGTGATCACCGAGAGCAACCGCATTCGCTCGACCCTGCAGATGACCACGCCCGACGGGCCCATGACGATCCGCAACGACGCCACGCGGCTGGGCACGGCCTGCCCGCTGCCGGTCGCCAAGGCGCCGCCCCCGCCGCCCCCGCCGCCGCCGGTTGCGGCGATGCCCGACCTTTGCCGCGATCAGGCGCAGAAGCTGCGCACCGAGCCGCAGCGCGCGGCCGACGCCTGGCGCGGCGCGTTCCACGGCAAGGGCCTTTGCCACGAGTCGCGACACCGCGAAGGCTTCTGCGCCGCCCTCGCGACGCCCGACGGCTATGCGTCGATGTGGCAGTTCGACACCCAGCTCGCCGGGACCGACGAGCTGGCCGCCCAGCTGCGCGGGCTCTACGGCCGTCCTCTGCTCGAGGCGGCGGGCAGTTGCGGGCACGGTCGGGGGGATGGCGCCGTGGCGCAGCTTCGGCTGACGGCGATCGAGAGTTCCCGCAAGGTCTTTGCCGACGGCAGCGCCAGCCGCGGCGCCGGCACCGTGCTGCTGGCCCAGGGCACCGATGCCGACTACACGACCGTGCGCGAGGCTGCCCGCCGGCTGTGCAGCGGTCGGCTGTCCACGTTCACGATGGGTCAGCGGATCTTCGATTTCTGCAGCGACTATGGCGCGGCGCTGGCCCGCGACGATCGTGCCGCGGTGCGTCAGATCGCGGCGATGGCGCCGGCGGAACGCGCGGGCGCCGATACCGCCTCGCCCGGCTCGGGCACCGCTGCGTCCGCGGGCGCGTCGCGACCGGGCACCGCCGCGCCTGCCGGCGCCGCGAACGCGCCGGAGCCTGGCCGCGGGGTCAACCCGGCCAATGCGGTCGGCGATCTGCTGCGCCGCGGTCGCGGCGTGCTCGACGGTCTGCTCGGGCCGCGCTGAACGCGTTCGCGGCGGGGCCATGAACCGGGCCCTCGCGCGAACCGCCTTCCCGGCGGCGCTGGTGCTCGCCATCGTCGCCACCTGGGCCCCGTCGCTGAACGCGAGCTTCCAGTTCGACGACTGGGCCGTCATCGTCGACAACCCCCGGGTGCAGACGCTCGCGGCGTGGTGGGCCTCGATGCCCGGCATGCGCGCGCTCACCAAGGCAAGCTGGGCGCTCGACCACGAGCTCGGCGGCGGCGCGAGCGCCTTCCGGCTCACCAGCCTCGCGCTCCATGTCCTCAACACCCTGCTGGTCTGGCGGCTGCTGCGCGCGGTGGGCTCGGTGGGTGCGGCCGCGGTCGCCACGGTCGTGTTCGCCCTGCATCCGGTGCAGACCGAGTCGGTCAGCTATCTCGCCGCGCGCTCGGGCCAGCTCGCCGCCACCGGCGCGCTGCTGGCGCTGCTGGCGTGGCGTCATCAGTTCACGGCCAGGCGGCCAGGGGTCTGGGCAGCGGCCGCGCTGCTCGCGCTCGCCGTCGGCCTGGCGGGCAAGGAGACCGCCGCGGTCACCCCGCTGGCGATGGCGCTGCTTGCTGCCGTTGCACCCGTCGGGCCGCGGATGGCGCAGGCCCGCGCGCTGATCGCACCGGTACTGCTGGTGCTGGCCGCGCTCGCCGCGGGCCTGCGGTGGCTGCCCTACGGCGAGCTGCTGCGGGTCAGCCTGGCGGTGCGCGCGCCGCTCGACAATCTGCTCGCCCAGGTGGGCGCGCTGGGCGAGCTGGCTTCGCACCTGGTGCTCTGGCAGCGCCTGAACGCCGACCCCGGGCCGCACCCCGCGTGGGTGGCCGACGCGGGTCTTGCGGCGGGCTTCGCGCTGATCGCCGCCCTGCTGCTGGCGGGGCTCGCGCTGTTGCGCCGCCGGCCGGCGGTGGCCTTCGGCATCCTGTGGACCTTCATCTGGCTTGCGCCCACCAACTCGCTGCTCGCCCGGCTCGACCTGCACAACGACCGGCAGTGGTATCTGGCCATCATCGGGCCGGGCTGGCTGCTGGGGCTGGCGATCGCCCGGTTGCGTCCGGCCGCAGGTCGGTTCGCGATCCTTGCGCTGGCGCTCGCGCTCGCGGCGGGCACCGCGGCGCGCAACCGGGTCTACGAGACCGAGATCGGCTTCTGGCGCGACGTGCTCGCGAAATCGCCGCGCAATGCGCGTGCTGCCAACAATCTCGGGATCGCGCACGCGCGGGCTTGCGAGCTGCCGGCTGCGGCCGAGGCCTTCGATCGCGCGATCGCGCTGGCCCCGCGCGAGCCGGTGCCGGCGGTCAATCGCGAGCTGCTGAGGCGCGGCGAGCTGCCGGCGCTGCCGCCCGGGTGTCGCCCGCCTCAGGCGGCGGCGCCGAGTTGAGGGATCTGTTCGAGGCAGGCGCGAACGTCGTTGAAGACCGGCTCGGGCAGGGCGCCGATGGGGTGGGCCCCGCGGCACGGGCGCGCCAGTCGAAGGACTTCGGCTGGTGGCACGCGACATGGCATGCCCGCCCCGCCTTGCGGCCCGAGGCGGGGCCTGCGGGCACGGTCGAGGGGTTGTCGGCGTTGCAGGGCGCGGTGCTCATCGGCAGACCGATGACGAGGGAGGTCCGGTCGTTGAAGGCCGCGGGAGAAAGCACGGGAAAGGGATGCCGATCGCGCATCTCGCTGCCCGCCTGCGGGTTGCCATCGATCCCGATGATGTCCTGCCGCCCGGGGATCCTCATGCAGATCGGCGGCTTTCGCGATCGCGGCGGGGAGACGTACACCGAGGCCATTGCCCCGGCGCTTGATGTCGAGAACGACGTCGGGCATCGCCAGCGACTGCGAAAGTTCAAACACCGTTCAAACATTTCGAAAAAGGTTCTCGGGCACAGGGCGCCCGGTGCTCAGTCCAGCTTCGCGCCCGCGTCGCGCACGACCTTCGCCCACTTCGCGATGTCGGCCTTCAGCAGCGCCGCGAATTCCTCGGGCGAAATCAGGAAGGCGTCGGCACCGGCCTTCGCGACCTTCTCGGCGACCTCGGGGGTGCGCAGCGCCTCGGCGACGTCGGCGTTGATCTGCCGCACCGCGGTCGCCGGCGTGCCCGCGGGCGCGAACAGTCCGAACCACGGCGTGACCTCGAAGCCGGCGATGCCCGACTCGGCGATCGTCGGGATGTCGCGGAAGGCCGGCGAGCGTTTCGGGCTGGTGACCGCGAGCGGACGGATCGTGCCGTTGGCGATGAAGCCGGCCACCGAGGGCAGGCTGGTGAAGACCACGTCGATCTGCCCGCCGATCAGATCGTTCAGCGCCGGCGCGGCGCCGCGGTAGGGCACGTGGTCGATGCGCACGCCGGCGGCGGCGTTGAACATCTCGCCGAGCAGGTGGTTGACGGAGCCGTTGCCGGCCGACCCGAAGGTCATGCGGCGCGCGCGCGCCTGCGCGACGAGCTCGGCGACGCTGCGCGGCCCGCCCTTCGCGTTGACCGCGAGCACGAACGGCACCGTGGCGATAGTTGCGACCGCAACGAAGTCGCGTTCGGGGTCGAACGGCAGGTTTCGGTACAACGAGCCGTTGATCGCGTGCGTGCCGACGTAGCTCATCAGCAGCGTCAGGCCGTCGGCGGGCGAACGCGCGACCGCCTCCATGCCGATGTTGCCGCCCGCTCCCGGCCGGTTCTCGATGACCACCGGCTGCTTCCAGAGTTCGGCCAGCCGCTGGCCGACGATGCGCGCCAGCGTGTCCGATGCCCCGCCCGGGGTCTGCGGCACGACGATCTTCACGCCGCGGCCGGGGAAGGCCTGGGCGCGCGCCGTCCCGGTGAGCGGCGCCAGCGCAGCGGCTGCGGCGCCGGCCAGCAGCATGCGACGAGGATGGGTTTTCATGCGGAGGCTCCGTCATAGGTGATGCCTTGCTCGACCGTTTCCCAGATGTAGCGCGCGCTCGGGCGCTGGCGCTCCTCCC
>Ga0315902_10001916_pt1 | contig 33123 bp, 29 predicted proteins | sample LakEriMetagenome_9_FD_203523 | JGI IMG/M metagenome (GOLD analysis project Ga0315902, IMG submission 203523) | Freshwater fungal communities from buoy surface, Lake Erie, Ohio, United States - Buoy 12 MA117 | ecosystem: Environmental > Aquatic > Freshwater > Lake > Lake biofilm | place: USA... | reverse complement strand
GCCCGTCTCACTCACCTCTACACGCTCGGCGCCAATGCGACGGAGCTCAGCGGCGAGCCACTCTGCAGCTGCGCGGCAGTCTGGCGCGTGCTCGGGAAGGGCGGAGACACTCGGAATCTTCAAGAACTCTGCGTACTTCGCCATCCGTGTGGCTGCCGTCGCAACGAGGTGCGCCTCCTCTGGCCCCTCTAGCCCCTTCCAGGCGAGTGTTGGGGCGTACGCCATTAGGCGGGCTGTCCCGCCGCCGTGCCCTCAGGGCCAGGCTTTGCAGCTGGCCCAGCCTTCGATTTGGCCTTTGACTCTGGGATCGATACGCCCGCGGCTCGCAAACGATCAAGCAACCCGGCGTATGCAGCTGGCTTCGCAGGGAGGCCATCAAAGAGCGCCTCAAACGCCTCACCCTCGACGGTCTCTTCGGCAATCAGCTTCGCTGCGAGAGCATCTAAGCGGTCGCGATGCTTCGTCAGCACTTCGCGCGCACGCTCGGCACCACGATCGATAATCGCGCGGACCTCTTCGTCAATCTGCTTTGCAACAGCCTCGGAGTAGTTCTTCTGCTCCGACATCTCGCGGCCCAGGAAGATCATCTCGTCTTGGCGGCCCAGGGTGACGGTGCCCAACTTCTCGGACATACCGAAGCGCGTCACCATCTTGCGCGCAAGATCGGTCGCCTTCTCAATGTCGTTTGATGCACCGGTGGTCGTATCGCCAAAGACGAGCTGCTCCGCAACGTTGCCACCCAGCATCGCAGCGATCTTGTCTTCAAATTCGCTCTTGCTCTGCAGGTAGCGGTCTTCAGTCGGCAGGTTCATCGTGTAGCCGAGTGCCATGCCGCGGCTGATCACCGTGACCTTGCTGACCGGATCGCACTTCTCAAGAATGCGCCCGACCACCGCGTGGCCACCCTCGTGGTAGGCAATGATCTGCTTCTCTTCATCGGTAATCAGGCGGCTCTTGCGCTGTGGGCCGGCCATTACGCGATCGAGTGCCTCTGCGAACTCGTCCATGCCAATCGTGCGCTTGCTCCGACGTGCGGCAAGGATCGCAGCTTCATTCATAAGGTTGGCAAGATCAGCTCCAGAGAATCCTGGCGAACGGCGCCCGATCTCTTCCAGGTCCACCGTCTTGTCGAGCGGCTTCCCCTTCACGTGCACCTTCAAGATTGCAATGCGACCCTTCAGGTCTGGGCGATCAAGGATCACCTGGCGATCGAATCTGCCTGGGCGTAGCAGCGCCGGATCAAGCACGTCAGGGCGGTTCGTGGCGGCGATGATGATCACGTTGGTGCCCGTCTCAAAGCCATCCATCTCCACGAGGATCTGGTTCAGCGTCTGCTCGCGCTCATCGTGCGATCCGCCGAGTCCGGCGCCACGCTGGCGTCCGACGGCGTCAATCTCATCGATGAATACGATGCACGGCGAATTGCGCTTCGCCTGATCAAAGAGGTCGCGCACACGCGAGGCGCCGACGCCAACGAACATCTCAACGAACTCGGAGCCAGAGATGCTGAAGAACGGCACGCCAGCCTCACCGGCAACGGCACGGGCGAGTAGGGTCTTTCCGGTGCCGGGGGAGCCGATGAGCAGTACGCCCTTCGGGATTTTTGCGCCCAGCGCTTCGAAGCGCTCTGGGAACTTCAGGAATTCAACGACCTCTTCGAGTTCAACCTTCGCCTCCTCGACGCCTGCGACATCGGCAAAGGTGACGGGGGTTTTGTTTGCAATGAACATCTTCGCCTTGCTCTTGCCAAAGCCCATCGCCTGATTGTTCTGCCCCTGCGCGCTGCGCATCATGAAGACGAAGAGTCCGCCGATAAGAAGCACCGGTAGAAGGGCGCTGATCAGCAAACTAAAGAGCTGGCCGGAGTCGTCAGGCTTCTTCGCACCAAACGTCACACTGTCGGGGTTACGGCCGCCAGCCGTGGCGGCGGCGCGGACATCGTTGTAGACATCGGTCAACTGTGTAGGGACCTGCACCTGATAGGTGTCTGGTGGGGTGCCGACCTTGGTGACGGTGAGGGTCTGCTCCTGCTGCACTACAGAGGCGACGCTGCCGCCGCGGACTTCAGCCAAGAATGCCGAATAGTCCTTTGTGGCGGCTGGCACTGGGGTGAGGAGGACGCTGCTCAGGAGCACGACAGTACCCAGGAGCAGGATCAACATGACCGCACCATTGCGCAGAGCCTTTGGAATCATTAGGTTCCCTCCGTTCTCCGTCTTCCACAATGGTGCGTGGTAGCGAGGGCAGGAATCGAACCTGCTACCAAGGGCTTATGAATCCCCTGCTCTACCGGTGAGCTACCCCGCCGTGCCTCTCCATAGGATACCGAACGGGGCTCCCCCACGCACTCCAGGGCCAGCGCCCGCAATGGAAGCGATCCGCTAGGCTCCGAGGATGTTGCGAATTCTTACCCTCTGCCACGGCAACATCTGCCGCTCCCCTCTCGCTGAGGTCCTGATTGAGGCGGCGATCAGCGCCGACCCGCTCCTCGCTGGGCGCGTGGTGGTCTCAAGTGCTGGCACCTCTAACGAACACGCCGGCGAGGGCATGCATGCCAACAGCGCCGCAATCCTCAGTGCACGCGGCCTACGAACCGCCCACCGAGCGCGCCTCTTCACCCCAGCTGTAGCAACGACCCTCGATCTGGTGCTCGCCGCCGATCAGGCCAATCTACGAAACGGGCGCACCATCATCCGTATGGCCGATCGACAACCAGAGATTCGCTTGATCAGGGATTTTGATCCAACGGCCGTTGGTCGCGATCTCGATGATCCGTGGGGTTACCCACCAACAGAATACGAACGTACCGCTGCAGAGATTGCTGCGGCGATCCCCGGCCTACTCGCGGAGCTCCGCGACCGGATCTAGGTCTACTTGAAGGAGAGGATCGCGTCGACGAGGACACGGTCAAACGCATCGGCATCCACGCCAACAGCCACATCCACGTCGGGAGTGCGTCCGCGCTGCTTCAATCGATCGCCATACCAGTCGGTAATCGTGCGGCCACGTGCAAGGTCGCCGAGCTCAACGTCAACGGCGGCATGCACGAGCGCCAAGAGGTTCGGCACCGCAAGATGCGCCACCGCAACCGCGTCGTGCACAGCGGAGGCTGGCCAGTCGTACCTATCCTTATGGAAGATGGCATAGAAGCGCAGCAGGTCGGCGAAGATCTTTGCCGGTAGCGTCCCAGCAGCATCGAGTCGCTTCATCGCCGCTTCACCCGTAAGGGCACGGTGTGTTGCGTCGAGACAGACCATCGTGATCGGGATTCCTGCGGCGAAGACAATCGCTGCCGCATCAGGGTCGACGTACGAATTGAACTCGGCCGATGCGGTCACATTCCCTTCGGCGATCGCACCGCCCATCCAGCAGATGTGCGAGATCTTTGGCTTCAGCTCAGGGTGATCGCGGAGCAGGATGGCGATGTTCGTCAGTGGGCCAAGCGGCACAAGCGTCACCGGCTCGCTTGACTCGCGCAGAAGTGTTGCAATCAGGTCAACGGCGCCCGCGGCATGCTCAACACCCGTTGGCTCTGGCAGCTCAGCACCATCGAGCCCTGAATCCCCGTGCACGTATGGAGCCACCCAGAGTGGTCGCACGAGTGGTACATCGGCACCAGCGGCAACACGCACATCGTTTGCGCCAAGCAGGGCCAAGGTACGGCGCAGGTTTTCGTAGGTCTTCGGCAGCGATGCGTTGCCGGCAACGGCCGTTACCCCGAGCACCTTTAGCTCTGGGCGGGCAAACGCAACGGCGAGCGCCATCGCATCGTCGTGGCCTGGGTCGCAGTCGATGATGATAGGTAGCGGCTTCGCCACGGTTCCGAGTGGCGCGCGGCGTGGCGACGGGGGGAACGGCGTGGAGAGCGGAAGCGGATTTGGCTTCAGCTCGCTCATGGGAGCCTCGAGTAGATGTCGACCATTTCGTCGGCGAACCGTTTGCTATCGATCGTGAGTCCCACGTCGCAATTCGGCTCAATCTTGTCGCGCTTCAGTCGGTATGGGTTGGCATCGCCAATCGTGCGGCCACGTGCTGGACCCTGCGTTGCATCGACCACAACGTGATAGCGCGCCACACCAACAAGATCAGGGATAGCGAAGTGCAGCACGGCGACGGCGTCGTGAATCGCCATCTTCTCGCCCTGGCCCCAGGCCGCGGAGCGATCAAAGGAGAACTTCAGCAACTCAGCTGCAATCTTGGCTGACGCTCCTGGCAGCGCCTTCAAGCGATCGAGGATGCTGCGGTCAAGAGTTGCATGGTGCGTTACGTCAAGGCCAATCATGGTGATCGGCAGGCCGCTGTTAAAGACGATCTCTGCAGCGGTTGGATCGGCATAGATATTGAACTCCGCCGAGGCAGAAGAGTTCCCCTCGCCAACCGAACCGCCCATCAGGCAGATGTGCGAAATCTTGGGGGCAAGATGAGGGTACGAACGGATCAGTAGCGCAATATTGGTGAGCGGTCCCACCGGGGCGATCGCTACTGGCTCAGGTGATGTCTCAAGCAGGCGCGCCATTAGGGCAACGGCCCCCTCTGGTTCAACGGCACGAGGTGCCTTTGGCAACTTGGTGTTGCCGAGCCCGCCTTCGCCGTGCACTTCAGTGGCGCGTTCAAGAGGCCCGGCTAGAGGTCCAACCGCACCCTCGGCAACCGGCACATCATCTGCGCCGTAAAGGTGAAGCAGGCGCAGGGCATTCTCGGTGCAATGGTGCACATCGGCGTTGCCGCCAACGCTCGTCACCGCAAGGAGATTGATCTCGGGCCGCACCACCGCGCACGCAATCGCTAGCGTGTCATCAAGCCCCGGGTCGCTATCGATGATGAGCGGCAGCGGCTTGGCAACGGTGCCAAATGGCGCCGTGCGTGGCGTGAGCGCTGCGTGGTGAAAGGTCGGCCAACCGAGCACCGACGGGTTGCTCACAGCGCCAGCGCCTTATCCCTGGTCGTACGGACGGCCAGCCGAAGCTGGTGCACGCACTCGACCGATAAGACCTGCCACCACGATGATCGTGACGATGTACGGCATGGAGAGCAGGATCTGCGGCGGGATAGAAACGCCAAGACCCGACAGGAGCGTCGTTGCCGCACTCGTCATACCAAAGATGAGCGCCGCTCCAAACGCGTAGATGGGATTCCACGCGCCAAAGATCACGGCGGCAAGCGCAATGAAGCCTTGGCCCGCGCTGGTATTGATTCCGAAACCACCCGTTCCGCTCAGTGAGATGTAGCTGCCAGCGAAGCCAGCAAGGAGTCCAGCGACCAACATTGCGCGGTAGCGCAACTTAACGACGTCAATCCCAACCGTCCCCGCAGCATTGGGCTGCTCGCCTGCCGCTCGCAGACGCAGCCCCCAACGGGTGCGGTAGATCATGTAGGTGAAGAAGAGCACGAGGCCCACAGCGATGTAAAAGAATGGATTTAGCGAGAAGAGGATCGGCCCGATAACAGGGACGTCCGAGAGGAACGGAATCTGGATCGGCATGATGCCGATCGGCCGGTTGTACTCACTGTATGGCTGAAGAATACGCAGGTACGCGAAGGTGGTCACACCAAGGGCGCCGATGTTAATGACGGTGCCTGCGATAATCTGATCGACCTTGTAGCGAATGCCGAGCCAGGCGAAGAAGAGGCTGACTAGCGCACCGATGATCGCGCCCGCGATCGGACCTGCGATAGCGATGCCCGTGATACTCGAGGCAATCGAGCCAATCATGGCACCGAAGAGGAGCTTGCCTTCCACGGCGATGTTCAGGATCCCGCTGCGCTCCGAGATGATTCCGGCAAGCGCGCCAATTCCAACAGGGACGGCATACAGCAACGTGCTGGTGAAGAAGACGGTCAGATTCGCGGTTGTGCCATCAAGGAGGCGCGCCAGAAGGGCAAACACCAAGAACGGGGAAATCAGGCCAATGGCAATGCGCCATCTGAATGATGCGCCGCGCACAAACTGCAGCGAGGCCGTCGCTCCAAAACCGACCGTGACAGCCGCCCAGAGAAGCACTACCGGCACTGAGAAAGACACATCTGTACCGCCGATCTTATCCACCCAGAATGCGAATCTCCCCTCGACTCCCACTGAGCCATTTGTAATGGCAGCGGAGAGCAGGGTGAAGAGTGCAAAGAGCGCCGCACGAACGCGTGATGCTACGAGCTGCTGCTGCGCATCAGCACCGTCCCCCACAGAGGTGGAGCGCTTTGCTGGGGTAGACGTGGTCATCTTCGCGCTCGCCGCTGCAGCCGGCTTCTTCTTCTTCACGCTACCTCCCTGCGTACTCACTTGGCCACCGAGCGTGGGCGTCGGCGGAACGGGTTCTTCAAAATGCCCAGCGTCAGCTCAGGAGCTGCGATGAAGGCGATGACGAGTGCCTGGATGAAGAGGAGCATTTCGATTGGGATGCCAGTCTGCACCTGCATCAGGCTACCGCCGTGCTGCAGAAGGCCGAACACGAGCGCAGTCGCAACTACGCCGCTCGGCCGCGTACCACCAACGAGGGCAACAGCGATTGCAGTGAAACCAACACTGCCAGCTATACCAGGCGAGAGCTGCTTGATCGTGCCGACGGCGACAAGGGCACCACCGAGACCAGAGATTGCTCCTGAGATCAGCATTGCGGTGATGATCGAGGTGCTCGCGCCAATGCCTGCATACTTCGCTGCAGCAAGGTTCAACCCGGCCGCTCGAAGTTCAAATCCACGAGTGGACCGGAAGAGGAACCAACTGACCGCTACTGCAGTGAGTAGCGCGATGATGATGCTGATATCCATCCGCAGAGCTGCGATTGGCAGGATGCCTGGCAGATCAACGAACTGACTGAGCTCCTTCGATACCGGTTGAATTCGTGGTGGCTTCTGGATGAATTCGAAGTTTGATACGAGGAAGAAGACGAACTGCCCAGCGATGAAATTGAGCATGATCGTCGTGATCACCTCACTCGCGCCGACGCGAGCCTTCAGATAGCCCGGAATGAACGCCCAGGCTGCGCCACCAATGACGCCAAAGATCATCACTAGGAGGATGGCAACCGGCGCCGGTGTAACCCCAGCGCCAAAAGTGAGGGCCGCGATGGTGCCGCCAACGGCACCCATCGTGTACTGGCCAGCACCACCAATATTGAAGATGCCAGTTCGGAACGCAACAGATACGCCAAGCCCAACGAAGATCAGCGGCACGGAGGCAACAATGCTTTCAACGATCGGCCGCAAAGCGCGTGCCCAGAGCTTGATGTCGCCATTAGAGGCGAGCGCCTTCCCAATGTTCTCTGGATCGCCAAACGCTCCGCGGAAGAGTGCGCTGTAGGCGGTCGCTGCTCGGCCAATGCCGAGACTCAACGCACCAATTGGATCTGAGAGGAGCCCGCCAAGCACTTCGATGTCGGTGAAGACGATGAAGAGGGCGCCAACAAGTAGCGCAACTGAGATCGAAAGTGCTGGAACGCGAATCTTTGTACCGAACTTCTTCAAGCGATTCACTTGGAGATACCTCCCATGAGGAGGCCGACCCGCTCACGTGTCGCCTCCTTGGCATCCAGAATTCCCACAATGCGGCCCTCGTACATCACCGCAACGCGATCGCCGAGCGCTAGTACTTCGTCGAGCTCAGTACTTACGATCAGCACTGCGGCCCCAGCATCGCGCTGCTCCACGATGCGACGGTGGATGTACTCAATCGAGCCAACGTCAAGGCCGCGTGTTGGCTGTGCAGCGATGACCAGTCGAACATTGCGACTGAACTCGCGCGCAACAATCACCTTCTGTTGATTGCCTCCCGAAAGCGATGCGATGTCGGTGTTGATTGACGGAGTGCGAACATCAAAGTCCTTCACCGCCTGTTCCGTCGCCGCGGCAATCGCTTTGCGGTTCAGCAGGCCGTTCTTGCTGTACTGCGGCAGGTGGTACGTGTTCAAGATGTAGTTCTCAGCGATGGTCATGCCCTTCACCATGCCGTCGCGGTTGCGATCTTCAGGAATATGGGCAACCCCCGCCATCGCAATCTCGCGCGGCGAACCGGCATGCAGCGGCTTCTTCTCCAGGGCGACGGTGCCTGAGTCAACGAGTCGCAAGCCAGTCAAGGCCTCAACGAGCTCGGTCTGGCCATTCCCTTGCACACCTGCAACAGCGAGGATCTCGCCGCTGCGGACTTCAAAGGTTGCGTTGTTCACGGCGAGATCACCTGCGTCATTCAGCACGTTCAGGCCCTTGACCTGCAGGATTGGCTCGGCAGCTTTGGACTTGGATCGGCTTACGGTGAGCTGCACCTCGCGCCCCACCATCATCTCGGCGAGCTTGGCCGGGGTCGCCTTCTTTGGCGTAGTTTCACCGGCAACTGCGCCGCGGCGCAGCACGGTGATCTTGTCGGCAACAGCGATCACTTCGTTCAGCTTGTGCGTGATAAAGATTACTGAGGTGCCGCCCTTTGCGAGACCGCGAATGATTTCGAAGAGCTCCTCGGTCTCTTGTGGGGTAAGCACTGCCGAAGGTTCATCGAGGACGAGGATGTCGCTCTTGCGATAGAGCGCCTTCAGTATTTCAACGCGCTGACGAACACCGACGGGGAGCGATTCAATCTTCGCGTCTGGATCAACGTGGAGGCCATGCTTCTTTGAGAGCTCTACAACCTGCGCACGCGCAGTGGCTCGATCAAAGCTTCCGAGAGGGCCCTTGGTTGGCTCGTTTCCGAGAACAACCGATTCGGTGACGTCAAACACGGGTACAAGCATGAAGTGCTGGTGCACCATGCCGATGCCAGCATCAATGGCCTGGGCAGGATCGCGGAAGATGCGCTCCTTGCCGTCAATCAGAATTTTTCCGGAGTCAGGACGATAAAGACCCGAGAGGATATTCATCAGGGTGGTCTTCCCAGCGCCGTTCTCACCGAGAAGGCCGAGGACCTGACCCTTGTCAACAGAGATGGAGATGCGGTCGTTCGCCAGAACGCCAGGGAACTGCTTTGTAATCTTCTGCAGTTCAAGCCTCATGCGATGCAATCCCTCCCTACTCTGCTGCTGCTTTGCCAGAGATACTCTTCCGCCCGGATGCCGAGGCACCCGGGCGGAGAGCGACTACTTCAGCGCCGAAGCGATGGAGTTGTACTTACTTCTTTGCCCAATCAAGGACAACTACCGAGCCGTCAATGATCGCGGCCTTCAGGGCCTCGACCTCTGCCTTGAGCTCAGCGGTTACGAGCGTACCGAAGGTTGCGGTCCAAGCCGACTCGGTGCGATCGAGCGTGGCGATCTGAACGCCGCCGTTCTCGAGCGTACCGATGTAGTTGGTGCCACCCTTCTTGCCTGCGTAGTTGTCGTTCACTGCCGTGATCACTGCAGCACCGATATTCTTCTGTGCTGAGGTCAGGAGCGTTCCACAATACTCAGGAAGGCTGACGCACTGGTCGAGGTCCACACCGACCGAGTACTTGCCTGCATCCATCATTGCCTGATAGGTGCCGTTGCCCGTGGTGCCCGCAACTGCGTGCACAACGTCGGCGTTCTGGCCCATGAAGGCCTCTGCGGTCGTCTTACCAAAGAGCACGTCGTTAAACGGCGCGGTCGCTGGGTTGAACGTACCGGTAGCTGCGACTGGATCCCAGCCCAAGACATCAATTGCAACGCCCTTCTTGTCGGCGTAGTACTTGGCGCCGGCGACCCAGCCATCCATGAACTTGGTTACGCCTGGGTACGGTGCGCCACCGTAGGTGGCGATGACCTTGGTCTGCGAAATGCCAGCTGCCAAGTAGGCGGCGAGCATCGAAGCCTCGTCAATCTGGAAGTCGATACCGGTGAAGTTCGCCGGAATCGTGCCATCCTCAAGTGCCCAGGTTGCGTCTACCCAACCAAATGCAATGTCTGCATTGGCAGTGTCGAGCGCGGCTGCCTGCAGGGCGGTGCCCTGGTTGTAGCCGACGGCGATCACGGTATTGCATCCCTGGTCGATCAACTGCTGAATGTTCGGCGCGTACGACGAGTCATCAACAGCGGTCGTGTAGGCCGTCTGGAACCCTTCAGCCTTGAGTGCCTCGAGGCCCTCGTAAGCCGACTGGTTGAAGTTCTTGTCGGCAGGTCCACCCGTGTCCAACGAGAGGCATGCCTTGTAATCGGCCTTCCCGGCATCGGCAGAAGCTGACGGCGAAGCCGTCGAGCCACCACACGCTGCGGCGAGAAGAGCGAGAACGGTGAGGAGCGCGAACATTCGCGTCTTCATATGTATGTAGCCCTCCGCTATTTCCTTTTGCTCAGACGCCTACGGCGACGAGCGGGTCAACCATTCGCTGACCGTGGCGGCATTGTGCCTCATATCGGCGTGAAATGCGCACGCATTGCAATTTGGTAACGAGGGAAGGTTGCGGCTCTGTTACATACCCCGGTGCGCGAGCCAAGATTCCAGAGCGTTCCTGAGACGGACTTTGGCTCCCTGCTCGGCAAACGCGGAATCGTAACCAGTTCGCGCTAGGCCAATCAGGTCTGCGACTGGGAGCCCCAGCCGGCGGTGGACGTTGAGGTACTCCTCGGAGAGGGTGACGTCGCTCACCACCAAGTCGTCGGTATTGAGGGTGATCGGCACACCTCGACGGCGGAGTTCGGCGATTGGGAAATCGCCGTAGCCTGCGACAATGGCGGCCTGCGTGTTGCTCGTCGGACAGAGATCAAGGGAAACGTTGCGCGCCGCAAGCTCAGCACAGAGCGATGGGTCGTCAACCGCGACGCCACCGTGAGCGATCCGCGCCGGCTGCACCTCAAGAGCGCGGCGCACCTGCGCAGCGCCGCCCCACTCCCCTGCGTGAAGTGTGATCGCGAGTCCGCCGTTGCGCGCGATGTCGAACGACTCTTTGAATGTGAGTGGGTCAGGGAAGGCGGCCTCGCGCCCCGCAAGATCAAACGCCACAACCCCAAGGCCCTGGGCGGCAACTGCGGCAGTTGCGAGGCTTCGATTCGCTTCCAGCGAATGTGAGCGGAGAGCGGTGATGATGAGGCGCACCTCAATGCTGGTTTCTGCGGCTGCGCGACGCGCCCCCGCCGCAACGGCGGCGATGACTTGTGACTGCGTCAGTCCCTTTGCGGTGTGGAGGTGTGGCCCCCAGCGCATTTCAAGGTAGGCGACGTTCTCTGCCGCCTTGGCGCGCACCAGCTGTTCGGCGGCACGATCTAGCGCCTCGGCATCTTGAAGAAGGGCGATCGGCAAGTCGAATGCGCGGAGCAGGTCGGCCTGATCGGCGCAGCGCTCTGGGGCGACCAGCGCGGCGCGCATCCCTGCCCAATCCCGCGGGGCATCAACGTTGCGCGTTGCCGCAAGTTCGAGTGCCAAGGCAGGATCCAGTGAGCCATCGAGATGCAGGTGCAGCTCGGGCTTCGGCATCTCAAAGAAGAGGCGACGAGCATCGTCGGCGCGCTGGAACTCCATTGCTCCCCTCCCCTTGCGCAGTTTCGCAGGCTGCACACGAGCGTGCGCATCTTTGCGAGAGAGAGGATACTCCCCCCTATGACCTCATCACTACCAGTTGCGACAGATTCACGAGCGCTCGGGGCCTGGCTCCGCGACGCGACCCCGGTTGACCGCATTGGCATTGAGGAGCGCGTCGCCACCCTAAAGACGCGCTCGATCAAGAAGTCCTCCAAGGTGTGGGCACTCCGCCTCGCCCTGAGCATGTGCGACATCACCACCCTGGAGGGGAAAGACACGCCTGGCAAGATTCGCCAGCTGGCAACGAAGGCGATGCGCCCGCTCCCTGGCGACGCGTCGATGCCCTCGGTCGCGGCGCTCTGCTGCTACCCCGATCTCGTGGGCGTGGCGAAAGAGGCACTCAAGGGGAGCAGCGTCAAAGTGGCCGCTGTCGCCACGGCATTTCCGAGCGGCCGCTCGTGGATCGACCTCAAAATTGCTGAGACGAAGTACGCCGTTGCCGCAGGCGCCGACGAAATCGACATGGTGATTGACCGGGGCGCATTCCTCGCGGGCGATTACGCCAAAGTGTGGGACGAGATCGTCGCGGTGAAAGAGGCCTGCGGCCCTGCACACCTGAAGGTCATCCTTGAGACGGGCGAGCTCGGCACCTACGACGATGTGCGACGCGCCTCTGCACTCGCGATTGCCGCAGGTGGCGACTTCATTAAGACCTCAACCGGGAAAGTCACACCCGCGGCAACGCTCCCGGTAACGCTCGTGATGCTGGAGACAATCCGCGAACACTGGAATCGAACCGGCAAGGTGGTGGGCATGAAGCCCGCCGGCGGCATTCGCACAGCGAAAGAGGCGATTCAGTATTTGGTGGTCGTTCACGAGACGCTCGGCCCTGACTGGCTCACCCCCGACCGCTTCCGATTCGGCGCATCGAGCCTGGTCAACGACCTGCTGATGCAGCTCGAGAAAGAGGTGACGGGCGCCTACGCGGATCCGGACGACTTCACCCTCGACTAACGCGTACTGGCTGGCGCGCCGCACGGGCGCCGGAGCGTCGGCTACGAGCCGATCGGGTGCCAGACGGTCTTCATCTCAAGGAAGGCGGTAATGCCGTCGATGCGCTCGCCGCGCTCGCCGTCAAAGGCGTCCGCACGATCCTTTACCCCGTGCGGGCGACGTGCGACACGGGCGACATGCTCCGCGGCACCCTGCTCCGCCTCAACGAGAAGTTCGTCGGGGCAGCCCCACAGGTCATACCCATCGATATCGGCATGGCGCACCAGGTGCGGCAGGAGCTCGGCGCGGCGCGCAGTGATGATGTTGACGACCCCGGCGGGGACGTCGCTCACAGCAAGGGTTTCGGCCAGGGTGACGGCGGGGATTGGTGCTGATTCGCTCGCGAGGACGATCGCCACATTGCCGCCCGCGAGGATGCCACCGAGGCGCGAGACAAGACCAAGGAGTGGCGACGCCTCTGGTGCGATGGAGGCGATGACGCCCGTTGGCTCAGGGAGGGTGAAGACGAAGTGCGATGAGGCAACCGGATTGGTGCCGCCCAGTACAGCAGAGAGCTTGTCGGGCCAGCCCGCGTACCAGACCATGCGATCGATGGCGGCTGAGACCTCTGCCGCGGCGTCAGACTTCGACGCGCCGTGGTTGATCAGGTCATCACGGAACTGCGCCGCGCGGCCCTCCATGAGTTCGGCGACGCGATAGAGAATCTGTCCGCGCACCATTGCTGTGCGCGCTGCCCATGGCTCGGCAGCAATGCGCGCGACACGAACCGCTTCGCGCAAATCCTTGCGCGAACCCCCGGCAATGTTGGCAACGCCGCCCTTCGCAAGCTGGACCTCTCGACTGCGGCCCGATTCGCTGCGTGGGAACGCGCCACCGATGTAGAGCTTGGCGGTGCGTCGCACCTCAAGGCGCCCAGAGCCCTCTGACGACTCAATCGTCAGCGGCAGGTTGAGCTTCTCGGCGCGCTTCGACTTCTTCCCCATGGCTAGGAGCTCCTCAGGTAGGCGTGCAAGCCCTGCATGCCGCCCTCGCGCCCGTAGCCGGACTCTTTGTAGCCGCCGAACGGCGCGGTTGGATCAAAGCGGTTAAACGTATTGGCCCAGACGACGCCCGCCTTGAGGGCGCTCGCGACCTGCAAGATGCGGCTCCCCTTCTCTGTCCAGATGCCGGCGGAGAGTCCGTAGGCCGTGTTGTTCGCCTTCTCAATCGCCTCGGCAACGGTGCGGAATGTGATGGTGGCCAAGACTGGCCCGAAGATCTCTTCGCGAGCGATGCGGTGGCTCTGCGCCACGTTGGTGAAGAGCGTAGGGCGGAAGAACCAGCCGCGCGTTGGCAGGTCGCAGGCAGGCTGCCAGATCTGGGCACCCTCGGCAACGCCGCTCGCAACGAGTTCTCCGATGCTCTCCATCTGTGCCTTGGAGTTGATCGCGCCGATATCGGTGTTCTTATCCATCGGATCGCCGATGCGCAACATGGACATTCGATCGCGCAGTCGCGCGAGGAACTCTTCGGCGATGGACTCCTGAACAAGGAGTCGGCTGCCAGCGCAGCAGACCTCACCCTGATTAAAGAAGATGCCATTAACAACGCCTTCAACCGCTTGGTCGAGCGCCGCATCTTCAAAGACGATGTTAGCCGCCTTGCCACCGAGCTCCAGTGTGAGGCCCTTACCCTGTCCGGCGATACCCTTGGCGATCGTGACGCCAACCGAAGTGCTGCCGGTGAAGGCGACCTTCGCAACGCGCGGGTCGGTGACGATTGACATGCCTGTGCTGCCCGGGCCGGTGACAATATTGACGACGCCGTCGGGGAGTTCGGCCTGACGGCAGACATCGGCGAAGAGGAGCGCGGTGAGCGGTGTCGTTGAGGCAGGCTTCAGAACCACGGTGTTGCCCGCGGCAAGCGCTGGGGCAATCTTCCACGCCAACATGAGGAGTGGGAAGTTCCACGGGATCACCTGTCCGACGACACCGTGGGCCTCCGGTCGACGGCCTGGGACGGCGTACTCAAGCTTGTCCGCCCAGCCGGCGTAGTACCAGAAGTGCGCCGCAGCGAGCGGCACATCCACGTCGCGCGACTCGCGGATCGGCTTCCCTGAGTCCATTGTTTCGGTGACCGCAAACTCGCGGCTGCGCTCCTGCAGGATGCGGCTGATGCGGTAGAGGTACTTCGCCCGCTCGCGCGGGTGCAGCTTAGACCAGACCTTGCGATAGGCGCGGTCGGCGGCCTCTATGGCACGGTCAGCGTCGGCGGGGGTCCCCTTCGCGATCTCGGCGAGGGGCTCCTCGGTTGCCGGGTTGTAGGTGATGGTGACCTCGCCACCCGATGGAGCGCGCTCCTTCCCGTCGATGAAGAGGCCGTAGCGCTGGCGGATCGTGACGATGTCGCGAGACTCTGGCGCTGGGGCGTAGGCCCATGGGCTGCTGCCGGCGAGGCCTGAGCTGGCTGGAGCAACGGTTGCAGCGGGGGCCGGAGTCGTCACGCTGGCGGCACGCGCAGACGTGCGTCGTGGTGCGGCGCCCTTCGGTGACTGATCGCTCGGCATGGGTGCATCCTAGCGCGCCGACCACTTCCAGCCACGCGGCGTATCGCCTACCCTTCGCGCATGGCAACCCGTGCACCACAGGCCGCTCCACCGTTCGCCCCAACGATGCTGATCGATGGCGCCTCGCGAGGGGCAACCGGGGGTCGCACCTTCACCCTGCGCCATCCAGCGAGTGGTGCGGCGATTGGCGATATTCCGCACGCATCGGCCGCCGATGTGGACGCGGCCATTGCTGCCGCTCGTCGTGCGTTCGATACGAGCGGCTGGCGCACGACGCTCCCCGCCGAGCGCGCGCGACTTCTTCTTGCGCTCGCCGATGCCGTAGAGCGCGAGGCTGATCACTTCGCCGACCTGGAGGTCTGGCAGACAGGCACCGCACGCAAGCTTCGCCGCGATGGAGACATCCCCGCCGTTGTCGATCACCTGCGCTACTTCGCCGGAATCCTGCGCGCCCCCGAAGGGATTGCCGCTGGGGAGTACACCGGCAACCACACCTCCATGATTCGACGAGAGCCGATCGGCGTTGCGGCACTCATTGCGCCGTGGAACTATCCGCTCGCCATGGCGGTCTGGCAGGCGGCACCTGCGCTGGCCGCTGGTAACACCGTCGTGATGAAGCCCGCCAGCGCAACACCGCTCGCAGCACTCCGGCTGGCCGAGTTGGCCCGCGAGGTCGGCTTCCCTGCCGGCGTCGTCAATGTCATCACCGGACCAGGTGCCGAGATCGGCGCGCAGTTCGCCGCTGATCCGCGCATCGACATCATTGCCCTCACCGGAGATAGCGCAACGGGTCGAGAACTGATGGCTGCTGGGGCACCAACGCTGAAGCGTCTGCATCTAGAACTTGGTGGCAAGGCACCGTTCGTCGTCTTTGCTGATGCCGACATTGAGGCCGCCGCGCGCGGCGCAGTGGCGGGTGCCTTTGTAAACGGTGGCCAAGATTGCACCGCTGCCACGCGCCTGTACGCGCAGATCGACATTTTTGATCGGCTCGTTGCCCGCATTGCTGAGCTCACCGCGCAGGTACGCATCGGTGATCCGTTTGATTCGACCACCGATCTTGGCTCACTCATCTCACGCACGCATCGCGATCGCGTGGCTGGCTACGTTGACCGCGCCGTTGCTGCGGGGGCGCGGATTGTGATTGGTGGCAGCGCGAAGCCAAGCGGCGTACCGGCCGAGGGTGCCTACTTCGCGCCAACGCTCATCGTCGGTGCGCAGCAATCCAGCGAGATCGTGCAGCAAGAGGTCTTCGGTCCGGTGCTCGTTGCGCTCCCCTTCTCCGACGAGGCGGAGGCAATCAGCCTCGCGAACGACACGCCGTATGGTCTCGCCTCAAGTTGCTGGACGGGTGATGTGGCGCGCGCGCACCGCATGGCGGCGGCCTTGAACTTTGGTGCGGTGCTGATCAATGACCATCTCCCCTTCCTCAGCGAGATGCCACACGGTGGCTTCAAGCAGTCAGGATTTGGCAAAGACCTCAGCCGGTACTCGTTTGAGGAGTACACACAGATCAAGCACGTTGCAATTGAGATCACTGGCGAGGCCGAGAAGGCGTGGCACTGGACGATCTTCGGGGACCCGAAGAAGTAGCTCTGCTTAGCTCCCGAGGAGCAGATCGAGCCACGCGTCGAGCGGCGAGCGAGTTTGTGCATCAGGGCTGAACCGACGAGCGCCAGAGCCCGGAGCATCCTCTGGGAGCGGAGCCGCGTCGGCGGCCAGCACGAATGGGCGCTCCACTGCCGAACCGAGGCTGTAGCCGCGGGCGACAAGCTCAAGGAAGGCGGCATCATCAAGGAGCACGCGCTCTGCGGCCAGAGCGTCCGCGCGAGCCTGAAGCGCGGCAGTTTCATCGCGAAGCTGTGCCAAGCGCGCATTCACCTGAATCACGCCGATCAGATTTCGCCCAAACTCCACGACGAAGAGCGCCACGATCAGGGCCTGCCCAATAAAGATCAGGGCGCCGCGCGTGGTGCTCGTGCGTCGACGAATCAGGGTCCTCATAATTCCAGTTTCCGCGCCCCGCCCATCGGCGTCAAGCAGAGGCGCTGCGAGGGGTGATAGCCTGCGCCGCGTGTACTTCTATGAACTTCACGAGGCAGACGACGAACTCGCCATCGGCATGACCCTCGCCCACGACGAGGCCTTTGCCCCCAGCGAATTCTTGGCGATGGTTGAGGCGGCCCGAAGCCGGGTGATCGACACCTTCACCGAGGAGACCCTGATTGAGGCGATCGCTGCTGAGCTTGAGCGAGAACACGACTTTGCCGCCTCGCTGGATTCCCGCCTGGTGGCGGCGGTGGGCGTCTCTTCTGAGGAGGGCGAGACGCGCCTCCTAGCGCATGAGGGGGCGGGTGCTCACGCCGCCGATGAAGGTGAGGAGGAGGATCCCGACCTTGCTATCGCTGAGGCGCTGCTCTCGCGGCGCGAACCGATCGGCCTGCGAACGGCGGTGGTGGATCTCGAGAAGAACGAGGCGCTCGACTCCTAGGCCAGCGGGCAGTTCCACGCCGCTATCCTACCTGCATGCAGCAGCCTTTCCGCCCCTCAGGCCCAACGCTCATTGCCGCCGCGCTCAGCGAGGAGCGCGCCGCCCTTGAGGCGCTCGCCACCGATTTGGTTCCGCACCCGCTTCCCGGACTTGCAGAGGGTGCGCTTCTCATCGGTCACATTGACGGGCAGCCGGTCGCTCTACTGCGCTGCGGCGTTGGCAAGGTGGCCTCGGTTGTGGCCGTTACCGCCGCCTTGGCAGTTGAGCCCCGCTGCGTGATCTCGGTCGGTTCTGCCGGCGCGCTGCACGCGGGGTATCGCGTCGGTGACGTCCTGCTCGCCGATGGCGTCTTGCAGCATGACTTTGCCGCTGCAGAGGCCGATGGCTTTCGCCTCTTCGGGTACGGCGCGGATATCCCATCGAAGGGCGACCCACTCCTCCTTGCCGACCCCGAGCTCGTCACCGCGGCGTTTGATGCCGCCATACCGACGACGACACGCCTTGGAATCAACCTCCGTCGCGGCCGCATCGCCACCGGTGACTGGTTTGTCGCAGATCAGAAGGTTCGCGACGCGATTGCCGTGCGCAGTGCAGCCGACCTCGTTGAGATGGAGGGGGCGGCCATTGCCTATGCGGCACGCACGCATGGCATTCCTTGGCTGGTGATTCGTAGCGTGAGCGATTCAGGTGATGGCGAGGCCGACCTCAGCTTCTGGGAATATCTCGCGCTCGCCTCGAAGAACGCCGCCGACATTGTGCGCGCCATCCTGCCAGCGCTGGAGCGCCACTAGTCGCGCTTCGTCCCCAGCCGCATCTGCTGCGCGCCCGGCGCTGCCTCACCAAAGAGTCGGGCAGCAAGCGCATCCACCGCAACAGGATCCCCCGTTGTGAAGATCTGGTGCGTCGGGGCTACAGGCGCTGACGTGGGCGCTGTGTGCCCAAGATGGCCGGGGTCGGCCGCCGTTCCGCGGCTCGATCCAGGTGCCTCGAGCCCGTTCACCGAGATGATCTCCTGCAGGAAGCTCGCCGTTGCTGCGGCCGAATCGACCACAGCAATCGGGGCACCGAGCGCCGCATCAATCACGCCGCGAATCAGGGGGAAGTGCGTGCAGCCAAGTAGGAGGGTATCAATTCGTTGACTCGGCTCTCCAGCAAGAAACGGATCGATCGCCGCATGGATGGCGTCGCTCATCGCTTGCGTGTCCGTCAGCCCTGACTCAATCAGTGGTACGAGGTTTGAGGCGGCGCGCTCAATGACCAACGTGCCTGGGTTCTCATCTTTGATGGCGGCAAAGTAGGCGCGTGATCGAACGGTTGCAACCGTCGCCAGCACACCGACCCGACCGGTGCGCGTCGCGAGCGCCGCTGCTGCCGCTCCCGGCCGAATGACGCCAATGATCGGCGTTGCGGGGTGCCGCTCGCGAAGATGCTCCAGGGCGACCGCAGTCGCGGTATTGCAGGCAATGATGATTGCCTTCACGCCGCGCGCCACCAGTTCATCGCTGATCTCTTCCGCAAAGGTGCGCACTTCGGCATCGCTGCGGGTGCCATACGGGTGACGGGCACTGTCACCGATGTAGATAGTGGATTCAGCGGGCAAGCGGGCCTGCACTTCGCGCAGCACGGTAAGGCCACCAATCCCCGAATCAAAGAGTCCAATCGGGCGTGGGTCACTCATGTGCTGACCGTAGCAGCCAACGCAGACGATCGTCAGCACCGACTTTGGTCACTCTCAGGCCAGCGGTGTCGGCGAGAGCGCGCACCTCATCCGGCTGCCAGGCGCGAATCGCGAACGGTGCTCGGTCCGGGTAGAACGCCACAAGGCGGCCATCGCCCCCCACCACCCGATGCCGGATCTCCAGTAGAACGGTGTTTGTACGCGCCTGCACATCGGGCGTGATTCGACTTTCGCGGCGAATCGTGCCGTGATCGACATCAGCACGCTCCAGATCAATCCCCCACTCTCCCTCAACCTCATCCGTGAACAGCTGCGGATCCATCAGTGTGGCGTCGATTCCCACCTGCCCACCGGGCCCGCAGTGCAGGGCTGCGGTGCGCAGCAACGCCTCCAGGTCGTCGGGCACGGTGATGAGTGAGAGGAGATCACCGCCGATAATCACGAGACTCGCCGCCGTTGCTTCGCGACGCCAGGTTCTCCCATCGGCACAGATCCATTCGGCGGCAGGCGCACGCTCTGCGGCCAAGGCGAGAGCCGCCACATCGAGATCCAGGCCGATCAGCTGCCGTTCATTGGCGCTCAGCGCCGTCAAGATGCGGCCTGCCCCACAGCCAATCTCCAGGATCGGGCCAGTGGAGGCTCCCGCCACCTTCTGCCAATACGCTAGGTCGTCGTCAGCGCCTGCGGTTAGGTCTCGTTCGTCAGCGAGGAGGCGGCTTCGTACCTCGGATGCAGTTTCGCTCAGCGGGAGGGCTCCCAACGAATTGTCTCGCCGGACTCCTTGCGCTTTGCCAGCGCGCTAATGACTTCAAGGGCGGCGCGGTTGGCGATCATCGCCGTCGACTCAGCCCAGTCATACGGTGGTGATACTTCAACGATGTCCATTCCTGCAATCGGGACTTGTGCCGCGATCTGCCGGAGTCCACGGAGCAGCTCACGCGAGAGCATTCCCCCTGGCTCTGGAGTGCCCGTTCCTGGCGCAAGGCCAGGATCAACCACATCAATGTCGAGACTGATCCAGATGGCGTCTGGGCCGTCGAGCGCCTCGGCGATGGCGGTTGCAATGACCGCCTCTGAGCCGCGCTCCTCGATCTCGGTCATGAAGTGACTGCGCATGCCGTGTTCTCGCATCCAGCCGAGCGTCTCGGTATCGGGGAAGTAGCCACGCAGGCCGACCTGCACAAAGTTCTTGCCGAGCACCGCGCCAGATTCGATCAGCCGGCGCATTGGTGATCCGTGGCTGTTCAGCGACCCGTAGCCGTCAATCGAGGCGTCGGCGTGTGCATCAAAGTGCAGGATGCCGATGCGCTGCGGCCAACGGAGTTCGGCAATCGCTGTTGCGTTCGGCCAGGTGATTGAGTGGTCGCCGCCGAGCACGATCGGAATAGCACCCGTTTCGGCGACTTCGCGAACCTTGCGATAGATGGCGCCGTGACCATGCTCTAGTCGCCCCGGGTAGACCTGGGCGTCACCAGCATCAACGGCGGTGAGTGCGGTGAATGGCTCCACGCCCACCTGGAGCGAGTGGAGGGTGCCGGTCTGGTACTGCGCCTCACGAATGGCGCGAGGGCCAAACCGCGTGCCAGGGCGATGGGTGACGGCATCATCAAATGGTGCGCCAATGATCGCAATGTCCGCCTTGCGACGGCGGATCTCGGCTACATCTTCAATCCACGGAAGCTGGGAGAAACTGACCGGCCCAACATACGAAGGGCGATCGAGTGGGTCGCGCTGCTCTGGGGTGCCGTTCCAGCCGAGCGCGGCAAGGGAGTCGGCAAAGGGTGGGGTATTCGGGCTCATATGGATCACCATTTCACTCAGAAGCGCCGCCGGTGCGAGCCGACGTCCAGCAGGGCGCCCGACAATCCTACACCCCTCGTAGGGGCAGTTCGAGCCCTAAACCGAGTCGATCTCGCTTCGTGAGATCGCCGCCTCGGCCACCACTACGAGCAGGGCGGCAATCAGTAGGCCTGTTGGCCCCCCGAGACCAATGATGCGCAGGGCGAGGTAACCACCGATCAAGGCTCCTGCGAACAGCCCACGTCGAAGGCTTCGGCGACGGCGTACTCGCCATACGCCCGGATGTCCTCGAAACGAGCGCAGCAGAAGGAGTGACGTGAGCCCCAGTGCCACGGTGAGCCCAAGGGCGCCCGCAACCGCGAGAGCACGTGTCGGCTCATCAAGGGGATCAATCGTCAACGCCCCAGCAGCGGTGAGGAACCCGGCAACCAGTGCGCCGATAGCGAGGAGGCGAATGAGGCGCTGATCTCCGGTCGGGATACGTGGTGGCGTGGGAGGCGTTGCGGTGGCGCGCAACACCTTCCCCGCAAACGGTGCGGTGGGCTGCTCGTCCATCGGCAACTCAAGCTGCTCTGCGGCACTACGTCGATCTCCATCACGCAAGGTCATGCGGGCCGCCCCGCCGGAGCCTTTGACGCTGGGCAGAGCTCACGGTACGAGCAATAGGTGCAGGTCATCAGCTCTGGCTTTGGATCCATCACACCGGCGAGAATCCCCTCTGCTGCAACAACGATCAGTTCGCGCGCCTTCACGATGCGCTTCGGCTCAACCGGCACCGTCGCCACACGCCCGGTATCGAGGAAGCGCAGACTCACCTCGTCGGGGAGGCGCCCCGTCGCTGCGCGCCATGCCAACGCGTACAGCTGGAGTTGCAGTGACTCCTTCGCCCGCTTCCTGCTCGCGTCGTCATCATCGCGCCCACCCGTCTTGTAATCGCTGACCACCACCCACTCATCGTCGCCGAGCGGCAGAGTTGGGCGCACAACGTCGCCTGGTACATCAATGGTCGGTATCGGCGCACTGCGCCCTTCAGGTGGGAGAGGTTGCACATCGACACGATCCCAACGTCCGCGAATCTTATGCCCACCAAGCTCAAACGAGAAGTCCTTCTCAACGTAAGCGGGCGCGTGGCCCGTTGCCATCTCTTCACTGCGGAATCGCGCAATCGCCTCTTGCGCCGCCGTATGGCGTGCCTCTTCGTGGCTGCGAGAGAGGAATCCTGCACTCTGCCAACTGCGCTCAAGGGCGGCGTAGAGCTCGCTTATTTGCGGAGGTGTGCCCGCCATTTGCCCACGATGGAATTCGGCGACGGCGGCGTGCATGGCGGCGCCGTACGTTGCAGAGTGATGCGGTGGTAGCGGAATGCGGAGCCGCTGCTGATAGTGATACCGCAGTGGGCAGGCAATGAACGCCTCAATCGCCGTAAAGCTCAGCGTAAGTGGCGCACTCTCCCCTGCTCCAGGTTCACGCACCGGGAGAACTGGGAGTGGTGGGGCGACAATCGCGAGTCCATCGATTTTTGAGGTTGGCTCACCGGTGAGTGGGAACTCTTCGAGCTGCTCGCGACTGAGGTCGAGTGCCTCGGCAACAAATCGACTGACCTTACGCGGTCGCACACCACTGCTGCTTCGTTCTGCAGCGGTAAGGGTCAAGCGCTCGCATGCTCTCGTCAGTGCCACGTAGGCTAGGCGTCGCTCCTCGCGCAGCGCCTCTTCGTCTGCCTCTGTTGGCCCCTCTGGGGCGCGGGGGTCACGTGGCACCACATCATCAGAGCCACCAAGCTCTGCAGCGAGCGCGAGGCGCGGCGGTCGACCTTTGGCTGGGAAGCGTCCCTCAACGAGGTTTGCAGCAAAAACGACGGGGAACTCAAGACCCTTCGCCTGGTGAATGGTAAGGAGTGCAACGGCATCAAGGTCGGGATCAACATCGGCGGCCGAGGGATCATCCCCCGCCTCACCGAGCTCCTCGAGGTAGCGGACCAGGAATGGGGCGCGATCAAGTTCGAGGAGTCGACTGCGGGAGCGCACCACATCGAAGAGGCGCCCAATATTGCGAATCCGTTCGTCGGACTCAGGCGTCGCTTCGCGAGTGAGCTCGGCGAGCAGGCCCGACTCACGCAGCCAGCGGTAGAGCACCTCACCACTTGTCCGCTCAACGCTCTCTTGCACCACCCCAGCAAGTCGTTCAAGGAGGCGCTCGGTGGCCTCATGTCCCGCCCCGACCGTTGCGAGGCTCTCGCGCAGCGGGGCGTGGTCGCGGCGCGACTTCCCCACGGCGGCGGCGAGAATTGTGGGCGGCACCTTGAAGCGCGACTCTGCAGCGATCAGGAAGAGTGGCGCCGCTGCATCTGGGTCGGCCGCATGGCGCAGACCCGCCAAGAGAAGGCGCACTTCGGGGCGATCGTAGAGACCGGCAGCGCCACTCGAGCGCCAGGGGATTCCGAGCATGTTGAGGCTGCGCCCAATTTCCACGCTGTCGACGTTCGCGCGCACGAGCACCGCGTGGTCGCGAGCCCGTCGCCCGCTCGCAATGGAGTCACGAATCTCCGCGGCGATCCAGTCGGCCTCGTTTGCCGTGGTGCGGAAGCGACGGAAGGTCACCGGGAGCGCGTCACCAGGCATCCCCTCTGGGGTGAGCTCCTTTGAGATGCCGAGGCGAACTTCAAGCCGCTCTGGATCGTTGAAGCGAATCAGGCGTCGCGCAGCGGTGAGGACGGCGCCCGTGCTGCGATAGTTCTTGGTCAAGACCACCTTGCTCGCATCGGGGTACCGCTCCGTGAAGTTCAGGATGTTGCTGATCGCTGCCCCACGGAAGCGATAGATCGATTGATCGTCATCCCCGACGACGGTGATATTGCGCCGTCCATCCGAGAGAAGATCCACCAGCGCCCCCTGGAGCCGGTTCGTATCTTGATACTCGTCCACCAGAATCCAACGGTGCTGCTCCCGTGCTCGTGCAGCAACAAGGGGATCATCGCGCAGGAGCTCATAGGCACGCAGCACCTGATCACCAAAATCGAGCAGGCCCCGCTCATTGAGGATCGTGCGGTAGGTGCGCAGTGCGGTGCTGAGCTCTCCATGCTCAATCGCCAGGAGGTCAACCGCGTCGGCATACGAGGCAAGGTTCCGCTGCAGCTCAAGATCGGCGGTGGATGATGCGGCACTGCGCGCCTCGGCCGCACGTGCCTGAAGATCTGCCGCGAACGCTTGAATCTGATCAGGGCCGAGTGCTTCATCCTTAGCACGCGAGAAGTAGCCGGCGATGTCGCCGAGGAATCGCGTTGGATCGCCAAGCGGCAAGAATCGCTTAAGGCCAAGCTCAAAGAGGTGTTCGCGGAGCAAGAGGACCACCTCGGCGCGTCCCAGCACGCGCAGTTCGCCAGAGAGGCCGAGCCGATGCGCGTTAGCGCGGAGTAGTTCATCGCCCCATGCATGGAAGGTTTTGATTGGTGTTGTGGCATAGCCGTACGGGACCAAACGATCGACGCGCCCTTGCATCTCCTCCGCGGCGCGCTCCGTAAAGGTCAGCGCAAGGATCTCTTCGGGCTCGGCACGCTTTTCAGCGATGAGCCAAGCCACGCGTCGTGTGATGACTTGGGTTTTTCCAGTGCCGGCTCCCGCGACGACGAGGATGGGCCCCTCACCGTGTGTGACGGCGGCGTACTGCTCGTCGTTGAGGTCATCAACAAGGTGTGCGATCGTCGGAGTTGGTGCCGTGGGACGCTTTGGTGTTATCCCTGACCAGACTGGGAGTTGCGATCCCCCTTCACGCTCGCCCGCACCCGAGGCGCGCGAAGTCACCGCTGAGGAGCGCTGTACGCGGGCTGAGCCAAGGCGGCAGCGATTGCCGCCGACTCCTCAGCGCCCAGGGTCCCCTCGCCCCGACCCTCAATGACGCGCTTCACGTAGATGCGTGTGCCAACGCGTGCATGAAGCGCGGTGATGACCACGCCGCTCCCCATGGCATCAAGCAGCGCAAGAGCGGAGCTTTGGCCACCACCAACATCCTCAAACGCCTGGAATTGGATCAAGCCCATACGGCTCAGTGCCCCCGGGGCGGCCGCCTCAAGGGCGGTGAGGCGCGTCCCCGTCACCTGGGATGAGGCGCCCTGCTTGGCAACGCGCTCGAGCACCTGGGCGAATCGCTGTTCTGCGCTCAACACGTCACTCCCCGAGACGAGCGCCGCGTAGTCCGCACGGAGGCGGCGAAGGTTGCGGAGTGCGATAAGGGCGACGAGGAGCGCCAGCAGGGCAAGGATCACCCCCGCGACGCCGATTGCAAGGAGAACTTGGCTATCCACGGCTGCATCCTATCAGTCCTCGCCGCCCCCTCGAGCTGGGTCGGGTATCCTCTGCGAACGATCCTGTAAGGAGGAGTCATGGCAAAACGAGAGAAGCGCTTCCGCCCCGACCAGCGCCCGAAGTTGAAGTCACACGCCGATGCGCCAAAGCGTGGGCTTACCCCCGCCGAAGAGGCCGCTGCCGCCGCCTATGAGGCGTCGCTTGTCGCCCCAAAGCCCACCGTCATTGCAGGCACCTCAGCGCCAATTGGGAGCCGAGCCGCATCAACACAGCGTCTCACCGCCGAAATCGCCGCAGAGTTGCCAATCGTGCGTCGCGACCTTCGTCGCATTCTGCTGACCTACGGAGCGATGCTCGCACTCCTCGCCGCGATCTGGTTTGTCGCGACCTCGACGGGCTTCATCGCCGCCTAACTCCGCACCAGACTCGCGCCACCGTTTAGGGCGCCAGGACCTCGTCCATAAAGCTGCGGCTCTTCGGCTCCGCGCCAAAGAGGAGATGCACAGCGCCGCGTAGTGCCCAACTCACCTCCCGCTGCGGGGCAGGTGGCAGATTGAGCGCAACAAGCTCCTCAGGTGCAAACCGTCGTAAGGCGCGCATCAGCCGCAGTGCGTCACTGGAGAACTCGCCACCAATTGCGTGCGACAGGCAGCGAATGCCGGCCCCCTCGTCATCCCAGCGGAGCGCCTCGCCCGCGACAGGCGCCCTCCCGCACTCCAGGCAAACGTCGAGCTCTGGGCCTTGCCCAGCCGCATCGAGGAGTGCGAGTTCAGCCCAGCGCGCCACGAGCGCATCCGGCGCACCAGACTCGAGCAGATCCCAGGCACGAAGAAGCAACGCGTAGAGCTCGGGTTCAGGTTGCTCGTCGCTCGTTGCGCGTTCGACCAACTCTGCGACGTACCAGGCAACCGCCGCACTGCCTAGGCGACTGCGCAGTCCAAGCCACACCCGAACGCTGCGAACCTGCGTCACGGTATCGAAGGTTCTCCCCGTGATCAGGGCAAGGTCGAGCTCGGCGAAGGGCTCAACCCCCCCACCGAGGCGGCTCGTTGGCTTGCGTACCCCCTTGGCGATCGCCTTGAACTTGCCACGTGTCGCGGAGAGGAGGGTGAGCACCCGATCGGCTTCGCCGAGGCGGAAGCGGGAGGTGACAACGGCCAGCGACGTAGTGCTTTGACGTGCAGGCATGATGCGCAGGGTAGCATTGCCCTACAGCCGCGCCGCGTTCGTACGCGCCGGGCAAGAGGCCGAGTGAGAGGTAAGGGGGGCGCGTGAGCGAGCAGCAGCAAGGGGCGGCGGGAGATCTGCTGAGCCTGAACCTTGACGAACTCGTTGCAGCAACGGATCGCACCATCCTTGATCTGCTTGCCGAATGGGAGGAGCCGATTACGGCCCCCATGTACGAACAGATTCGCTACCACCTGGGCTACTCCGATCCGGCCGCCCGACCTGGCAAGCGCATGCGCCCCCTCCTCGGCCTGCTCGCCTATGCCTCAATCTCGCCAGACTGGGATCGCGCACTTCCCGGTGCTGCCGCAGTGGAGCTGGGGCACAACTTCTCACTCGTGCACGACGACATTGAAGATGGTGACGCAGAGCGCCGCGGCCGGCCAACGCTCTGGGTTCGCGATGGCGTCCCTCAGGCAATCAACACGGGCGATGCACTCTTTACGATCAGCCGTGTTGCACTGCACCACCTAACCAAGCTCGGCTTCTCCGACAGCAAAGTAATCCGCCTGATGAAGCTGTACGACGAAACCTGTCTACGGCTCTGCGAAGGGCAATTCATCGACATTGCTGCAAGCGCACGCCCGGACATGCAGAGCGTTGAGCACTACTTTGAGATGATCGGTCGTAAGACCGCCGCCCTGATCTCCGGATCCGTCGAATCTGGTGCGATCCTAGCCAGCGACGATGAGGAGGTTATTCGCCGCTTCCGCAACTTTGGTTGGGCGCTTGGACTCGCCTTCCAAATCAACGACGATCTCCTCGGCATCTGGGGCGATGAGGCGACCACCGGGAAAGAGGCCTCCGATCTCGCCCGCCATAAGAAGACGCTCCCTGTGCTTCATGCCATGGAGCAGGCCAGCCCCGCCGACCGCGCAGTGCTGACTAGCCTCTACGCAGAGGTAAACCCAGGCGCCGAGTCAGTCGCCGCAGGCTTGCAGGTACTTGAGCGGACCGGATCCCGCGAGTACACCCGCCTTCAGGCACAGGAGTGGCGCGCAAAGGCGATTAGTGAAATTCGGGCTCTATCGCAGTTGAACCCGCGCGCCGTCGCAAAACTTGAAGAGATTATTGACCGAGTGATCTCCGCCTAATCGGCGACGGGCTTCGCCGCCCCAGCATCCCAGGTCACGCGCACCTTACCGACGCGGCGCCCCGTCACCTTGATCACCGTAATCGTAAATGGGTCCACCGCCACCGTGTCGCCCACAACGGGAACGCGGCCGATGCGGTGATAGACAAATCCACCCACCGTGTCGTACTCCTCATCATCCTCAAGCTCTAGTGGCGGATCGATAAGCTCGCCCATTTCATCAATATCTGCTCGCCCGTCAAGGATGGCCTCACCGTCGCGGAGGATCACCTTCATCGGCTCCTCCTCGTCGAACTCGTCCTGAATCTCACCGACGATCTCTTCCAGAAGGTCCTCAATCGTTACGAGGCCCGCGGTACCACCGTACTCGTCAAGCACGATCGCCATGTGGACGCGGCGACGCTGGAGTTCGTTGAGCAAATCATCGACGGCCTGTGACTCCGGGACGAAGAGTGCTGGGCGCATGATGTCGCGCAAACGGGGGCGCGGTCCACCCGCGGCAATAATGCGCAGCAAGTCTTTGGCGTAGAGGATGCCAACGATGTGGTCGACCGACTCCTTGTAGAGCGGCGTACGGCTATGCCCCTCAGTCAGTACCAGGGTCACGGCGTCATCAAAACTCGCTTCCTGGTCAATAGCGGCGATGTCGATGCGGGGCACCATGACCTCGTGCAGCTTGGAGTCGCTCAGCGACATCACCGCGCTGATCATCTGCTCCTCTTCCGCCTCAAGCACCCCCTGCTGGCTCCCCTGCTCCACGATCAGACGGATCTCGGCCGCAGAGAGATCCGGGGTACGGGTTGGGTCGATACCGAATGGCTTCGAGATCAGCTTGGTGAGCCCAACGAGAACGGCCACAAGTGGGCTCACGATTTTCGCGAAGAGGGTGATCGGCCCAGAAACGGTGAGGGCGATGCGGTCAGGATTGGCGAGGGCGAACCCCTTCGGGATCAACTCGCCGAGAACGATGGAGATGATCGCGACGATCGAGGTCACGAAGAGCAGGGCAATCGTATCGGCCTGATCAGCGAGGAACGCGATCTCACGCAGGGGCTCAGCGACGACGGTCACAATACTGACTGCGGCGACGGCGGATGCGAGTGCCCCGAGGAAGGTGATTGCGACCTGAATGACCGCGAGGAAGCGACCTGGATCGCGCATCAGCACCTGGGCACGCTTGGCGCGGCGATCACCAGCCTCAGCAAGCTCATCAAGCCGCGTGCGACGCACAGAGACAAATGCGATCTCGGCAGCAACGAAGAACCCGTTGATGAGAATCAGCAAAAGAATGATCAGTATGTCCGTGCCGAGCATCGTTATGCCTCCCTGATGATTCGGGCCGGAACGCCGACCGCTGTGCAACCGTCAGGGATATCCGCAAGCACCACGGTGCCTGCCCCTGTCTTCGCTCCAATACCGATCCCGGCAGGAGCCACAATCAGTGTGCCGACGCCAGTAAAGGCATCAGCGCCAATGATCGTCTTGCGCTTCTGTACCCCGTCATAGTTGGCCGTAATGGTCCCCGCGCCGATATTCGCACGCTCCCCCACTTCGGTGTCGCCAAGATACGAGTGGTGACCAACCTTCGCACCAGCTGCGAGGCTTGTCGCCTTGAGCTCAGCAAAGTTTCCAACATGGGAGTGCGATGCAATGGTGCACCCTGGTCGAATATGCGCAAAGGGCCCAACGTCAACGTGCGACGCAATGCTGGAACCCTCGATCGCTGAGGATCGAATGATGCAATCGTCACCAATAGTGGTCGCCTCGATCCGCGAGCCGCTCCCGACTCGAGTGCGCGCTCCGATACTCGTTGCGCCAACGAGCGTCACGCCTGGCTCAATCACTGCATCGGCTGCGATCTCGACCTGCACGTCAATCCATGCGGTCGTTGGGTCAATCAGCGCCACGCCACGGTCAAGATGCCCCTCATTGATCCGTTCGCGGAGGGCGGCTGCGACATTGGCGAACTGGTGCCGATCGTTTACCCCTTCAAGCTCAATCTCTGGGCCGTAGACGATTGGTGCAGGAGTGCCTGCGGCGTGGGCCGCTGCGATCAAGTCGGTCAGATACAGCTCGCCGCTCGCCTTTGACGGTGTGATTGCGCCGAGTGCGTCGACGAGCCAGGCTCGATCTACCGCGTAGAGTCCAGCATTCACGGTGCCGATGGCGCGCTGCTCTTCGTTGGCATCACGCTCCTCAACCACGCACTCCGCTGATCCGTCGCTTGACTCAATCACTCGACCGTAGCCGGTGGGGTCGTCGGCATCGAACGCCGCGAGCGCAATCGGGGCGTTTGTTTCGCGACGAGCCGCTACCACCTCGCGCATCAGCGCGGCGGTGATCAGCGGGGTATCCCCGCAGGCGATGAGGAGCTCCTTTGCAGAGGCTGGCAGCGCTGCCAGAGCGCAGCGAACAGCATCGGCGGTGCCGAGCGGCTTTGGCTGCTCGGCAATCAATACGCCTCCCTTCAGCAGTTCAGAGAGACCCGCCGTAGCGGGCGAGAGAACAACGACGGACGTTGCGGCGAACGCTTCAGAGGCCGCTGCTACAACCCAGCCTGCCATTGGTCGGCCGAGAAGTTGGTGCAACACCTTAGGAACTTGGGACTGCATGCGCGATCCCACTCCAGCGGCAAGGATGATGGCCGTCACGCCCTCTAGGCGCTCCGGCCCACGACTTGAGGGGTTCATCCTGAAGCGCCGCCTCGCTTCGCGATCGCTTCGATCTCGACCAGGCCACCCTTCGGCAGCGCGGCTACCTGGATCGTTGAACGTGCTGGGTACGGCTGGGTGAAGGCCCGACCGTAGATCTCGTTGACGGTGGCGAAGTCGGCGAGGTCAACAAGGAAGATGGTCGTCTTGACGATGTCGTTGTAGCCATAGCCTGCAGCGGCCAACAGGGCACCAAGGTTGATCACCGCCTGCTCCGCCTGCGCGGCAACGCCGTCAGCGAGGGCGCCAGTCTCAGGATGAAGTCCGAGCTGCCCGGAGCAGTAGAGCTCGTCGCCCACGGCGATCGCCGGGCTGTATGGTCCGATGGCGGCAGGAATCCCCGCCCCAGTAACCAAACGCTTCACCTTGTTCCCCTTTCGCCACTCTCTGGCCCGATCAGTCTCGTTGCGATCACAGAGGGCGTGACGCCGTCGGGCGCCACGAGCTCGCCGCTCGCGAGAGCGCTGGCGATCAGGGTAGCCCCCTCCTCAGCCTCTCGGTGTGAAGGATAGAGGAGGAAGAGGGTTGGCCCCGAACCTGAGAGGGAGAGGGGGCGGCCAAGGAGGCGGCGAAGGGCGTGATCGAAGGGGCGGAGCCACGGCGCCACGGCCCGGGCGGGGGCCAGAAGGTCATTCGCCGATGCCAGGGCGGCGGCCCGCTGCAGGAGTCCCTCCCCGCTCATCCCGACCGTGAGTTCGGCGGCAAGGTGCTGCGAGCTGACCAGGGCCGCCCCCTGCGCCGAGCCACGGAGCCCAGCGGCGAAGGCGGCGAACACCTCTGGGGTGCGCAGCGGCAGACCCGCGGTGATCAGCAGGAGCCCAAGGGGCTCACCGCTCCAGGGGGCAAGCGGGGTCACCAACTCCCCGCGACCCTCCATCAGCGCTGGGGAACCAACCAAGAAGAGTGGAACGTCTGAGCCAACCTCGGCCGCGACGGCGTTCAGGGTCCCCTCATCAATGTCTAGGTCGAAGAGCTCAGCGACACCGCGGAGCGTTGCAGCGGCATCACTCGAGCCGCCGCCCAGCCCAGCGGCAACGGGGAGGCGCTTCTCCAGCACGATCTCCACCGGTGGCACCGCGCAGACATGGCGCAGCGCCGTGAGCGCAACGGCGCAGAGATTCTCCCCCTCAAGTTGTAGTGGCACACCAGCGAGCCGAATCGAATCGGCTCCGTCCTTTGACCGACGCAGATAGAGACGGTCGCCCGCTTCAAACTGCGCCACCACGGAGTGCAGCTCGTGATATCCATCTAGTCGCTTCCCCACGACGGCGAGAGTGAGGTTGATCTTGCCGTGGGCAACAATTTCAACCGTTTGATCTGCAGCTGACGCTAGATGCGTCGCGCGGCGTTCGCCCCCCGTTGCGCCGCCGTTCGTGCTTCGTCGGGCCACTGCCGCGCGAGCCGCATTCGTCGGTACCCCTGCATCAAGTTCTGGAAGCTCAGCCAGGAGGGCGGTCCAATCCTGCACCGAGAGCGTCTGCGCTCGCTGGTCTGGGCTCAGGTTGGCGCGCGCGAGAGCCGCAACAATATCGCTCTCAAGAATTGGGAGCGCCCGCGGGAGCGCGTTGCGCAACTTCTTCCGCCGCTCGCGGAATCCCGCCTGCACCAGCCGCCAGAGACGCTCTTCGTCATGTGGGCTTAGCCTAAACGCGTCATCGCCTGTTCGATGCTCGAGCAACAAGATCGCGGAGTCAACGCCAGGGACTGGATCAAATGCCTCGCGCGGGACCCGTGCCACGATAGAGGCTGCCGTCCTCGCCTGAACAAAAGCGGTGAGATACGACCAGTCACCTGGTGCGGCCGCAACACGCTCCGCCACCTCCAACTGTACGAGCAACACAATGCGTGCTGGCGGCACCGCGAGCAGCAGCAGGCGGTGAAGGAGTGGGCTCGTCACGTGATACGGAATGTTTGCGATCACCCGCCAACTTCCACTTGTTGGCATAAGCGACTCAAGGTCAACCGTCAGCGCGTCGCCGTGAACAAGGGTCAACTGCCCTGCACTGATCTGCGCGGCAAACTTATGCTGCAGGCGAGGGATCAAATCGTTGTCAAGCTCTACGGCAACCACGTTGGCACCGCTAGCCAGAAGTGCCTCGGTCAGGAATCCGAGCCCTGGCCCGATTTCAAGGACGAGCTCCCCTGTGGCTGGCGCACCGGCCTGCACAATGCGATCACGAACATTGAGATCGTGCAAGAAGTTCTGGCTAAGGCGCTTCTTGGCCGAATGGCCGTCTACGCGGCCACGGCTCGGTGCTTGGCGATACTTCGGGCTCATGCAGGCACCGCCGTTCCGATGCGCCACTGCGCATGAACCTCGACGCCCGCACTTGGATCCTGATACGCACCTCGTTCGTCGCGCAGGAGCGCCTCACCGGCAGCACCGATCATTGCGGCATTGTCGGTGCACCACTTCAACGGCGGAACGACGAGGGTACGGCGCTCTTCACTCGCAACCATGGCGAGTGCGTCACGGAGCGGGCCATTGGCCGCCACTCCCCCGCCAACAATGAGTGAACAGTCCAGGTTGGCACGCAGGGCACGCTGTACACCTGCACGCAGCGCGCCGACGATTGCCTGCTCCGTTGCGGCGGCGATCGCGATTGCAGCCGCTTCAGGGAGTGGGTGCTCTGCGAACTGCCGTGTGAGCGTCGTTGCTCGTCCTGGACTCTGATCGGTAAGCCCACTCGCAACGAGCGCCTGGCGAATTGCCGCCGTCTTCACCCCACTAAACGAGAAGTCGTACGGACCCTCGGTCTTCGCAATCGGTAGCGGTGTGATTTGAGCGCCACGCGGCGCCTTCGCAGCCAGCGCAGAGAGCGCCGCGCCGCCAGGATATGGGGCGCCGAGGAGACGGGCAATCTTGTCA
>Ga0315902_10001913_pt1 | contig 33144 bp, 50 predicted proteins | sample LakEriMetagenome_9_FD_203523 | JGI IMG/M metagenome (GOLD analysis project Ga0315902, IMG submission 203523) | Freshwater fungal communities from buoy surface, Lake Erie, Ohio, United States - Buoy 12 MA117 | ecosystem: Environmental > Aquatic > Freshwater > Lake > Lake biofilm | place: USA... | reverse complement strand
TGTTTGAACATACTCTTCCTTGTGTTTTTCTAAAGATTCAACTCCAGCATATCCTTTTTCCGCAATTTGAGATCTAATGTTATTTAATATACTAATTAATGATGGTTTCGCATTTAAAACGATTGAATCCAAGAAACCTGGTTTGTTCTTATAAGCCAACAATAATTTATTAACAACCAACCCCATTAACATTTTGTTTCTTTGTAATGATTTGTCTTTATCAAGTTTAAAAAGATAATTCATTACTTCCTCGGGGGTAATATCAAATCTTGCATAATCCGCAGAATCTACTGTTGAAATTAACTGAATATCTTCAGGTGAAAATATTTCTTTTGGGGAAATAATTTGAGATATTGTTTCAACATTTGACCTTGAGGATCTAAAACTTGTTGATGTTCCTTGCTCAACACCAGCTTGTGTATCGTGGTGATCAGTATGGATTACAAACATTGGACGGCCATGGGCAAAATCAACCAAAACCGGCATTACATCCCCATTTGCGTCCATTTTTTTTATTGCAAATTCTTTATCACCATATTGTATTATTTCAGCATCAACAACTTTAATCCCGTTATTTTCAAGATAATGTTTCATTGCCAATGCGGTTGTTACTCCGTCAAGTCAAAGGTCCTGGTGAAAGTAGATTTTCGCTTTTGGGTATCTTCTAGCGAGAGATGTGATATCTCGTAATCCACTTTCAACCAGGACGTGTCTATTTTTACTGGTCGTCATATATTATTGTTTTTCATATAAATACTTTGTAATCTGAATTAATCCATCTAAATCAAAATGTAAATACCATTTGTCTTATTGTTTAAAAATCCCTATGTTTGTAGAAATTTAAAAATTAAAAATTATGAAAGAAAAGTTTGTAAAGTTTTTTGAGAAATCAAAACCAGTATTCAAAAACATTATTTTTTTATCCTTTGTTTCCATTTCTTTGGTTGCAGGGTTTTATATTGGTTCAGCTTATAATAGTAAGTATGGGCCTCAGAAACCTACGATCCATACCGTAAAGGTAAACAGGAGTCAAGTCAATCTTGCTCTTGATGAACACAATCACCTGATAATTATTGATAAGAAGACGGGAGATTATACCGTATATCAAGATTCAATTGGTGTTTCCGTATTTAAACTCTATGCGAGAAATATTTTTTCTGACGTTTCAAAATAAAAAATTATGTTCAAGTTTTCATCAATCCTTAAATTATCATATCTTGTAGGATGTGTCTCAATTATTGGGTTTCTTTCAAGTATGAATAACACTTTTAGTGAACCAGATAACACTATGTTTGTTGGTGATCCATCTGACATTAAATCACCAAAATGTATTCAGATGTATGAACTGATTGAGAAATACTCAGAAAAATATAATGTCCCAAAATATGTTGCATACAATGTGGCATATAAAGAAACAACTTATCGTGGGCCTTTTGATTGGAAGTATAATCCAAGTAGAACTTCTTGTGTTGGGGCTCTTGGCCCGATGCAAATTATGCCAAATACTTCACTTTATATTAATAAAGTTCGTTATTCCAAATATAAAATAATGAATGATCTAAAACTGAATATTGAGACAAGTATGAAGTTATTAAGAAAACTACATAACAGATATGGTAATTGGGGTGTTGCTTGTGGTTATTATAATACCGGTTACCCAATCGTTAATGATTATGGTAGATATTGTTCTACCAATAAGGATTATAAATCAAAATGGTTATCTCTTAAATAAAAAAACCCACTCAAAAAGTGGGTTTAATATTTTGAAACCTTGTTGTTATTTTTATTAGTCAATTACTACCGCTCGGATCGTGTCTCTTCCGATTGAGCTGGTTTTAAGATAAATTAATTTATTTTTATGTAATTCAAAGAATTTATCCAATTCCATTCTATAATCTTGCATCATATATCGTTTACCGTTATGGTCAACATAAATTGAATCAATGTAGTTAATTTCAGTTTTTGTCCTCACCAATTCATTCCCACACTCAGGACAAAATTTCCAAGATGACTTTTTTATCTTTGTTAAACACTTTGGGCATCTTTCAATTAAATCCTTTTTTTCAACAGGTTTTTGAGATTCCGGTAATATCTTCCATACTGATGTTGATATAGTCCAAGAGTTAAAATTTTTATTTACGGTCTTGAATGTTTGATCACTTGATGATCCCTTTTCAACTCTACCTGTTTCAACCGATTTAGTTTTTTTAAATAAACCTCTACTTCTTGGTTTTTGTTCAAATTTATTTGATCGTGGATTGTTACTAAAACCTAATGTGTCATTAAAACTGGTTAAATTTACATCTACATTGGATTTTGAATCGTAATTTATACTTGTATTAAAATATGTGCCAATAATATCATTATAATTATTTGTCGTATAAGTAGGATTCCAAGATAAGGTATTTATTCTAACATCAATAATGTCCTCTTCCTCATAAAATAGAATCTCAACGTCACCATTATTTGCAATCGCATTCATGGTTTCATTTGTGGTCTCTACGGTATAAGTTTCATACTTGAATTTGTGGGGGACATCAATGTACCTCTCAAGAAATACTCTCTCACCTGGACGTAGTACAATACCACCACCTGTAATGAACTCTCCATTGATTTTTATTTTTGATAGGACGGTTTTTCTTGATGGGTTGTAAAGTTCTATTTCAAACTCTGATCCGTCTTTTAGATAAACATTCTGACCGAATTGTTTAATTCTTTGTTTTCCTTTTGTGATATAAGCACATGGCTTATCACTGATTTGATTGTAATACATTTTTCCTTATTTTTATTTTTTATGTTTATTGAACTCCGAATCGTTGGTCTCTCTCCAACTCAAATGCCTCAAGGACACTCGGAACCCAGTAACAAGGTTTCAGGAATAAATATATTATTGTTTTATTTTATGTAAATAAAAAACCCACCTTTAATTGGTGGGTTTCATATTTTAACAATTGTTACCTTTAATGAGAGAAGCAATTAATTTTGTTTTATCTTTAATCGACAAACCGTCATTCTGAAGAGTCTTTAGGGTTTCATACACCTTAAATTCATCCTCATCGTATTCGGTGGCACCCACCTCATTCATCCATTCTATTTTGGATTTAAGGCAAAAGAGTTTTTCCTCCATTTCTTTGATCTCATTTTGGATGTCTTGAACTGTTTGTACCCCTTCAATTTCATATTCGTATACCCATCCTGCCGTGTGACCAAAAGAGTTACAAATACCGTATCCATTATAACAGTTACCAGTAACCCAATTACTACTAATTCTAAATAACCCATCACTACCAATGTTAGGATTACCCGATGAGGGTTTTCCTGATGGTGTACATTTAACCAATTTTACATTTTTTCCAATCATTTTGTTTTTTGTTTTTACTCGTTTAAAAAATAATTTAATTTTAAATATTAATCTTTTCATTTCTATCCAATTTTAGGTATTATTAATGATTATGTCAAATATATTTAAGATGATTTTTTATAAACATAAATCGTAATTATATCATTTTTATTATGTATATGAACATCATAGATCATTGTATGGTATTTAAACTTATTTAGTCCTTTATCTATAATAATAGTGTAATCACCCTCAATGGTAATTGCAATCTTACCACACTCTTCTTTGAACTTTTCAAATGGTTTTTTTCTCATGTATAAATCAGTTATTAAACAATATCATCCCTCATCAATTCCAACGTCTTGAAGTAATTAACTCTTGTATTAGCAATATTACAATAATTTGGTGATAATTCAATTCCCAACCATCTTCTTCCCAATACTTCCGCAGCAACCAATGTAGTCCCACTACCAGCAAATGGATCTAAAATTACATCATTTTTGTAGGATAAAATCTTGATAGCTTTGGTTGGGATGTCCATTGAGAACGTTGCTTTGGTGAGTGACTTAGTATCTGCAAAGTAATTCCACTGACCAAAAACAAGCTCCATAAACTCCTTCTTATCCGTTTCTTCATACACAACTTTCTTTTTTATGGTTCCATCCTCCTGTTCAATTTCAGTAGGTGTCCCTTTCCACTGAGGTTCTCCTTTAACCTTTTTAATATGGTGTTTTTTGTATGCAAGTATTACACACTCCTTTGGGTTATATATGTAGGGACTAGACGGACTCATCCAAGATCCCCAAGCAGTTGTTTTACTTCTGTGTGGTGATTCTTCTTCCAAATCAACAATACCGAAGAAACCAAATCCAATTTCCTTCATAATTTGCCACATCTCCGATACAAAGAATATTCTTCCACCTTTCTTTTGTCTGTTGATTTCGTATGGGATATTCAAAGCAATTCGTCCATCGTCTTTTAATACATTATATGCTTCAGTTAACCAATTTTTACTAAACACTTTGTATTCCTCAAACTCAACATCATCTTCGTGTACATCATAATCAATACCAACCCCATAAGGACAGCTGGTTACAATTAAATCCACACTACCTTCAGGTAATGTTTTCATTACCTCAATACAATCCCCATTAATTATTCTTCCTGTTTCTATCATTTTTTCTCTAATGTTTCAATGTGATGTTGTAAGTACCATAAGGCTTTCTTTAGATCCTCAAGTTCTTTATCCTTATTCTTTTTTCCTGCTCTTGAGATATACTTTACGGTATTACCCAAACTGAACCCTAAGTCCCACGCATCAATCACCTTGATGGCTTCATAAAGATTATCCGATCCTCCATAATGACTTGGGTGATTAACTTGTTCTTTATTGTTTTCCATTTTATTGTTTGTTTTATGAGCCCAAAATACTCCATCAATATAATAGGTATTAAATCCATACCAGTCAAATGAATCAACAACTTTATTTACCCCCTCTGTTGGGTCTTTTGAGGATTTATAATCATCCAAATATATTATACCATTATCACTTACAAAATTAATCAGATTATTTAAATCTCCCCTAACACATTCTTCAAAATGACACCCATCAATCTCAATAAAATCAAATTTACTTTTTACCGTATCTAAAACTCTTGGGACAACTTCAAGTGAGTTACCGGGAATAAGATTCAAATGTATGTTAAATTTTTTATAATGTTCAACAAGAATTTCAAAGTTATTAATCACATTATCATGCTTGCAATCATCAAAGATTAAAATTCTAATTGGTTCTTGATTAAAGTTTGGGTCATCGTTTTTGAGTTTAACCAATGAATCACATATTAACTTCATTGAATGTCCTTCGTTAAAACCTACCTCAATAATATTTTTTGGTTTTGTTTGATATACAAGATCTTGTAAGGTGTACATTCTTTCGGGATACCAACTAATGTTACCTTCACCGCAACCAACTACCATTCCTTTTAATAACTCCATTTTAATCTTTTTTTTCAATTATATATAATGGATGTATTGTTTCCGATTTAACAATAAATCTTAATTTTGTAATTTTAAATTTATCTTTTGCGTATGACACTTTTTGTTCAAAATTCATCCCTTTTATGTCAAACTTTAACCCATTGATTACCGCACCTGTTGGATCTAAATATTGAATTTTTACCCCAACAATATTAAAAAACTCTTTTGGATTAACAACATCCTCAGTTGTTTCAACAAACTCGGTTGTGAAAATGATGTCTTCACCTTCGTTGTAAATTTTATATTTCCTGAAAAGGTATGGTTTGATATCCATCCCTTCCAATTCAATCAACCATCTATTTGTTTTGAGTGGTTCATACATTCTAAAGTCTGTGGTAATTATTTTTTCAGCCATTTATATTAAATTTTATATATTTTATGATTTCATCCGTGTTAATATTCTCACAATACATCTTATAAACTTCCTTTGAAAATTCATCAGAAATTATGATGCAATCCGCAGAGAGATACGTTTCAAGATTATGTAGATTATTGATGATATTTTCTTTTTTTAATATCCGTTTGTTGAACCCCATTCTTCCTTTATCTTTTCTTGGTTTTCTTCTTTGTTGATTTTATTGATTAAGGATCTAACTTCTTTTCCTAAATCATAATCATTTGGATTTTTTTCAACCAAATATTTAATTAACAAAATCAAATTTTCTTCCATTTTATAATATTTTAATATTTTCAAATTTTTCTTCATCAAATTGAGATTGACGAATAGTATTAATTAACTTTCTTTTGAATAGTGGTAGTAGGGTTTCATTAATGGGGAATATATCACTACACGTCATCTCAAAAACAGGTAATGAAGATCTTTCATCCTCACCATTCCATTGTGAAAATGTATTTATTATTTTCGGTATTGTCAATTTTAGTTTTGGTTCAGAATATATTAAATTAACTAATGTCTTTTCTTCTGATGATTTTTTTGCCGCAGATTTAATATTATATTCCCAAAGATAAAGATTACCGGATTTCTTCTCGTTATAATAAAAATACCCTTTTTTAGTTTGTAGATTTTTTTTGTTTTTCTTTATATTGATCCCGATAGTATCAAATACTATTGACCATATTGACTTGGCAATGTTAAAGTATTCCAAAAGTCTGGGTGCAGTAAATGTTAATATCTTAACAAATTCCTCATTCTCGGTTTGGGACATTTCGGGAATCTTTTTTATTTTGAGATCTCTAACTAATAACTCATCATCAATTGAGTCAAATTTTTTGTCAGTGTAGATTAACTTTTTTTCTCTGATTAAAGTTTGGACATTCGCCAAATGAAGGGATAACTCAATAAATCCAGGGTATAATTCCATATTATCAAGCTTTTCTCCCATCTTTTGGAAATAACTCAATAATTTATACTCTTTGTGTTCTCTATCTATCGGATCTTCAAATAACCAATCGGTATCCATTAGAAATTCTATCTTCTTATTTTTTCGTTTTCTTGTCATTTAGACAAAAATATAACACAGATTATGTTATCTGTAAATTGTTGATTAGCCAATTCTCATAACAATATAACCATCATAATAATCATATGTTCCATCATAACCATTTAAATTACCATAATCCTCATCATTAGATAAACCTCTTATAAAATCATCTTTGTCAATAAAATATTTAATTTCCAAACCATGATCTTTGATCCATCTCAATGGATCGTTTCTAACTTCATCCTTTTTATCCTCAACAATTTCTTCAACCGAATCTTCATCCAAATCCCCTTCAGGATTTTCTTCAATTTCTTGTATTTCATATTCTATATCAGAAATTCTACTTTCACGATCATCTTGGTGATCATCAGTGTCTTCATCATCATATAATTGTCCTGGTTGTACTACAGAACCATCTTTATATAATACCCATCTTGTTCCATCATATTTTAATTGGAATCTGTTATCATCTTCATCCATAAAATCAAAGATATTCCCACTTTCTCTGGTTTGATATTGTATTGGGGCTCTAACACCACCCTTTTCATACACCCATTTTTCCATTTTAAGAAGCCAAATCTCATCTTCTTGATAACTACTTAATTCTCTTTTTACATCATAACTTTCCGGTGATTCATATATATCATCTCTAAACATATCTTCAAGATAATCAGCGAGAGAATCTTTATCAATATATTCTTCAACTATATAACTATGAAAACTTTCATACCCAATTTCATCAATAAGATTTTCATTGTAGTCATATAATGATTTTCTAGCATCATCCTCACTACTAATCGCATATTCAATTCCTTCAGATAGTGATTCAAAAACATTCATTCTATAATGACCATATTTTCCTGGGATTAGATCATAAACATCAACGTATTTACTTAACTCATCAATTCTTTCTTGGATCTCATCATATTTTTCACTTAACTCATCGTAAAGTTCCTCATCGTCTTCAACTTCCATTCTTGATTCTACAGTCTCAAGTTCTTCTTTCAAATTATCTAATTCAACTTTTTCTTCATCAGACAATGCTTTAAGTTCGCCTTCTCTAACCGCATAGTTAAAAACAATATTCGCCATTAAACCTTCTTCATCAGTATCTTCAGGATCCCATATATTATTTTCTCTCCTACTATTAGCTTCATCAATTATTTTTTGTCTTGCAATTCTATCTAACTTATCCTGATATGGTGTACTATAATGAGATATATTACCAGTAACCGTAACATCATCAAGAGTTTGTATTTTACTACGCTGCAAAAATAAATTACCAACAACATATAATTTACCTAAATCTTGAACTGGAGTACTAGATAAATCCAAATTACCGAGAACTTTAATTGGTTTACCTTCAAATCTTTTTATTTTAGATAACACTCTACCATTGTAACCTGTGGCAGATAACAATTGTTTATATTCGCTAGCGGGAATTTCATAATATTCCCCCTCTTGTTCGTTGATCACATTTTTTATTATATTAATCAATTTTGATTCGGTAAGTTTTACAACTTTTTTCATATACAATAAATATGTTATTCATATTAAAATTATTTACATATTATCTTGTGTTGTGATATTTATATTAAAATAAACACATTAAAAACAATTGATGATGGGGTGTGGATGCAAAAATAAGAACAACGGTGGAAATACCACTACTCAACAATCAACAGCTCAGGGACAGCCTCAGCAAGTAAAAAATGCCACTGTTCAAGAGTCCGTTAAAAAAATTGTTGAGAAGTATTATAACAAAAGATAATTTATTTCTACCAAGAAATTAAAGGTGGTTACGTTAGTTTCCACCTTTTTTAATATTTATTAATATGAGTACAGGATTAGAAAAATTTATAAATCAATTTAATAATGGTGACTGGGATGAGTTTTCATCGGCATTTGGTAATGATGTTTCCAAATTTTTATCGTTAGTTAAAAGAAGAGGTTTATTAGATAGAATAAGTTTAGAAACGATTGATTATAACGATCCTGAATTAGTAAATTCTGTAATGCTAGCTCTTATTAACGATGACCCATCATATATAAATGAAATAATTGAATATAGTTTAGGTGATGTACAAATTCGTCCAGATGGGTATTATCTAAGATTAGATCGTTTAAACGAACTATCTGAATTTTTCAAAGACAATCAATATTCAATAGATTATAATGATAGGGATATTGTTGAAAAAGCGTTAGATGAGGACTGGTGGGAGCCTTTTTCAGATACGGTTTATGATGTTTATGATGATATTATAAAAGAACTTGATGAAAAAAATATTAAATTACTAGAAGAAAGAGTTCTTGAAATAGTTGGTAATCAGGAATTTTCTTTGGATGAATATTCAAGTCCTTATTTTAAGGATATATCTGACAACAATGGTAGATTTATAATAACCGAATCAAATATAGCGTCTATAGTTGGAGATAAGGACTCTATGAACTCTTTATTTAAAGGAGATCTATATGATTTAAAAAATCAACTTCGTTGGTTGGGTGATGAAGCTTATAATCAAGCATATAATGATGAGGTTTATGAAGATGTATTTAACGAACTTTCAACATTATTCATTGGTAGACACGACTGGGTTCAATCAAAAAAAAACGAAAAAACCATACATACACCTTACATAAAAATACGAGACATACGTAGTGATATAATAAATTTTTTAGTTGAGTTTAAGGGGACAAATAAAAATCTTTATTCCGATATGTTAACATACACCAGTATGGTTACGGAATATATGTATAGTGCCGATGAATGGTTAAGAATTAGTGTTTCAGATTATGCTGATCATACAAAGGTTTCTCAATACATTAATGAAATGCTTCCTGATCGTCTTTATATGTAAACTATTTATAATGTTAATTTAATTTCATACAAATTGTAAAAAAAATATATGAGATTAATTAACAAAAATTCAAGAAGAGGTATTGTCAACCTATTTGCAGATTTCATTCTTTCTAAAATTGACAAAACAAATAAATCAATAATCCAAGTTTCTGATTGTGGATCTTTTATGGTTGTTAATGGTCTAACAACAAGTGAAACTCAATTAGATCTTATGGATATAAAATTAGAATTCATTGAAAAATTTGATGAACAACTAAAGGATCTTGAATACGGTCAGATTAATGTGATTGATATTATCAAATATGGTCAAGAAATTAATCCGATCTCTAAAGTTTGGTTTAAAACAAATAAATCTCCGTTTGTTGAGGAACCCGAACCAATAAGTGAATTATCAATAAGTTCAGAATTCCCATATGGTTACTCTTTAAATTGTGGTAGATCCGCTATCTATTACTCTCACTATATTTTTAATCATATGTTTAATTTAATGAACGTTGATGAGGTTATGTTTTTCTACAATACAGATATTGATGAGTCGGAAGATTTTAAAATTAAAATTGTTTCAGATTCTAAAATACACAAAGAAAGGATAAAATCTCTTATATTAGATGTCTTTGATTTTGATTTAACCTCATTTGAGGATCGTATAAAGGATTATAATCTTATTGACGATATACTTGATCCGAATGGTGAAAAACCATATCTTAAACAGGATCTATTGGAACACGTAATTTTATTTTAAAAAGAATCCCCACCTTTTGAGTGGGGATTTTTATTATCCATTAATCCATTTCTTTATTATTTTAACACCTTCATTGATATCCTCAAAATCTCTATCAGGGGCAAACAATTCACTTTTGGGATCTGTTTCAGGTTCTTCTATTAATATGAAAGCTGGCACATATTCATTGTTTGTTATTTCAACAAACAAATTATATTCTTCCTCATATTCTTCAATATCTCTATCAACGAAATCAATATTTTCTTTTACCAACATTTCTTTCATGTCTTCACAAAAAGGACATCCTTTCATTGTGAATAAAACAACAACCTTATCCATTTATTAATTCTTGAACCAAACCTTTTATTTCATTTTCTTGTAGAACTCCTACTTTTGTATTTGTTACATTTCCTCCGTTGAATACTTTAATTGTTGGTACGCTCCTAACCCCTAATGCCATTGCAACTTCTCTATTTTGATCAACATCCATTGAGTACATTTGAACGTCTGTTGTATTTTCCGCAGCAACTCTTTCAAATATTGGTTTCATTGACCGACAGGGTTGACACCAGGACGTTTCTAATTTTAGAATTATTTTTTCACCATTTTTAATTTTTTCTAGTAATTTTTCTCCTGTAATTTCCATAATTTTTAATTTACGTTTTTCCAACTTCTACCATTTTTTAATTCATAGAAAAAACCTTTTCTAATTTGCGGGTAGAGTTCTGTTAATTGTTTAATTTTTATCCCCTCATTTATTTTTTGTTTTATTTCCTTAACTAATTCAACCCCATATTTTGAGTTTTTTTGTTTAGTTTCATAAATTTTACTAACTCGTTTTTCTTTTTCTTCTTTTGATATTGATCCCCAACCTTTTTTAACTGATAATCTTCTTTTTTCTCGTTCTTCGTCCGCCTTGTCCCCATATAACTCTTCATAAGTTTTACCTTTGTGTGAGTTACCATTTTTAGTATTTTCCGAAATTTTTTTCCTTATTTCAGGCGAATGAACATATCCTAAACACCCTTCACCACCAAATGTAGAATTTAATCCATTTTTATACGTTTTGAATTCGGTAATATAAAATTTTTCTCTTTCATAAATATTTAATACATTACATTCTTCAATTATTTCTATATTAAAATTTTCAACCCCATATTTTCTAATAGAATTACAAAATTTAGTATTAGAGTCAGTTTTTAAACATCTGTAAACGTGTTCTTCAAATCTTTTATTTATAGAATTAATCGTACATCCAATATATTCTTTTTTGTTTATTAGATTTGTTATTTTATATATGTGTCCTTTTTGTGTGCTCATTGGTGTCTTTTATTATAATTATCACCAAGTAGCGTAAAAAATAATATTATTTTAATCTCATTAAATTTTTTATGAATAATATAACCTCATCAAGTTGTATTACATCGTATATTATCTTTATCTTATAAGTAGTTTCAACTTCTGTTTTTGATAGGTAAATATAAATTCCTGATTGATGTCTAAATATACCATCTAAATGAACTAAACTACCACCATATGACTTACTATTTAAATATTCAGTTGTAAATTTTTTAGTTAATAGAAGTTCAGGTGTTAATGGTATTGGATCCATACAATCAATCACACTATATACTTTACCAGTTTTAGTTAATAAGGATTTCAAGAAATCTTCAACCCTACTAAAATATTTTATTTCATTATTTTCCATATTAAATCAAATTATAGGTTTCCTCCAACAGTTTCTGTAAATAAGAGATTCGTCTGTGCAGGGTGTGAGTCCCCTCAAATTATAGGTTTCCTCCAACGTGGAATAAGAGGAATACTGAAAATAGTAGGGTGTGAGTCCCCTCAAATTATAGGTTTCCTCCAACCATATCTTCAGGATATCCTGTATTTGTTGATATTCCATACCAAAAATGGTTTCAAAAAGTAACCAAATTCTTTTATAACTCACATAAAAAAACCCATTTTTTTTATCATGACAATAAAATAATAACGGTAATCTATCCTTATCAATGTAAAATGTTTTATCACCTCTAACTACTTTAGTTAAATTACCAAACTCCTTGTTTAACCAATTTATTATAATGTTCTGTTTTTTCATATTACCAAAAAAAGGAGGGTGATTAACCCTCCGTTGTTTTTAAATCATTTCTTCGGCAAGTTCCCAAAGTTTTGTGTTGATTGTATTAACCGCCATAATACTTTTAAGATCTCGTAGTTTTGATTTACGACCCGTATTAGTTCGGTAGTCAAAACCTCCTCGTACAAACTTCTCTTGTACCACGTTGAATGTTGTCCACAAGTCGTTCTTATTGTCCTCCACACGATTTGGTGTAAGGATATCAACGAGTTGGTTGTCACTTGGGATTGACCCTTCCGCCCATCGGATTTTTGATGCTTTCTGAACGTATTGGATTTGTTCATCAATTGTGAGTTCTCGTTCCATCATTCGTCCAACAGATCCTTGGATCAATGGTAATTTCTTTGAGAACCCGTCCATCAATCGTTTTACATCGTCAAGTTCAAACCCGCTATGTCTTACGTTGAATTTGTCCGCAACTGATGTGGGAACCGTCAATCCGTTTGAGCAACATACTCTGTGTAATCCTGCGGAAACTGATAATGTTGACATTCCATTGTGAGAATTTTTAATGATTGCCTCAACCAATGTATCCCCTACAGGTGGAAGTTCTCCATTGCGAAATCTTACTTGGTGTGTTGCGTGAATTCCTTTTCCTGTTTGTTTAACATCTGAAATTTGCCAACCTTCACGATCAAAATATTCAATAAGTTGGTCTGTAGGTACGAATACGTATTTATTAGACAACTTATTAGACGCTGATGTTGCAAAAATTGAGGGTGCCACTGATTTGATAAGTTCTGGTGTGTAGATCATAATATTTTGTTTTTTTAAGTATAAAACAAAGATAGTAAATAATTTATAATAACCAACTAACATCAAAAAAAATTTTAAAATTATGGGGTGTTTATACCAAACCCATATATTTATATATATGAGATGTTATGTTTATTTACACAGAAGATTAGACAATAATGAAGTTTTTTATGTTGGTAGAGGAACCGTTAATATAAAAGCTAGTGGTAAATGTGATACCAACACATATAGTCGTGCTTATGCTATTCATAAACATAATAAATATTGGATTAGAATAACAAATAAAGTTTCTTGGTCGGTTGAGATTATTGAGGATTTTTTAACTTGGGATGAATCCATGTTATCAGAAATTAAATACATAAAAAAGTATGGTAGGAAAGATTTAAATGAGGGGACTTTAGTTAATTTTACAGATGGTGGTGAGGGATCTAAAGGTGTTATTGTTTCAGAATTAGTTAAATCAATACAAAAAAATCGGATGAGTTCAGATGACAATCCAATGAAACTACAACATAATAAAATAAAACAAAGTATTAGAATGAAAAAAAATAATCCAATGAAAAATAATGAAACCAAAAAAAAAGTTAGTGAATCACAAAAATCCATTTGGTTAAATGGGACTGAAAATCATCCAAGAAAAAATAAACCTAGAGAAGATTTGAGGTTGAGAAACCTAACTAATAATCCAACTAAAAACCCAGAAGTTATTGAGAAAATAAGACAATCAGCATTAATGAGGGATAATAAAGGCGGTAAAAGTCCTAACGCAAAAAAAGTAATGGACGTAAATTCAGGTAAAACATACACATCAATAAAAGAATGTATGGAAGGAATGGGTATTTCTCACACTTCAATTTATCGTTATTTAAAAAATGGTAAAGTTATTTATATTAATTAATTTAATCCTATTAATCCGAACTTTGTTTTTTGGAAAAACTTATCAATACTATGTGCAACAACATTTCCTTCTCTCTCTACTTCACCAAACTTAAGTTCTAATACAATATCAACTATTTGGGTTCTAGTTAAACTAATGTCTTCGCCATTTTTCAAATTATCCTCACACTTCTCTTTAACTTTCCTATAAAAGTCATCCTTTTGAACTTCTCCGATTAATTCCATTAGATCGTTTGGATTATTCTCAAAGAAATTAATTAGTTGCGATAGATAAATTTCAACGTCAACATTTCCCATAATATTGTTTTTTTAAGATTCGTGATCAATGTGATAGAATCCGTCTCCTTCTTCCATCATTTTTCTTCTAAGTCTTTCCGGTATTTGAACATTCGGGCTTGATCCTGACAATGAAATCAATTCCAAGAAATCAAGATCAGCCAAAGATTCAGGTAAAGATACCAAATTAGGATTATTCTGTAAAGTTAAGAACATTAAAGAATCTATTTGTCCAATTTCTTCAGGTAATGTTTTAACACAATTTTCAAGAACCAACGCAATTAAGTTTTTGAACTTGGAAATTGATGGTGGTATATCCAAATTTAAAGTATCTGTTGATTTATTAACCAAAGTAAAATATGATATTGTATCAGGTAAATTTTTAAATAACTCATCAAAACCAAACAATGCGATGTATTTTGAGCTGTCATCGTTAGGATACTTAATATCAACTATTGAATCTCCTCCACTTGTTACTTGACCCGCATATTTAACTTTTAATTCCTCTTTCAAGTTTTTCAATGTTGGCATATTGATCAACGTAACATCCGCACTTGTAAGTTGTGATAAAGATTTTGTTCTCAAAGAATCAATCTTTCTTGCCAAATAATATTTAACAACTTCAGGTTCGGAGTTCTTAATCATATCACCAGTTAAATCCATACCCAATGAAATGTATTTCTTTTTAAGTTCAACAGGTAAATTAATATAAACATTAGGTCTGTTTGTTAGATTTGGACTTGATATTTCAAGCCAAAATTCAGCATCCTCAACAGATCCAAGTTCCTTAACCGCATCATCTTGGATGGAGATATTTTTGTACTTTCTCAATAACGCTTTTTCTCTATCAGTTAGAGGATCTGGAGTAAACAAATATTCTTTATCTGCCAATTTAGGAACTTTTTCTGAAATTGTTCTCCAATTCTCAACTCTATGTCCTGAGAATCCTCCCGCCATATTTTTACCGTCAGCAATTCTTTTTCCACCGTAAGTATCAACAAGAATAACAACAGCAAAGTTTAGATCATCATATGGTTTATCTCTATCAATAACATAATAAAGTGTTAGGTTGTTCTCCAAACGATAGTTATAGTAAAGGTTACCTCCACCTATTCTTGATGTACACCAAGGTCTACCATGTGCCAATCTAATACATTGTTCTTTCCCGTTTGGTTTAAAGATATATAAATTATCCTTATCATAGATAGTTTCAATATCACCAAAATCATCTGTTTTCTTTGTTTGAGTATCATCACCATCAGGTAAATGGTCAAGCGCAGCCTCAAGATCATCAAATGACATTAATAAAATTGGTGGAGTTCCTGGTTCTAATCTATCATACAGATCAATATATCTTTCCACATATGATAATATCTGCTCATTAGTTAAGTCACTTCTTTCCTTTCTAAACTTATCATAAGCATATTTTGTAATTAGAGTTGGGAATTTGTTTTGAATTAATTCACTTAATCTTAAATATGAATATCTCATTAAATCTCTCTCACCTTTAGGAAGTAGATCTCTAATCTCCAAAAACTTTTTGATCAATCTCTTTACAACTCTTTGATCAGATCCTTTTACTTTTGGCATATACTTTTTGAACAACTCCCCTTCTTCTTTCTTGATTCTTTTAGACCTAATAGTAGAAACCAATTGTTCATAACTATATTTTGTAATATCTCTTTTTTCTGCTGGTAATCCGGCTTTGATCTTTTCAAAGTCGTTAATATATGTTTTAATTTGATCTTCAGCATCTTCAGTTTCCTTACTGAACTTTACAATTAGTTGATTCATCAATTTATTTGATATCTCGGTCAACTTCAACTTTGGGGTAACTTTTTCTTGTACTACGGATGATAAAATTTTTACTAATTCCATTTGATTGTTTTTTACTATAAATATAACAAAAATTAAAAATGTTTAACTAATCAATAATTCATTATGAGTAACTCTTCTCCCATGTTTTGTTTCTCACCTTTTTTTGCCGATGCCGCCTTGGCAAATTGTTTCTTTTCCCATCTGTATTGATCTTCAGGGAACCATTCGTGAAGTAGTTCAAAGTCATAATATGAAAGACTAAACTTACCTTTTATATTGTGTAATGTTTTGGCTAATCTCTCATGATCATTTCTATCAAAGTCGTGATTTGAGTAATAATTCCCTTCTCCAACCACATAATAAGGCGGGTCAACATAAAAATATGTCGTTGAGGTATCATATTTTTCAATTACGTTTTGGAAGTCCATATTTTCAACAAAATCTATTCTTTCAAACATTTTTTGCCAATTTTCATTTTTTAACTTATTTTTAAATGATGTGAATTTAGAGTGATATTTACCCTTTAAATCAATGAATTTAGATTTAGCAGGGTTAGATCCTGAAAATACTTGTGTTAATACATAAACATATTTGGCTGCGGTTTCATAATCATAAGCTTTAACCCTGAAATTTTCATCAAATATTTCAGCCTGAAACCTGGCGAACAATTCTCCACAAATTGGATTAGTCGGGTAAACTCCTTTTTCTTGAATTAACAACTTCTCACATTCCTGAAGGAGTTGTTTATGATCCTTTAAGCATTGATACATATTATAATTCAATTTATTAAAATCGTTATAAACGACAGTTTTTAAATTTGGGTAGTCTTCCAAGTTCATTTTAAAAAATGTCCAAAATTGACCACTAAATGGTTCAACATACGTTTCAATATCTTTTGGGATATTAGGGATTATTAATTGTGGGGCGATTTTTGACTTACCACCTATATAACTTACACACATAATTTATTTTTTCTTATAATTATAATTTATTTATAGTGGTAAATCAATTCACTTTTATATTTATCTTAAATATTATTACTTACTATGGAAAAGAAAAAAGCAACTCAAGTAACAGGTTGTAGAGTATGTAAAAAAGGTTTAAGTAAAAATCAGTGGGGTATGGTTATAATCGGTTCATACATATTTGGGACATCGGTATATGGAACTATTGAAATAATAAAATTAGTGTACTCCCTATTTTAATCCCTTTCAAATCTTACATGCTGATTAATTAGGAGATCCCCAATGACTTCATTTTTAAACCCTTTGGATTTAATTCTCAATGGTTTTGTTGTATCAAATACTTGTGGTAATTTAATAGATAAATCACCATCAGGATGTGGTATTACAAGAGTATCTTTTTTAAGATCTTCATAATTAAAATAAGCATTGTAAACCAAATGTTGTCCTAATTTTTCAAAATTATTATATGGAATCAACCTTACTCTAATAACCAAATTACCATAAATCCCATTCCTAAAATCACCAACACCTTGTAGTCTTACAAATTGACCATCATCAATACCTTGAGGTAATTGTATTTCAACAGATTTCATTTCGTCTTTTGTTCCACTTCCATGACAATTATAACAAGGTTTAATAATCATTTGACCAGTACCATTACAAACATTACAAGCAACCTGAACTATTTGAACAAACATTCCTGAACCCATTTGTCTAATAGTATGACCTTGACCTCCACACCCATTACAAACAACCTTATCTCCTCCACCACCATTACAAGGATCACATTTTATTTTTCTTTTGTATGTAATCTTTTTGTTTGAACCCAAATAAGATTCTATAACATTTACTTGAGTATCAATAACTAAATCATGAACTCTATTTCTTTCTCTTGTACCACCAAATGCTTGATCATACATTTTTTGAAATAAGTCATTATATCCTCCTCCGCCTTGACCAAATGGATTCTTTCTTTGGAAGTCATATTCTTTTCTCTTGTTTTCATCTCCTAATGAGTCATAAGCAACTGAAATCTTTTTAAATGTTTCTTCATCCCCACCTTTATCAGGATGGTTTTCTTTAGCTAATTTTCTATATGCTTTTTTTATGTCTTCTTGTGTTGCGTTTTCATCAACACCAAGTATTTCATAATAATTTTCAGTATTCATTTATTTGTTGATTAAATTATATTTATAATTCACGATATTCAACTGCAAATATAGTAAAAAATGGACAACTATACAATTGTACTTTTTAAAAATAAAGTAAAAAAAAGAATTATAAAGAAGTTCAAAACTTTTAATAATGCTAAAAAATTTTTTGATAAAATTAAAGAGGATAATAAATCCGTTATTTTTGATGTTAAAACTGAAAATGGTAAATCATCTAATTATGAAATCACATTAGTAGGTAAAAAAACAAATGAAGGTAACCTATACGTGAGAGATGAATTTGGTAGACAGATTAAAATTGAGATTGAAGATCCTGATTTTAGTATATTAGAAATATCTCCATTTAAAAAAGAAGAATATATTTTTGATATTAAAAATTCAAAGAGGATACCAGTATCAATATTTTTAAGAAAATACCTACCTAAAGTTGGTGTTAAATTAGTTTCTAAAATAAATCATAAAATATCTGTTCAACAGGATAGTAATATTGATCTTTTCTCATTAAAAAGTGAGGAAGATTGTGATAGATTTATTGATCTAATGTCTCAATATTTTATGGAACAAGGTAGGATAGATACAATTTGGGTTAAAGATACGTCAATTGAACAAAAAAAATATTTATACAATATTTTAGAATCTCAAGGTTATTCTAAATCAATTCTTTACCGAAGATTTACCACTTTTTCTAAAGAATAATCTATCCCAAATACTCTTTTTAATTGGTTCTATTTTTTTTGGTTCTTCTTTAACCAATGTGTTCTCTAAAACAAAAATTATTTCAGTACCAGATAGATCAATCTTAAATTGTTCATACATACTATCCACGTCCCTGAAGTTTTTTTGTATTTTTTTATATTCTTTATAATCCAACTCAATAATTATGGCAGTTTTTCCATTTGGGAATAAGTTTTGTAACCCATCTGTAATTAGAGCTAATTTTTCAATCACCCCACTATTATTTTCTTTATTTTCTCCCATAATGTTAATTTAGGTTTATTTACTACTGGTTGGACAATATCTTCTTTTTTAAATTGTTTGATCTCATTAAGAAATTTTAGTTTTTCTTTTTCAACATCAATCTTATCCTTTTCAATTTCACTCCTCAACCACTCTTGCATCCCTTCCGTGCGGCTCACTGTCTTCTTCATCATCTTCCAACTCTATTTTATTTTCACCCATCTCAAACTTCAAAGATTGTAGGTTATTTAAATTTTGTCTTTCAAATATTGATTTTAACTCATTTACCTTTGATTGAAATAGTCTGTCTTTCTCTTCTCTCTCTTTATTATAAGCAATCACATTCTTAATACTATCAGTTATTTCATTAACAGATTGCTCGTTAAATTCGGCAACAAACGAAAAAAATCTATAACCTACGGTATTTTTTTCATTTTCTACCACAGATTTTTCATTAACGTATTTTTTTGGTAATTTCCAATTTTCAGGAAAATGTATATCAAAAGATAAATAGTTTTTTAGTTTCCTTACAGATTGTAGGTAAGGAAATAATATGTTAAATTCGTTGAACAACCCCATTAGTTAGTTTGTATTAAATAAGTTATTATGTAAGTAATAAATAAACCCATAAAAATGGTTTCCCTACTACTAAAAACCAATTTTTCAGGGTTCTCTTGTAGTAGGGAAATAATAAACCTGAATACAGATCTAAAAATAGCAACCAATGAAAAGACAAAAATGAATAAATATATTGTGTCTATACTAGTCATATTAATCCTTTTTTCTTGCTTCCAAAACTTCACCTCTTAATTGTTGCAAAAGTGATTTCAATTCTTGAGATGTTTTTCTAACACGAGTTCCAGCGCTTTTGTTACCATTTTCAAATTTAGTAAAATCAACACTAAGTTCTTCTGTAAGAGTTTTAATTCTTTCTATTGTTTCCATGTTCAATATAAAAAAAAGTTTATTTATGTTATTTCAAATCTACACCACAAATAGTTAATGTAAAGATTATAGATTCATATTTTTATCTAATGATTTGTATATTGCGCTTATCATATCAAGATCAGATTTGGTAAAGGATTTATTTCTATCAAATAGATCTTTGAAGAATGTTCCTATTGAGTTCTTTATTTTTATTTCATTTTGATTATAAAATATATCAGTAAAGAAATTTAAAAAATACTCGTAATGTTCTCCTTTTTTATTAAAAACAATTTCTTCTTTTTTAAAGTTTTTGATTGTTTGATCCCAACACCATTCAAAATGTTTTTTCTTATCCTCATCATTTAATAACAATTTAGTCTCACCGTTATTATCATCACCAAGATATGTCTCAATTATTAATTGGTATAATGAAAAACTAAAATCATAATACAATTCCATTTTTTCAGGAATAATATTATTAACTCTAAACCAAATATCAACATCTTCTTGGTTCATTGGCTTTGTAATGTAATTAAAAAAATTCTCCATAGAAACTAACCTATGGAGAAATTATAATACACAATATTTTTTTGTAAATTATTGAGTTTTTTTGGTGTAAGACATTAAGTTTTTAATTCTATCAAATTCCTCATTAAGTTTAATTCCCTTTTTTTCATCAATGGATTCTACTTTAATGTCAATACCTTGACCGGCATTTTCACCAACACCATCAGTAACAGGCTGTTTTGATTTTCTATAAGCTTGTCTTTTTGCTTTGGCGTATTTATTGGCCTTTCTTTTCTTATTAATTTTTTCACCTAAATCAGTTTCAACTGCGTTTGCCCATTCAGGATTATTTCCGGTTCTTGACGATCCTTCAATATTATCTTTCATCCAATCTTCATCAGGATGTATTTCATCATAATCAAGATTTTCCATTCCTGGTCTCATAAAATCATCCAAAAATTCTTTTCCGTCATCAGACATCGTATATTTTTTAGCCTTCATTTTTTCAAGTTCTCCGTTTCCTTTTGGGAAATGTTTAGGGTTCATATCAAAATCTCCTTTAGATCCATCCTTTAGATAATCTTTCATTTTCTTTGCAAGAAGTTTCATATAATCATCCTCTTCCTTACCAGACCCTTTATGAGCCTTTTCATAATAAGTATATCCCGCCGGTGTTGGTGTATTTTTAATATTATTTTCTTCTTTAATAATTCTTTCAATAATATCAACCATTTCATCTTCGGTAAATAAAGCACTATCCTCAATATTTTCTAATCTATATAAAACCTCATCATCATTTGATTCTTTTACGTGATATTTTTTACCATCAACTTCAAAAGTGTCTTTACCTTCTTTTTTCGCCCTTGAAAGTGCTCCAGTAAAAGCGTTGCCTTCCTCCATTTCATTTTCACCCATACTTGATTTCTTACCTTTTCTTAATAGTTTGAAATCTCCCGCATCTATTTTGTTATTCTTATTTAAATCAAGTTTTCTTTGTTTTCCATGAAGTTTTTCCATCACCTCACCTTCTTTCATAGAACATTGTTCACAAACACTACCTTCCATAACTTCACCACCACATTGTTCACAAACACTACCTTCTTGTACATAATCAAATGAAGATCCAGGAGGATTAAATTTCAATTTTTCCATTATTTCGTTTGCCTTATCTTCCAAAGTTTCATTTAAAACTTTTTTTAATAAATCATCAATATATTTATCTTTTCCCATTTTGTTTTTTATTATAAATATCTTTATTTATTCAATTTTTTAAACTCATTAGAAATAATATCAATTATTAGATCTTTGTGAATATCATATTTATCACTTATTTCATTAATAACCTTATTTAAGGTTTGATTTTCAAAAATTTTAAGAGCTTTAATATCCCCTTGATTACAATATGGAAAACGTTTACATTTTTTTTTAACCTGAACGAATTTTCCTCCAGGTATTTGTGTTTTTGATTTTCCTCTCCAATGTTTTTTACTTGTAGTTTTTGCCCAAGCGGCGGGTGTTTCATACGCACCAACTCCAGCACCTGAAGATGTTGCCTCTTTAGTTTCAACTTTCTTTAATTTGTCATAATAATTAGGATCCTCAAACAAATGATCCAAAGCAATCTCTTTAGCCTCAGATTCATCATCAGTGTGTTCCGTTTCAACTTTAATACCTTTATTAAGTTGTTTTAATAGTTCTTTTTTAATCTCACCAATATCTTTTCCTTTTATTTTGTTTTTGTTCACTAAATCAGTAAAAGTTTTTTTATCTGCCTTTCCTCCTTTTAATTTTTCTTCTTTCATATCACCGAATAAAGGAGTATCGTACGCACCAACTCCACCTCCTGATGCCGTCGCTTCCTTGTTCTCATTTCTACTACCAACAACACCTGAAACGGATCCTGTATATTTACCAACGGTATCATCTAAAGACACATCTTCATTGGTTTCCTTTCTAATAAATGATTTTAAAAAATCATTGAGTTCTTCAGAGTTCTTAAGTAATTTTTTTATTTCTTGTTTAATTTTATTATTACTTAATTTTTTGTTCTTAACTAATTCATAGACTTGTTTAAGTGTAACGCCATCTTTAAGATAATCAGAAGAAGACTCTCTTTTATCATTACCTTTATCCTCATTCTCATTCTGAGGTGCAAAGTCTTTTCTGGTTGATGTTAAATCAGACCCCATAATACCCGCTAAAGCGGATTCTCTTCCTAATTGACTCTTAAATTGATCAATGATATTTGTTTCCATTACACTCCTTTGAATCTTGATTCCCAGAAACTTCTTTGTTGATACATTATCGTGTAGAACTCTCTGAATGATTTTATGATTAAATCCTTGATGTCTTTTTCAAGTTTACCTCTTTTTACATCTTTTGAGATTTTATCCATTAATTTATCCTCAAACTGTTTGACAGTAGTTGATCCTAAGAAATCTTTTATTTCTTTTCTGATCATAGTTTCAATTTCTTTTTTATCAGATTGAGTAAGTGCCATTTTTATTTTTTAAATTTAATTTTCCAATACATCCCTCCTTGTATTGAAAGTGTTTTAGCGTTATTATAACCTATTCCTAATGAGTATACTTTATCTTTTTTATCTTTTAACATTAAAGTTGGTCCGGCAAAGTTTATAATATCAACTTTATCAAATCCTATTACACCACCAAAATAAAATTCTAATCTTTTAACAGGTTCAACATAAACCACTTCTTTTATCTTAATTTTATTAACATTAACATCAAAATGTCTATTCAAAATTCTATTTTTAAATATTGTGTCTCTAATCGCAATATACCCTAAACTATCTTTAAGACGTAAAGTATCTTTGTATGTATATTTAGCATAATAGTCTTTCAATATTTCCGCAGTGTCAACATTTGGTGGTACATTGACATAAATGGGTACATCAACATAAATTGTCTTTCCTGGTCTAAATATAGTATCGTGAGTCGGTACATATACGGTATCAATCTCTCTCTTAATAACTGTATATTTTTTACCGTTTATTTTAATGTTATCGTCTGGATTATTACCCGTACCTGTAGATGTACACATCCTCATTAACAATAAGACAATCACCAATCCTATGATTGTTAAACTTTTAAGATCTAATTTTTTAATAAATTTCATTATTTCTCAGGTGTTTTCTTTTTAGCAGCAATAACTTTTGACCATTTTGATTTAAACTTCTCATAGAAAACTTGTAATTTATTTACAAAGTCAAGAAAATCATCATCAAGTTTGATCATCGTTCCGTTTATATATACCCCTTTTGATTCTCCAATTGACAAGAAAAACTCAATATCAAGTTCAGTTACTTTACCCGACCACTCAACATTATTATCGTAAACGTTTAATTTATTGAAGTCCACAATCTCAGCCACTTCAGCAACAAACTCATCCATACTTTCTTGGAATGCTCTTTTATCATCAGTAGTTAACTGAACATCAGCCTCATCTGTCCCATGTAAAACCAATATACCTCCAGATATTCTGTAAGCCTTTTTTCTTTCACTTTTTGAAGTCTCCTTTTCATCAGAATCGGCGGTTTCATATTCTGCTCTTTTTTCTAAATCTTTTAACGGATTAATTTTTGTAATTGGGTTAATCATTTCGGCATCTTCATCTCCTTCCTGTTCATTAATTAATCCATGACTTTTTTTAATGTCAGAAACTTGCTCTTGAAGGATATTACCACCCAACAAAGATCTTGTTGTTTTTAACATTTTTTGTATTTGCTCGTAATCACTCATTTTCTATATAATTTATAAATTCATCAAAATTAAATGCTGGACTTAAATCAGTGTATTCACTATTAAAATTACTTCTAGTGACTATTCCTTCATATTTTTCAACACCATTAACTCTAGTGTTGTGACCTACACATTCTTTATTTATTGAAAGTTTATTTGTTAGCTCTTTACACAATTTTGCGGTTTGAATAACCTGTATTTCAGTGTATGGTTGCCAAAAAAAATAGTCTCTCCATTTTTTTTCAAAAACCTTCTCATTATAAATATTACCAATCCAGTTAATGTGTGAATTTTTTAATGATTGTTTTTCCAACCAACCTAAATTTTCCAATGATATGACAATTGAATTCCTATTTACGTTTTGAGTTGGAAAGAAATTACTATGTTCGTTATCGTTCAATAACTTTATTATTTTACCCTCTCTATCTACAATGTAATTTGGTATTTTATCGTATCTTCCATTGTACCTATATTTCAATGACATCAAATATGTATTAACTTCTCTTGATGTGTGAGTTAATATAATTTGTTTTTTCTTCTTTTGTTTACCTGTTGGTTTGAAGTTTCCAAATTCAATAATATCAAACATCTTTCTTTGTGTATACTAATCTTTTAGTTTTTTTTTCTTCAGGAAAAAATACATCCTCTTGGAAAAATTCCTCATTATCTGATTTACTCTCAATTTCATATGGGGTAAACGCAAGTGCGGTTGGTTCTTCTAAAACTTCTTCTTCAGTTGGTGGTGGAGGTAATTTACCTTCCTCTCTAAGTCTACGAACATTATCCCACACCTTTTTTGATTCTTTCTGTAAATCAGTCAATTGTTCAACTCTTTTTTCATCAATTACTTGGTCGGTACTTGGGGGATGGTTAGGGGTTACTTGAGGGGTTTCTTCATCTTTTTTCTTTACTTTAAAAGCTTGATTTGTTGCAATAACAAGAGTTATCGCCAATGGATCAAACACAAATATTAAGATCAATATAAAAAGATTTGCGGTTCTTTTTATATCCCACCCAAGTACTTCACTTAAATATTTTATAGCACCAAGTTCACTTGATGACACTTCTTCAGACTCCATATCAAGTATCGTAACATCAAGTTCGGTAATACTATCATTAATCGCATCAAACTTATTTCCAAGTTCATCTCTTCTTATTTGTGCCTGTTTTAATTGATCCTCAAATGTTTTTCTATTTGCATTATTTGCTCTTGTTATTAATTGTCCTGTTGTTCTATCAACACTTTGAGTTGTTGTATTTTTTGAAAGTCCATCCCTTAAGTTTGTTATGTCTCCGTCAAGTGTTCCTTTCTCTTTTGATATATCTTTTTTTATTTCCTCAAATCTTTCTTTTTTAACCTCAATGTTTTTTATTTTCTTATTATTAATTTCAAGTTTTGCAATGTTCTGTTGGAATCCGCTACTCAATAATCCATAGATCCCCATTGAAGTTATTACGGATAATATAACAAGGGCAATTGTTAAATATATTTTTAAAATACCATAAGTTTCTTTCCATTTATCATGAAGATAAGTCGCAATTGCGATTTTTGATATCTCCAAAAAGGATCCCATTACTATAACAGGAATCGCAACACCAATAAACACTATTGATAACCCATAAACACTATAAAATGCCGCAGCACCCGATAAACCTAATGCACAGAACAATAAAAACCAAGGTAAAAATTTCTCTTTCATAATCATAAATTATAATCAATAAATATCAAAAAATAAAATAAAGAAGTTAATATGATATTTATTATTATGTCAACGTTAGAGGGATTAATTAAAAAAACTTTATTACAGGAACAGAAATTTCATGAGATAAGTAATGAGATTACTTTTGATTTTGATTTATACCATGATGAATATGGTCATACGCAACAAAGAAAGTGGAGACATGGATCTGAACATAAAATAAGTGATTTTGATATTGTTAAACTACTTAAACAGGCTTCAGATGAAATTGTATATAATATTATTGACGGTAATATTAGACACAAAAGAAGATTTATTGTGTCAAGAGAGAAAGGGGATAACTTGAATCTTGTTATAGATCCTGAAAAAATAGAGTCCACATATTGGAATCTGATCGTTATCACGGTAATGAAAAAATCTGACTTTACTGTTGGTAAGGGTCAACTTCAAATTTTCGTATAAAAACAAAACCACGGTGTTCTGACCGTGGTTGTTCTTAATGTATTCTGACATAAAGAACTTTTGTTTGTTTTACAAAGATATATATTTTTTTTATTTTGCCAAAATTTCTTCCAATTTTTTTACACGATTTGTAAAAGTTGTGTTGTAGAACCCCTCAAAATCATTTTTAAGGTAATTAAATCTGATTTGAGTGCCTCCAGGTATTTTATTATACGCACTACCCCAATTCATTCCGTTATTAACCATATCAATCACTGATATACTAATATATGATGTCCCAATATTACCGATGCGAACTGACACTTTCAGTTCAGAGTTGTATAGACCTCTTTCAAAGTCTTTTCCTCGTGGATCGGTTACAAATCCTCTTTTTTTAAACTCCTCAATAACGAAATTAAACATATCTATATTGAAGTTTTTTTTAATTGAATTAATCTCTTTGGTCAACTCTTGTAGTTTTGTGATTTTTTCTGTTACCGTCATGTCTTATCTTATTTGTTTGTCTTACAAAGATAATGGATATTATTTAATTGGCAAAATATTTTTTTATAAATATTCAAATAATTCTGAAGAGTCGTTTCTTAATTTACGTAATGCTTTCTCCTTAATTTGTCTAACTCTTTCCTTTGTAAGCCCAAAATCACTACCAATATCTTCTAAAGTTCTTGGTGTACCAGTCAATCCAAAATAATCCTCAACAATTATTCTTTCTCTCTCATCTAACACATCCAAAGTTTTCATCAATTTATCCTTTAGGAGATCTTTAGTATTAAATGCGGAATCAGGAGCGTCCGCATCCATATTTGGAATCATATCAATCAAAGTATCACCCTCTTCATTGATATTCATATCCAAGTCAATAGTACTAGGTAAGGTTGAAAACTTATCGGATAATTTACCTCCATTGTTTTCAATCTCCTTCTTAGATTTTTGTAATTCTTGAACCACATTAACCGGTAGTCGTATAGTTCTCGCATGATCATTAAGAGATTGAATGATTGACTGTTTAATCCACCAAACGGCATATGAAATAAGACGTAGATTTTTACTCCAATCAAAATTTTTGATCGCCTTTAACAACCCAAAATTACCTTCATTAATTAGATCAGGTAGAGGTAAACCTTGATTTTGATATTGTTTTGCCACAGTAATGACGAATCTCAAATTACCAATAAGTAATTCATGTTCAACTTCCTTTCTTTGACGTTCTGTCAAATTTTCAGACATCATAATTTTTGACAACTCCTTCTCTCTTTCAGGTGTCATCACTTTAATTCTTCTAATATCTTTCAAGTAATGAGATATCTCTTCTTGATTAATAGGTGCTCCTGTGTTCTTTTCTTTCATATATATTTATTTTGAATATTCCTCCAACTTTTTTCTTTCAATATCACTTAATGAGTTAATACCATGATCCGCAATCTTATCAAGTAATTCATCCAATGTCATTTCACAAATAACTTCTTTCTTTTTTTTGCCAAAAGAATTATTAGTATCGTTTATCATTCCAATAAACACATCAAAAATCGCATCGTCATTCAATAAAACCTCATCTATTTCAATTTCAATTCTGTTTTTATCTGTCTTATTTTTTTCAAGACCAACATCCAAAAGATGTTTCATCCTATCGTCATCAAAGTTAGATGAAATTTCTCCATTAAAAGGTAATAATACAAATAAAAATTCAGGGAAAGAATCAATTACCATGTCGGCATAAATTGTCATTTCCTGAAAACTCAAATCAGAATTAAAATGAAAAATAGCATTTTCATCACCAAAAACATATTTTATACTTGATCCATCAGTTGTAACTGGTTGTAGTTCTTTACCAATTTTTGTTGTGATGTCTTCACTATTGATGGATTCACTTGATCCATAAACGAACATTAGATACTTCATATTCTATTATTTCTTACAAAGATAATTAAAAAATTAAACTTGCTGATATATTTCTGAAATATTATTTTCTTTTTTGATTTTTATTATGGAATCCGCCCATTGACTGATCATAGGATTATGGGTGATAACAAAAATTTTCTCAAAATACTCTTTTATTTTAATGAAAAATTCAGATACCATATCTAAATTATCATTTGATATTTTACCAAAAACCTCATCAAATACAACAACATTTGGTTTAGGTAAAGAACATATTTTACTTAAAACTGATCTCAAAGCCAAAGATGCAATTGTTCTTTCATATCCAGATCCTGATGTCATTAGTTTTTCAATACCCGTACTATTATCTATCATAATGAATTCAACCTCATTTTTATCATTAATCCTAATTTCTAATCTGAAGTATGAACTATCCTCCATTAATCTTTGTAATTCAGAATTTATCAAAGGCATCATTGTTTTCATAATAATTTTTGATACACCATTTTTACCAAAAGCCTCCAAGTAAATCTTATAAAGTTTTTCTTTTTCAGACTCTTCATTTATTTTAATGATAGTCCTCAAGTTGGTTTCTATTTTAGATCTAAGATTATTAATTTCAAATTCGTTTGAAGTTATTTTATTTTTTTTATCTGCCTTTTCTCTTTCCAAATCATCAATTCTCATTCCAGCTTTAATCAACAAACCTTCAATTTTTTCATTTTCTTTAATTTTATCAAGAAGTTGGTTATATCTTTCCATTTTCTGATTGAGATTTTGGGTCTTCAAATCAAAACTTTCAACACTTAATTCGTATTTTTCTCTGATAAGTTTGTTTTTTTCATACTCATCAAATTCTTTTTTCAACCTTACAAATGTTTGTTCTATGCCTGTTAAAACCTGCATTGTTGTCCAAATTGTATCTTTTTGCATGATAAAACCATCAAGTTCTGAAATTTTTTGATTGGTGATCGCTGCGTTTATTAACTCAATTCCACAATGTTCACATTTAATTCCACCTTCAACTGAAGTTTTTAATTTTTCAATTTCTTCAATTTTTGTTTCAAGTTGGATCAACTCTTTATTTAAATTGTTATATTGTTCTTTTGCTTCGTCGTGTTTATCTTCGTGATAATATTCAGATGGTTCAATAACATTTATTTCATTCATTTTTTTAAGAACTTCATCTTTTTGATAATTCAATGAATTAATTTCTTCTTGAACTTTGGTTGGGTTTGTTTGCGCAATTTCATTATCAATATCTGTATGTTTTTTTCTCAACATATCATCGCGATAATTTTTACCCACCTTTAATTTTTCTTCAATATCAACAAGTTCAACATTAAGAGTTTTAATCTGATTATTAATATTATTAATGTCTTCCTCATACTGTTTATTGTCTTGTTTTAATTGTTCGGTATTATAAACATTTGATAACATTGATTTTGAAAAGTCCGAATACAATGTTTTTGCAACTTCTTCTTTTCTTTTTAAGAATTCAAGACCCATAAATCTTGAGAGGACTTGACCCCTAGCCGTAGGCTTGGAGTCAATGAGATCCTCAAGATTGGTTGCGGTGGTTAGAATCGTCATCAAAAAATCTTCTTTGGTTCCGATTGAGGACTTAATAAAGTTTTCAGTTTCTCTTCTTTGTTCACCAGTAAAATTCTGTAAACTCCCATCCGCAAGTTTTTTGAAAAAGTCCAATTCAGTTTTAACATTCCACTCACCTTTTTTGGACATTTTTCTTTCAATGTTTCTTACTATGATATACTCTTCACCATCAATAATAACATCTCCCTTAACAACAACCTTATCCTTGTTTGTAAATCTATTAAAGATTTCCTCTGCCTTTGTCGTTTTTGTTGTTTCGTTAAAGAATAAAAACATTAGTAGATCCACACTTAATACCGTTTTACCCCCAAAATTTGGTGGATTTGATTCAATAATAGTTATACCATTACATTTGTCAAAATCAATTTTTTGGTTATCACCATAAGATAGGAAATTAGAAAACTCAATGTTTTTAATATACCATTTTTTGAATGATGTTGCTTCATCATAGGATTCAGAAACTTTATTTTCAACAATATTATTAATTGATAATATCTCATCAGTTTGAGATTCAAATCCTTTTGATTTTAAAAATTCACGAAGTAGATCAATCTGATAATTACTATCCATTATGTTGACGGATACATCAACACTTTGCATAGTATCTTGCTCAACATTTTTAACTTTAGTTACTACATTTACATTTGTTGAGTTGTACTTTTTCTGAAAATATTGTTTTACACTTTTTATCTTGTCTTGCGTAAAATTTTCTTGTATATCTTCCCATACAACTTGTATTGTTGGGTTTTGAAATTCAGAAAAATCTAAATCGTTTATCATAATTTTATAATTAAATGGTTTTGGTGGATTAAATAGATCCATTTGTTATTCATTAACACTTTCTTCGTTTGTTACAGAAATTTCAGTTGTTTGTTCTTCTTGACCATCAACAAATTCAAAGTTCAATGGTTTATCACCCATTTGAATATTCAATTCCTCATTTTGCTGAAGTTTGTCCATTTCTTCCTTTAGGAGTTTATTAAATTGTCTTTGCACTTTAGTTTTTTCCTCAGAAATTCTTTGATTTCTTTTTGCAACTTTTTTTCTGTGTTCTTTGGTTTTCTTACCCATCGTTTTTATTTTTGATTGTTTAAAAATTATTCCTCTTCTTCGGTCTCATCCTCTTTTGAAATGGCGATCTTAATCGTTTCAGGAAATATCTGATTAATTCCTACCCCAACTTGTACTTCAATGTAATTTTCTTCCATTTTTTTTTAATTATAAAACATTATTATTTGGTCTATTTTCTTCAAACCATTCTATTATTGCATTTATCGCCCATACCGATCCTGATGATAAAATACCATCAAAAAACCAACTAATACCTACTGGTGTTCCAAATAAATCAAATGTTGGTGAAAATATAACCAACGATAAAAACCATCCTCCGTGAAATCCAAAACACATAGGACAAGATAGAATTCCAGATATAAATTCACCAAATGGTCTTAATGGGGCGTATTCATTTTCTCCCCATTTTTTAAAAAAATTTCTTAATCCCGCAAAAATTGAGGAAAAAACCATAATGTTCATAAGCCCATAACTTAAAATGAACCATGTTAAAATGTTAATTGTCATATTATAATCTTTGTGTTAAATTTGACCCCTTAAGATAAACTGCACCTTGACTTACCTTAATTGATTCTAATTGTTTATTTATTGTTTCCAATTCTTTTATTTTTTCTTCTTTTAATGATAGTTCTTTTCTCAATTTCTGTAAAGTATCGGATAACATTTTTAATTTTTCATTATTCTCCACTTCCTTTATTACTTCTACTTCTTTAATGATCTCAACCGGTGGTTTGTCTAAAAGAATGTCTAAATTACGTCTAAGTTCGTCTAATTCTTTATCCTTTTTAGACATTTCATTCATCAATTCGGCAACTTTTTTTCCAAGTTCATCTTCTGTTGTTTTGTCACAAATATATTCTACTTTTGTGACAACTTTTTCCACAACAACTTCCTTAATCACTTCAACAGGAACCTCAACAATTTTTTCAACCTCTCTGATGACTTCAACAGGTATTTCCACTCGTTTTTCAACTATTACCTCTTTTTCCACCCATTTTTCTTCAATCCCGTCTATTTTTAAGTGTTTTTCACCTTCATTAAGTGTTTCTCCCAATAATCCATACTTTTCAATATTGAACCCTGATTCAAAACATTTCTTTATAAACCCGTTAACATCTTCAATATTATTGAGTTTACAATATGCAGACACTGCCTGCACTATTTTGTTACTAAAGATTTTTGAGTAATTCGGTTCCATTTTCAATATCTTCAAATGATTTTATGGAAAATTTCAAAAATGGTCTTGGGTTGAATAGGTCAACATAACTGTACTGATTGGTTTCCACATCATAAATACCATATCCATGTCTTCCAATACTTTCACCAACATTCTGCTGTATTGTTGATCCAATCATATACCCTTTACCTGTTTTAAAACTAAACTCTTGTCTTTTATGGATATCCCCACACAATACAATATCAAGACCATCAAATTTTTCCATATCATACGCATGATCTCCGAAATCATATCCAAGATCTGTCGTCATTCCTTGTATTGGTCCATGAAATAACCCTACTTTAATCCCTGTTGCAACATTCAAATCAGGTGGAATGTTCCCTTGATACTGTGAATAAACACACCAACTTATATTCTCATCTTCATACACACCCCTACCTTTGTAGTAGTAAATATTTGGGTTATCAAGTGAAGAAATAATTGGCGTTAAAGCGTCAAGCCTTTCTGTGTTATTCACAAGAAAGTCGTGATTTCCAGGAATAATGATAATTTTTGCAATTTTCACACATTCTGATAATATCCAACTAACCATATCAATAAGTTCTGGTGTTAGTTGATTTTTTGAATGAACTAAATCTCCAGTAAAGACAATCCTATCCGGTT
>Ga0315902_10001912_pt1 | contig 33150 bp, 48 predicted proteins | sample LakEriMetagenome_9_FD_203523 | JGI IMG/M metagenome (GOLD analysis project Ga0315902, IMG submission 203523) | Freshwater fungal communities from buoy surface, Lake Erie, Ohio, United States - Buoy 12 MA117 | ecosystem: Environmental > Aquatic > Freshwater > Lake > Lake biofilm | place: USA... | reverse complement strand
CCCTACATCAACAAGATTACTTCCTATACCCAAATTACTTTTCGCAGCATCCCAAAAGAGATTATTACTCCCCGTCTGACTACTCGTTCCATTCCAATATGCAACCTGTCCCGATGTACCGCTACCGCTTATTGGTGTGTAACCTAAAGCAGTTGCTATTGTCTTGTTCTTCCAAAGTGAGGTAGATGATTCATAAATTAGTGCCTCATTGTTTGCAGGACTAACTATGGCAACGTCATGGAGTTCATCCAATTCCCACCCGTTCATCACCTTAACATAAATCTTGCCATTGTTTGCGTGAGCATACTCAACGTAACCTATTACAACAATATGACCATTCCCCGTAGGTTTGACCTTTGTGATTACTCCTGCCGTTGTAGGACTTAAATAAAGCACATCTCCATCTGCCCACGTTTCGCCTTGTAGACTGCCAGTTGTGTTTATGTTCTCAAGTTGCCCGACAGTCATAATGAACCCTTCTTGGTTCGTTGTAATAGTCTCAGTAACAAGTCCAATCGTGTCAGCACTATTTGCATCGTTATTCGCTTGAGCAAGTGCAACCGCTAACCTTTGCCCTTGCGCACCGCTTACCCTTACCGCTTGGTATGCTGCCTTTGTTAGTGTAGTATTTGGTGATACCTTATTTACCACCCTTGCAACCAAGTCAATACCATTCTTTAAAATAACGCTACCACCCTTTAAGGTTGTTTCGCTAACTCCATTAGTATCGTTCCACCTTGTTGTACCAACCGCAGCCGTTCCCGTTGGGGAGGTGTCAAGTGTTAACTGACCTGCCGTTAATCCATGCTCACCTAAATTCACATCACCCGTTGCACCGCTATAAGGAACACCTCCTCCATCTAATGCCCAATAAGTATCGTAATTGGTATTGCTTAACTTCTTTAACACCTGACCCGTAGTGCCACCAGTAGGAACACCAACACCCGCAGGACCTGCTGCATTGCTTACGTTTACCGTTATGTCTTCACTGCTTTCTGTTACAATGACTAAATCATTCTGAACATTTACATCAATACTCATCTCTTATGGTTTTGTAACATCATCATAAACAATAAAATCACCCTCTAAGTAAGTCTTAACAACACCACTTGTAAAGGTAACCTGCATATCCCAAACGTAATTACCCTTGGCAATATCTACCAACTTGTTCACTGTGATTTGGTTATTACTTCCTCCCCCGATAGTCACACCGCTTCCATTAGTCAAAGTCAATGCAAGAGTACCTGCACATCCTTTGCGGACTTGAATGTAAACAGTTGCACCTGATAAGTTGATTGGTGTAGTATCTGCAAGAAGAGTAAACACTTGCTGCCAAGTGTCATTCCTCCACATTTGTATATCAAGTTTCCCTGGTCTGAAATCTGATGCCATTTTCTTTTTCTTTAAATAGTATTAAGAAGGATATGTGTAGTCTGTTGGAACTTCACACCTATTCTGTAAGTAAGGTAAATCAAGAGCAATGGTCGCACTAACTCCTGCAAGATATTCAGGTGTGTCCTCCGTAAAGAAGTCAAGTGTTACCGCATCTTGAAGAACAAAGTCATAGTTATTGTAATGCAACTGAGCAATGATATCTTGAGCAGTCAGTAACTGGTCAGATAATACCTCTTGCTCATTTGATTGCTCAGGAAGTACCCTATCACAGAAAAACAAGGTAAAGTTGATAGTTGAACTCTTTCCATTAATGGAAGCACCCGTTAAATCAAAGAATAAAGCAGGGTAGACATTGTCTGTACCCTTGCTCAAGAAATCAAAAGCGTTTCCGTAGAATGTTGTCTTGATTTGTTGATGGGCATTTCCCAAGTCCTCTATTGTCTTTATCAGATTGTTTAGGGTTGTCATTTTTTATTTTTTCAAGATACACACGCAGTTTCTCTTGGTTCTTTTTAGTGTATGTTTTATTCGCCACAACAACGATTTATATCTCCTTGATACTTTTCTTCAAATGTTTTATACCTTCCGCAGTCATAATCCCCCAACCATATTGTAGTAGTGTAGGCATCATTGTCGGGAACGATGGTATCAACACCAGTGCCAGGGTTTATGTACTCAGGATATTTCCCACTCGCTTGAGATTCTTGCTTTAAATACTTGATTAACCTTTGTTTGTAGAACTCTGCCCTTGCTCCGTACCTATTCGCTACATCTGCCAACTCTGATGCACTCGGTTCAGTTTGATTATCTCCTGACTTCCTTACTACTCCTTTGTTGTAGAATTGGTAAGACAATGCCATTGGCAGTTCACTCATAACATAGTAAACAAGGCAAGGTGTTATGTAGGTGTTCAGCAAAGTTTCTTCATCACAATTCAAGTCACCGCATTCAATTCCCGTTTGCAACTTCTCATAAAGTGCAGTTCCAAGTGCAGGAAGAATATAGGCATCCTGTGCATAAAGGATATCAGGAAAAACCAATTTAGGGTCTACATTAACGTGAAGACCTGTTCTGTCCTTTATCGTATCAACTGAGATAAAAAGTATATTTCTGCTCATTATTTTTTCTTTTTAACTACTACGTTCCTTCTCCATTCGTGTCTGCAAGAGGGAGAATCTCCCCACCAACCACCGCCTCTGTCAAAGACTGAATACCCAAGTCTTGCACTTAGCATCTCAATTCCGCTTCTACTCCAAAGCCTTTCCTCTGATATCAACTTTCTGCAAAAGGTCCTTGAAGGATGCTCAGGTGTATCTCTTTGTGAACTTGGTACAATAGGTTTCCACTCGTAGGAATACTTAACCTCAAAGGTGGTAACATCCATATCATCAACCAACTTGCTTAATGGTTTGGTCAGCTTCCTTTCTTCTATCTTTGGGTCATAAGTTACCGCACCCGATTCAACCAAGTAACTCAATCTCCCTTGTACCACTTCCCTGCTTTTCCTTACCGCCTTCGCAATGTCATCAATGCTTATCTTCCTATCCTTGTCAATTAATGCAAGGATTTGCTTATCAAGTGTCTTGTCTATCAAATCACCCTCTGCAAACGCATCCCGACTGCTAAAAACCGCCTTTGATTGTATGATATTGTAATCTGCCTTAGGTTCGCCAACCTCTCTAAATAAGCCTATAACAGTATCCTCATCAAGTGCAGAAAAACTGAAGTCTTCTGTCATTGGGTCATCATCTATGCCAAGCATAGCATTTACCTCATTGTCAGTCATCCCAAGACCCGACTTGAGCATAGTAACTGCAATCTCTTTGGATATCTTACCTTGAGAAAACTGCCTAATCACCCTCATCAAGTGTTGGTATTGTCTACCGCTTAGATTCTTGAGATTATCATTTGTTTCAATCTGTTGCTGATTTGTTGATGGTTGGACCGCTTCAGTTGGTGCATATTTTGCAACATCTATCCCTGCTTTCTCCAATAACCATTCTTTAGGAGCAATCTGCATCAATGCCGATTCACTCAACTCAAATCCGATAGGTTCTACTGGTATGATTGTAATTTCAGAAGTTGCACCTTTTAGGACCGCTAACTGATTGAATATTGATTCAAGGAACTGTTGTTTATCGTTTACATAAGTGTTCTTGAAGATTTCATAAGAATCCCTTATCTGCGTTCTGCTTCCCAACTGACCAGGTTCTGCAATACCGAAAAGACTTGGTGAGGTAATCTGATGACCTGCGAAAAGATTATTCTGTATAATCAAGTCAACCCTTGTGAAGTCCTCCTTAGTGATATCACTTGCACCTAAGTCTTCTATGATTGGTTTCCTTGCAGGGTCAGTGGTAAAGGATAAGATAAACTTTTTACCATCACTACCACTAAACCTATCTGTAAACCTTCTCTCAATGTTTCTCTTCTCATCGGGTGATGGTTCACCATTTGGAAGGGTAATAAGTTTGGATGCACTGAATCCCGTTTGAGCATTGCCAAGAACGTGCCGTGAGACTTCTATATCAGATTCAATATAGTTCAATGCACCCATGTAACCTGGAAGAGCATAAGTGTCCAAACCTGGTCTATACTCTTTTATGTAAAGTATTTGCTTACCTTGACGGACTTTTGTGTTGAATGCCATCATAGGTATTAACTCATCCTTTCTCTCGTTCCAATCCTTCTTGTACCAAAACTGTGTATTATCCGTGTTGGACCTTATTTTAGTATAGTCAATGTGAAGAACATCTGTTAACTGCCCACCTGTAACAGACCAAATCACCTCAAGGTAAGCACCTCCGAATATCTCAATATCAATAGATACTTTCCTTGTCAAATCTGCTAAAGATTCAAACTGATTAGGTTGAGCAATGAACTGCTCTGCTATCGGGTCTGCCTCATCTGCCTTCCATCCGTTTCCGATGATGTAATTAACCTTGCCTTTAACGATAGCATTATGCTTTGCACTCTTGTTGTAAAGTGCTAAAAGATAGTTTGGGTAATCATTCTTTTCACCAAACTCAATATACCCTTTCCCCCTCTTTTCTCTATATTCAGGTTGCCTTGCTTCTTGGAAGTTTAATATTACTAAATCATTCATCTTGTTATATATGTATTGTCAACCTCGTGTTGTGTGTACTCAAATGTGGTTGATGGTGACAGTTTCATTATCCCTTCTTCAAGTAATCCCGTTGCTTGGGTATAGTCTACATTATAAGCACTTGATTGCTCATAGACATAATACAACCACTCTCCAATGTTACCCAATCCAAAGTATTTTGGTACTTTAATACTAAACTTGTTGTACCTATCCTTGAAAGGTGATACATCAAGAGCATTCAGCAAAACAAAAACAACCTCATCCCGTGTGGTCCTATTGACAAAACGGAAAAGATAATTAGGTGAAGTCAGTGTCTGCTTCTCCGTTAATGTTAGGTAAATGAACTCAGTTGCCCCTTGTGTCAGTTGTATCATTATGTCTAAATAGGTAATCCTTTGACTTTTACCCAAAAAGAAAGGGCATCCGAAATGGACACCCTTACTTCATTCTAAACCTTCATATTTACGCGGTTAATCCCGCAATTATCGCACTTGAAACTTCAGGAGCAAGTGCAGGTTCATTGCCTGTGAAGGTCAATGTGTAACCATTCCTATCTCCGAAAGCAGTACCAGTTGCACCATTACCACCAGTTAAATCAGCACCGTTTACCTTACCAAGCAACCAATATTTATCGTTACCATCCTGAACTACTGCAAGGAGATTGTTTTTTGCAAGAAGCAAAATCTCATTTCTTGTGTTCGCTTGTAGTTTATTGAGGATGATTGATAATTCTTGAGCATAGAATACAGTGCCATTCTCAACAGAGGCAGTGATATTCTCAGTAAGTGAAGAGGTTTGCTTTACAAGTTGATACTTATAAAAAACCTTTCCTGCTGATTTTGTAATAGTAGTAACAACACCTGATGCTTCTGTAATTGCAGTAACATCAGCGAATGGAATGAACCAAACCGCTTTGATGCCACCTATGGATTCTTTACAATCCAAAACATATCCTTGAGTTAAAGCACACGGCATAATTATAAAATTTAAAGTGAAGGCAAGGGATGGATGCCACCCCTCACCATCAATGATTATTTAAACAAAGAATTTAACTACCTCATCTGGAAATGCCAGGTTGATTCCCATTTTGAATTCCGATACAAACCTTACTTGGTCTGCTTCTTTAGCGTAGAAGATTTCAAATCTTTCCTCTTCGTTCAAAAGGTCAGTTCCGATGAACAAGTTAGAAATCCTTGTTGCTACGATGTCATTAGTTCCGTTAAGACCTTGTACTGCGATTACACGCACGTTTGTACCTGGGAGGAAGAATTGACCGTTAGCAGCCTCATCGTATTTGTAATGGAACAAGTTAGAAGACTTCAACTTCACAGTGTAAGTTCTAAAAGTGTCCATACCGCAGAAGATTGCCATGTCATCCTTGTCTACAACTTGGGCAGGGATTGCCTTGTAGATATCATCAAAGATGCTTACTACGTTGGTATCAGTGATGGCAGTTTCAACTACTCCATGATATGCTACGCTATTTGCATTTACAACAGATGCACCTGCGGCAGTAATCAAAGAAATCAAACCTTGAAACTTGTTGAGGTTTACGTCTACACTTGCAGTGTTACCTTGCCACAATGCTTTTTCAAGTTGTGAAGATATTTTCTCTGTTTTACGCTTAGAATATTCTTCTGCATAAATCATTGAATCATACATAGAACCTGCAGGAAGTGCTTTCTGCAAATACTTTGCTTCAAGGTCTTTCAAACACAATGCTTCGTTAACCTTGATTTTACCAACAGTCACAGTCCTTTGTGTGAATGAAGTCAGACCTGATGCGTTGAATCCGCAAGATGAACCATCTTGGAAGATTGCATCTGTGTCCATAATGTTGATGGTTTCGGCAGACTTAACACCTACCATCACGTTTCCTTGCTCTTTAATCAAAGAAGCAGTTTTGCTACCAAGTACAGAAGATGCAACAAGCAGTTGCTCGTTCTCTTTAGTATAGGCTGCCAATGTTCCTACTGAAAAACTCATTTTATTTAATTTTTATTGTTTGAGAAATTTTTACTTAATAGATTTTGCAAAATCAAGAAAGCGACTAATTTTATCTTCTTTCTTTTCAATGTGCTGATTAAACTTTTCTTTTGGTGCTTCAGTTGCATTTGCAGATGGTGTGTTCAAAAGTTGAACCAATACATCTGAAATATCACTCATGCCCTTGCTGAACTTTGCTTCTTGAGAGGCTAATTTGGCATCGTATGCCATCTTAATTTCATCAAGTTGCTTCTGCATTTCTTCAATCTTCTTCTTCATCATGTCCTCTTCTACCTTCTTAGATTCTACTGAAATCTCAACCTCAGGAACTTCAGGAAGTTCTACCTCAGGGACTTTGATTTCAGTGATGATAGAATTTTCATCAAGAAGAATAACTGAACCATCAGCAAGTTCATGTTCACCAGCAGGAGCAGGAACTTCGTTACCACCCTCGTCAACCAGTGTAACCTTACCACCGACTTCAAACTTATCAATCATAACCTTCGCTCCACTCTTCAGAGTATATTCCGCAAAAGACTGGAGAGGTTCAGCAGATGCCACAGGCAGTTGACCTGCGTCTGTGAACATTTGTTTAATCTTGTTAATTGCTTCCAAAGTTGTCATAATAACTTTTGGTAATAAATAGAAGGCATTAATCAATGTACCATATAAGAAAAAAGGCAAGATATAGAAATACCCTGCCTCAATCAAATGCTATGAAAAAATGCTACTTGACTTTAGATAGCACTTCAAGGACATTTTCCCAAAGTTGCTCAATCTTTTTATCTCCTGTCTTCTTGTAATTAAACTGACCCTCTACGGAGAACCCTCTGACATTTCCTGCCTTTATCTCTGCCCATACTTCAGGATTGTCTACCTTGAACGAACCGAACCAAGACCCATCAGGTACATCCTCAAATCCTTTCATCGGATAGATACCCCTCACTTTGTCGCTTATAAAAGATTCAAACATTGTCACACCTTCAACATACTGCCCTGAATCGTGCATCAAGTTTACATTTGCTTGATACCCTTTCTTAAAGTAGCGTTGTGCTATCTTTTTTATCGTTTCCTTTGTAAAGACTACATAATACTCCCCATTGTGGTCATTGCGATAAATTGGGGTATCTGCTAACATTAGCGGACCGCTTATGATTTGTTGCTCTTCATCTTGGATGACAAACTTTTGTTTATCAATCTCCTTCAGTTTATTACTTGCCCACTCCATCATGGAAGTGCCTCCCCATGCATCCCACATCAGACCACCGCATCCTTCTGAATATGGGACATCTTTATTCTGTTGATGCCTCTTGAATCCGCTAATCCTTGCAATTGTTTCCCTTGTAATCGGTTCACCCTTTGCGATTTGGTTAGCACGAATCTTACCAGTTGCCTCACCACAAGAACCCCATCCGTGCTTTTCTACCCAATCCAATGCCCTTTGTGCGTTATTCTTTGCACTTTCGGGATAGTCTGTGTAGGATTCCGCAAACTCATCTTCATTGAAGGCAAGGAAGGACCGCTCTATGGCAGGTCTGTCAACCAAACTTATTACGTCTACTTCCACATCATCTTCAAGGTCATTTGTGATTTCAAGATTAAATATTGGAATATTCTTTTCCATTGTTACTTTTTTTATTGTTTATGTTATCCAAGTCTTGCTGCTCGGTTTATTCTTACTATCTTTTCTTGTTGGTTAGTAATGTCAGATTCCACAACGTATGCCCTATTGGTAGCAGACCCAAGTTGATTGATACTTTGTTGGTCCAACCTTGTTACACTTGCCGTTTGAAATAGTGAATTAGGTGAAATAGGTGCAGCACCTCCTCCATCTGTTGATGGTGTTTTAGGTTGCTCAGATGACCCACTTTTGAACTTAGATATTGTACTTCCCACAATACCTGCAATCTGTGCAGCAGCGTTAATTTTTAAACCTGCTATCTTCTTAGCACCTATCGCACTTGCAATTGCAAAAGCAGGATTTGGAATACCTGGTGGAAGAATGGCAGGAATTGCAGCAGTTTGTGCAGCAACTTGAGTTATCGCAGAACTTGTTGAAGTAAATATCTTTCCTATTTCAATTGCCTTCTGTATGGCAAAAATTATGTTTGCTAACTTTTCATTCTCTCCAACCAATGATGCTAAAGTATTTAATCCTTGTACTGCAAGGTTTGTCTTTGCATCTTGCAACTCTTTAAACGCATCCCTATCGGATTGGTAAAGTTCTTTTAACTTAGTATAAAACTCAGTCTCTTTTTCTAATTTTTTAGTCTGTATCTCACTATCAGATGCAGCAATCTGAATCTCTATTTCACTTTTTTTCTGAGCAAAAGCAATTTCTGCCTCTGCCCTTGCAGCCGTTCCTGCTGCCGTGTTATTAATGTTAGTCTGTAACCTTATCAGTTCAAGTTCTGCCTCTTCTTCAAATATCTGCCTCTTTGCCTCTAACCTTTCTACCTCATCTTGTATGAGTTCAGCACTTGCTTTCCTTTGGTCTAACGCAATCTTGTTATTACTCTCACTGATTGACTTGTTTATGTCAACTTGCTCCCTAAGTAAGGAGTTTTGATTTACTAACTGTTCAGATGCAAAAGCGGTGTACTTTTCCTCTACATCTTTTTTCTCACCTTGTAGTCTTATTATTTCAGCATCAAGTTCAACTCTTTTGCCAGTTAATGCGATTTCATTATTTACTTTATCAATCCTTGTGTTTATTAAATCTAATTCCTGTTGCTTTCCTGTTTCTAATACTTTACCTAAATCTTTATTTGCCTTAATCCTTTCTTCAATATTTATTAACTCATTGTCTCTTGTTTGTCTTAACTTTTCCGCAGCAATTTCTGTTTCCTTTACTGCATTCAATAAAGATGCCTCCGCTAATACTGCATTATTTGTTGCCTTGGTAAGTGCTTTTGCTTGGTCTAACTTCTTAGAGAAGTAATCCCCTGCTGCATTTGTTAAGTCAGTAAGTGCAGTTGCAGTCTTATCAAAGGCATCATCTACCCCTGTTGCAACATCAAGCATCTCCTTTCCAAAGAGTTTTGCTGATTCTGCTGCTGCATCAAAGTCACCAGTGAATATGTTCTTTAATGTCTGCCCCAATAAACCGAATGCCTCAATAGCAGAATTAACTCTTTCAAGTAGGTTATTCTTGATTGCAGTTGCTAAATCAGTAACTAATTTTTTAGGATTCTCAAATATTTCCTTAAAGAAGTCAACTACCTTATCTGTATTGTCTACAAAGAAAGATATTAAATCAGAAAAAACTCCACTCAGGAAGTTCATTGATGTACTAAGTAAATCTGCTACCTTTTGATTCTTTCCAAGTACTTGCTGAAAGAACTCAAACCCCTTGTTAACTACATTGATGACTCCAAGAGTTTTGATTGCATTACCTATTGACCCGAATGCACCTGCTGCCTGTTTCGCCTCTTTACCTGCATCTTTAGCACTCTTACCTGCACTATCTATCTTTTTACCTAACTCATCAACGCTTTTACTCGCATTGCCTGAGTCTACCGATATCGTTATACCTACCTTCTCATTTGCCATCTAAATATAGTTTAATTCAATTACTTTAAGAAGTTCCACCTTTGTCACGTTAAAGTCCATAGGGTTATAATCCAAGACCTTATTCAACCTCCAAAGTGAACCATCAATATAAATCAGTTTACTAAAATCAAGATTGTAAATATCAATCTCATTCAATTTCAATGAACAGGTCAGTAACTTGCTATCTTTGTCAGTTATCTCTGCAATGTACTCGGACCAGTACCCATTGAACAGATTCGCAGCCGTGACAGATGTTGGATTATAGTAAACCTCTTTAGTTGCTCCCCAATTGATATCCGCTTGAGGATTATACGGGTCATCTAAATGCCCTGCATAACCATAATCGCCATAGGATGCTATCACGCTTCCCCCAATTCCGTTTATCATATTCCAAGAACTCACACTGCTAATCTTCTTTGCTTGAAGAATCCTGATAACAGAATCCATCTTATCTTCTTTGGTGTTCTCGTTGGATAGTTTGTAAATAGCAGGATATATCTTATCTGTTCCTGTTTTTCTGTAAAGCACAGTACCTGCAAAGATTATCTCTGTCGCATCCACCTCCTTTACAAACTCATTCTCACTATCATAAATGAAATCACCATACCCCTCATTAAACTTCTTGCGGTAATTCTCTGCATAGAAGTCATTGTCTTGCTTGTACTTGTAATCGTAATACCTTGCAGTAAACTCACTCATTGGTTTCAACCTCATTACACTTCCTCGGTCTACCTTATCGGTCCAATCAATTTGACTACCATCATAGAAGTCTATGAAAGGTTTAATGATTAGTTTCTTCTCTACAAGTTTGTCCTCATAGACATAAAGGTTGAACATCTTTACAATAGATGCAAAGAAGTCCTTCTGAAAGACCCCTTTAGGTATCGTGTTATTGATTACAATACTATCCCCATAGTTAACAGTAACCTCTGTTGGATTGCTTGAGATTACGCTAAAGTTTCCCGATTCAATATCTAAATCTGAGAAGTTGCCTACCAAATCAACATCTAAAGTATCAGTATTGACAAGGGTAACCAATGCAACACTGAGGTCAGCGTTGAAGTTGTAATTGCTCCCAGGGGTAGTGTAAGTAACACCCGAAATCGGTGTGCCATTCTTCCTGAGTTGTATAGTAAAGTCGCTTGATGGACTGATTGCATTTATCACCCCTGATATGTTCAAGGTAATGCTCCCTAAGAATGCCGTTGCTGAATTATAGGTAAAGTCGCTACCACTTCCCGTGATGGTGAAGTTTCCTGCATTAAGAATGTCAAATTCTACATTTCCACTGGCATTGATATAGTTTTTAACCTTTGCCGTTGCAAGTAAGTTAAGTGCAGTGCTTTTGGTTAATGTCTTCTGATTGTGAGGAATGACCAACCTATTCATCAATGCCGTACTAAGCAAAGGAAAGTCATAGGTATAACTTGACCCGTCAAGTATCTTTGTCAAGTATTCTTTTACATACAAAGCAGGTCTGAAGGCATCAAAGGAAAAGTCTACCTTGTTGGTTGATTCTACCCCATAGTCAATCAATGGGAAGTAAACACCAGTTCCACTAATATTGTCCCAACTATTTTGGATGTTGGTATAGTTCCAAGTAGTATCAGCAATACCAAAGTCTATGTCTTCAAGTTTCTTGTTTCCAAGTGCGTTAATGAATCCACCCAACTCACCAAAAACTGCAACCTCATATTCTATGCTCCTATCATCAATGATAATCTCAAGCAACCTTAAAACTCCCTTAAATATCTGAATCTTATCTACCAAGATAATACAAGGAACTGACTTGGTAGCATTGAAGTTGTAACCCACATTTGGTTGTCCTTCATTGTATAGATTGGCATTCCCGAACTCAAATATATTACCGAATAACTTATTATTTGTATCATTTCCAGGTAGTACTATTGTTTTACTAAATGAGGTGTTCCTTGTTGCAAAGTCTTGGATTTCATCAATCGCATAGGTAAACTCTGCGGAGATGTTTTTTGTAAGGTCAAGTCTGTAGTTATCTATGTAAATTTCAGTCCTCATCGGAATTGAGAATATTTTTTGTTCGCAATCTGCACATCAAGTTCAAGATTAAACATCTTGTCTGCAATCCTCTTCTTTTCTTCCCAATTGCTTGTCATAGTGACAATAGGATAGTAGTACCCACCTTGTTCAAAATAGACCTCAGGTGATTGGATTAACTCCCTCAACCAATTGTAATCAGTCACATTTAAATAATTACTTCGCAGTTTGTACATTGTTGTATGCTCCACAACATATTTAGTTGCACCAGGGTTGATTCTGTTATAATCATCATAGGACCGCATTGCAGTTGCAGAAGCATTGTACCTAAACTTACTACCTTCGTACTGCTTTGATTCCACATTCCTTGATTCCTTATTTACCAATCTAAAGTGCATGGTATCATACCCTCCTAACTGATTCAAGAAATGCAATGCTATCGGTGTGTAGTTAGGATTGCAAACAAGTTTAACCCTTACCTCATCCCCGAAACTTGTCCCATTGTGCAACTTGATTCCATAAGAGTAAGCAGTTGAAGGGATGACTGTTGAACCATACCAAGAATTAATGGCAGTTGGTGAGATGTCAAGCAGACTAAAAGATTCTTGTGGGTCTGTTGAGGTTGTTACTGCACTTCCGTTTGTAGTACCATTCTCGTTATATAATTGTACTGAAGGATACACATTTGTAGTGACTCCTGATGCGTACATATACCCAATGTGCAACTTATCCGTAAAGGCACATTCAACATTGCTCAAATCTCTATTGGTCAACCATTCATTGATGTATGACTTAAAATAGGTCGGAGATTGTGCAGGATTGTAAAAGTCGGGATAGTAGAAGTTGAATGCTACATAGGTCTGCTCAAGAAGATTTGTGTAAGTAGTTCCACCGTATTCCTCTCCGTATTTTATGGTATATTCCTTGTAAATGTTGTCAGTAGATGAACTGAAAAGGGTAGTGGCAGTATTGGGAGTAAAGTATGAAGAAGCATAGTTCCTCATAATGTTTCCTGCATTAAATATACCCTTGGTACTGGTCACATCAGGGAACTGCTTAATCCTTGCCACCAAGACCGCATCTACATAGACATCAAAGACATACTTAAAATTGGTTGATGCCTTATTTGTACTATCCACCACGAACCAAAGGTCATCGTGAAGGGATGCGTATTGTTCGGGTATGCTATTAACTGTTATTGCCATAATTACTTGTTGTCTTTGTTAATTAGCAGATTCCTTGATTTTATGACTACCGCAATGTCTGCCACCATTGCCTTGGCAATTGTCTGAGTAAACAAGTCCCCAAAGTATTCATTTACTGCATCATCAAAGAACCCTGTTCTCTTTAATCCTTGTTGCTTAATCTTCCTTGCTATAAGATAGGCGGTAGTTCTTCCCGTGTTTAAATCTGAGACTGATTTACGCTTCCTTTGCAGTCCTGAGGTATTATATTTTTGGTCTTCCCTTCTTGATGCACGGGCATTCCTTTTGACCCACTTCTGAATGGCATTTACCATCGGTCCATTCATCTTAGGGAAAGCAGATTGATATTTGTATGGTGAGTTAGGTTGCTTAGATATAAAACCCTGCACACCCTTATTGACATAATCATAGTACTTTGAGGCAGGATTGCTTGGGTCATAACCTACCTGCAATTCATACTTTGACTCTTTTCTTGTTAGTTCTCCACTGCTAATACCATCAATCAACCCACCTGTGTCTATGACATTTGCATTGGTTATGTTCTCTTTGACCTTCTCAATAAAGGCAAGAGCAAACTGAATGATAGCATCTTGAACGAATGTGAGTTCAGCAATTTCTGCATCTCCTTTACGTTCTAACTCTTTGACAATGGCATTAATTGTCCCATCGTTTACAAGTTCATTCTGTATCTGACTAATGCTTTTTGCCATTCTTTATGCTTTGCTCCCTATCAAGTTCTGCCTTTGCTTTAATGTAGGATAAATCATTTAGGAAGTTGATGGTTGATAATTTAAAGGATTGCTCAAGTGTAATCTTTTCATGCTCTGCAACCAACTTGCATTGGTAAATCCATCCATACTGTCGCATAAAACCTGAATTATCATCTCGGTGTGCCTCTCTGTCATCTTCATCTTCTTCGTGTCCTTTTTCAAATAATCCTGAGAAACTTTTATCCAAGTTCTGAATACAAGATAAAAAAAAACCACGCTACCCATTACATCGGCAATAGATGCAGTTAGTAAATCATCTGCATACACATCATGCTTACTTGCATCGTATTCCTCATCCTTCCACCCAAATATGGTAAATCTTTGAGGTATGACCATTGAGGCAGCAATCTTATGTATGTTACCTGCAAAGTCTCCTGAGAAGTATTTAGTCTCAATATACCTTGCTGCTTCCATGTCCTTAATATTGTAATTGCAACGATACCTCTTGCCCTTTACCTTTATGTAGTCAACCTTGTTAACTGGTACATCAGTTTTCAAAAACTCAATCTTTTTGGCAAGTTTGATGGTCTTGTTTAAAGGTAGGTTCATCACCTCGGTTTCTGTCTTGCCTGTGATTATGGAGATTACCTTTATTGATACAGTCTCTATGTCCTCATTGTCAGACTGACTAAATAAGTTCATTAATTGCTGCCATTGGAAGACTGTTACGTTGGACCAATTCATGTTAGTATATAGTTTAAATGTGGTTTAGTGTATAAGGTAATCTTAATCTACTCCCGAACAAGGTTATGAGGGAAGTTGGTCAGAACAGAAGTTGCCCCCTACCCCCAATAGGAAACAACTACTGACCATCTACTCCGTCACATAGGTAATCGGGTTAGTCGGCTGAAAAGGGAAAAAGTTACATCCTTCTTTTCATTTAACAGATTTAAACTCCTTGAATTCAGAACTTTGAGAGGTAGGCGACTACTTGCAAAAAAATTTGCTGTCTTTCCAGCTGTCACCAACTTTTTCTTTCAATGTTTCGGGGTTGGCACCTTCAGTAGTCAGGACAGGATTCGAACCTGTATGAAGAGTATGTGTGTCTCTTCTCCTATGGGTTTACCTCAAGGGTTTCCACCTGCCATCGCACGTTGTAGCATCTACCAATTCCGCCACCTGACTTAAATCATTCCAAAGTTAGGGTAAAAAAAGAACCCACACTGGTAGAGCAGTATGGGTCTAATCGTAGTGGGTTCACTAAAATCAAACCCGAAACATACTCTACTATCTTTCGGATTGACAAAGCAAAAATACTAAATATTTTAGAATACTAACTTTTTTAGCAGATTATTTTAAAAAAAAGGGAGGCGAACCTCCCTATCACTTATTTGTAACTTACTAAATCTCCCCAACCTGCATTATGAATGTTGGTTATTGCTTCTCTTAAAATATTTGTAGTAAGCAAATTTGCACCATATCCTGAACCTGCTCTTGTTGCATAATAATAACCATCAGATTTTTTAATTTTTTTGATGCATCCGTGTCTGAATTGGATATGCTTAAAACCTTGTAAAATTAGATTAATTGACTTTGAGTGCTTGTCTTCAATTGCTGCATTAGTGTAAGCATTCCTAATACCTTCTGAAGATGCCATCAATTCTGCGTGAGTCATTTCAAGTAAGTTGTTCATTTTGTTTGGTTTAATTGTGATTTGTTACACAAAGATAATACATTATTCCAAACTGCAAAACTTTTTCTCAATTATTTTAAAAAATATTTCAGTTTTAGGGAACCCTACAAAAACCCTACAAGAAACTATACCTCCCACTTCCCACATTCTTCTGAAGGTGTTGCCAAGCAAGGGAAAGACTAACCACGCAGTCATCATGGAATCCCTGAGGTGCTGAGTACTTTACCCCAAATGATGTGTATTGGTATTCAAAGATTTCAAGTTCATCCACAATAGGACCTGGGGGGAAAGTGATTTTCCTTTGATGTATAGCGGAGGCAAGTCCCTCCATTAGCATCTGTTTACTTGTACTGCTAAACTTATACCCTTGAACATCAAGACCCTCCCGTTGCATATCCTCAAAGATTGGGTCACCTACCCCTGTGCTATCCATCAGGATAGGTGCTTTAGGTAAATTGATGATATATTCCTTAGTCTGCCTCCAATCCCTTTGGAAGCGTTCATAATGGCACACAGACCCATTCTTGTCTAATCCTATGACTACGGTCCAGTCAACCGCTTTGGCAAGGTCAATACCATAACAGGCAACAGGATTGGTAGACATCGGGAAGATGCATTGCCTAATGTAAGCAGACCCAAAAGGATTGGCAGCATTCTCGGCAGGGTTTGCCATGTACTCTTGCTCAAAGACCACCTCAGGCAGTTGCATCCTTGCACTATCAACCTCACTCTTATCTATGTACGGATTGTCATAGGTGCTAAACTTAAAACTCTGCCAATCTTCCTCACCTCCGTTCCCTTTCATAAACAAAGAATAAAAGTAGTTTTTCCCCTTTGGAGTAGACAAAAACAATGCCTTGCCCTTGTAATCCGTTAGGGTAGGTCTGATTGAGTTTAACCACCCATCTTCAAGGTTAGGAATGAACGATGCCTCATCAATTATGCAAAGGTGAAACTTAAGACCTCGGAGATTATCCAACCTCTCACCCGTGAAGAATCGGATTGTCCCACCAGTTATGAAGGTGATTACCAAGTCTGCCTCATTCTTTTTGTATATTTCATTGGGTAGAATCTCTAACAACTCTTGAAAGAATATCTTTCCAAGTTGATAGGTTGGTGTGATGTATGCTACCTTCTTACCCTCTATTCCGCTTTCTAAGGCAATTGTCTGACTGATTAAGGACTTGCCAAACCTTCGCCCTGCCATCATCACAATAAACCTTTTATTGCAATCTATGACCTTCCTCTGAGCATCGTGTGGATTGTGAAGTTTTACATTTACTTGCATATTCAACTGTCAAGGAATCCTTTACTATCTATCCCTCGTGATTTTTATTTCACTTACCTCATGTTTGTTCTCGGTCTTCTCTACCAGGTTGTTCAATCTTTGCGTGATGCTTGGGTTAAATATCCCTGCCATGCCTCCCTTAATTTGGTCATCTCTAATTATTCGCCTTATATTAGAGCAGATAGATACAAATTCTTCGTATCTGCCTTCCCGATTGGCAAAATATTGGTCTAATCCTATGACATATCCTTGTCTAAATCCGTAAATCTCAAACCCCTCCATAGTCAAAGGAACTTCTTTTTCCCTTACAACAGGTTTCGCCATTCCTCCGACCCAATCCTTAACCTTGATTGGATTTGCTTTGGTATATTCGCAATACTCTTGAAAGAGTTCATACATCACTTCAGGTGATTCTATTGCCTTAGGTCTGCCATCTGTCTTCCTATTTTTATAATATTGGTTTCCTTTTGCTGCTGCCATCTTATTTCAGTTTTGTAAGTACCCTATTATGTACCAAGTTTAACTCATGCTTCCAATGTTCTGTCTGTCCTTCTCTTGGGAGGAATTGGTCCACTGCGTTTGATACCGATTGGATACCTGCGAAATAACCCCAAGGCATTGGGATAGCATTGTTGCAGTCATCAATTACCAGTGTACCTCCTACCTTTAGGATTGGCAGATAGTTCTTGAGGTCTGCCATTACCACCTCATAAGTATGTCCTCCATCAATGTATAGGACATCAGGAGGATTCTGAGATGCAAGTTTGACCGCTACGGGATTGGTTGAATCTAAGGTGATTAGTTCGTAATCATCGGGAATGTAAAAGGTATCATGCAGTTTCTTGATGTCTGCTTCATAGTCAGACTCCCAATGTCCATCGGATGTATCAAGCGGAGTGATTCCGATTCGCCTAATCTTCTTGCCGTGTCGGTCTGCAAGTAGTTTAACAAGTCCAAGTATCTGTCCTCTGAAGACCCCTATCTCCATAAAGGTAAACTCTTCAGGCATTCTCTTGATTATATCGTTCCACATCCAAAGAAAGCATCTTTCACCGAATCCGAAAGCGTTTGCTTCTATCCAGTCCCGATATGCTTTTAGTTCTGTGTCTGCGTTTACCTTGTCGGTATATTCTTTAACTATCCATTCCATCATATTGCTTCTATTTCTTTTTTTACTTCTTGCCAAAATTCAACTCCTCTGTCTGCACCCATGTGACCAAGAATCTCATCAACTGCTATCAATGCACAATCTTTTGCCACATATTTACTTATAACCTTTGACATTAACTTTGATACCAATTCAGATGCTTTCTCTTTTGGGGTCATAGTGCATAAAATTTAGTCATGTCGGTTTTACCATTCCCGTGAATGAACATCGGGAAGGTATGTGTCTTATTGTTATATAACCTATTGTAAGTTAAACTAAAGTCACCTTCCACCTCAAATGCAACGGATTGGAAGATATTGCAGTAATCAAGACCTATCTTGTCAGGCATAGCAAGGAAGCGTTCTGTGTACCATCTTTGGTCATCATCCTCAAACCTCGGAGGATTGCTATGATAGATATCAAGGAAATCTTTTTTATTTCCGTAAATCTGCCCACTATTTAAGAACTTCCATTCATGGTCTACCACAGGGAACTTACCCATATTATGTACATCAGGATAGCATCCTTTCTCTGAACTTATAATCAGACCGCTTTGCCCTCTGTGCTTATAGTTAAACTCATCAGGATTAGAGATGCAATAATTATCATAAGCATCAAGGTAGATAAAGTCATCCGTATCTGTTGCACATAGATACTCATAAAGTCCTATAATCTTAGTGCCGAACCCTTTCCACTCTCTGACTATTGGATGATAGGACCACCCGTGTTGCTTGAGGGATTCTTCCAACTTTAACCAACCTGCGTGGTTAGGATTGTCAAGTGATACGATTACTTTCATTGGAATGGGTTATAATATATTGGTCTTGTTCCGTGATAGTATTCATGGGTCATCTTAATAACTTGCTGAGTAACCTCTGCACTATGTTTCTCCTTCCACGTTTGGTATTCCGTTTCCCCTTTGTCTATGTGTTCTATCTCAATATGAGGCAAGAACACATTCCACATCCCTGCTACTGTTGACCTATGAGATGCAAGAACATCATCATACCCGTACAGATTAGGTTGGCAAAGATACCCTATTTTATCAAGCAAAGCGGAGGAATACATTTGACAAGTACCTATAATGTGGTGACATTTCTCAACTATTATCCATCTTTGCCCTGCGAAGTGTGGTAGCATAATTAACTCACTTTTCCAATCGGGAAGTGCGTGATTCGGTTCTTCCCAACAATCTTTACGCTTGAGTCCTACTATTCCTATCCTTGCCTCACGTTCTATTGCTTCCACCATTTCTTTCACCCAATCAACATTGTCTATAATTACATCATTATCCATCTTGATGCAGTGCTGACCTGTTTTGCGATGCTTCCAAGCAAGGTTAACCGCTTCAGCAGTTCCAATGTTTTGCTCGTTGGTGATAAGGTTTATGTATCCATCCTCTGCCCAAGATTCAAGGACCTCTTTAGTTGCATCGCAAGAATTGTTATCTACTACCCAAAATTCATGGTCTGTAAATATATCCTGATTGTATAATGAGTTCAGTACTCTCTCAGTAAGTTCTGACCTTTTATTCTCTTCAGTGTCATGCACTGCCATTGCGATTAGTACCTTATCCATTGCGTTTGGTTTTTGTGTTCTTTTCCTTTGGTTTCTTGTCTGCATACTTACCTCCTGCAAGGATTGCGGTCCATACCTCAGTCGCTTTCTCTTTGGTTGAATAGATGCATTGACCTGACCCGATGCGATACTTTCCGTTACTACATTTAATTACTGGCATATTTAGTAAATTAGTTTATCAATGTCTATGTTTGCTTCATCCAATATCTCCCAAAATTGTTTGTAAACCAAACTGATTGAATCTTCTATATCAAGATTTTGATTCATTGCATTCTGTGTCAACTTCTCTTTTGTATTGTTCATAAATTCCCAAACTGCACTACATAAATCTCCTGCCTGAACACATCTTAAATGCTCTATCTTATCATCATAATCATCAAGGTCAAAGGATAATTGTGCCTTCATTTGAATTGTGTTTTATTTATATGATTCAAAAACTTGTCTTCTTAACTTATTTACCTTGACTAAATCAAAATTCTCCCTGCACCACTGCCCATTAGCAAGACCCATCTCTTGTCTATATATAGCATCTTTGACAACTTTTTTAATATTTGTGAACCAATCCGCTTGATTGTTCACTCGGATGATATGTTTACACTCTGAATAAGGTTTCACATTTGAACAGATGACAGGTGCATTCTTAGTTGCTGCCTCCAAGACCTTGAGATTAGATTTCATTGAGTTGAACTTGGAATCTACCAAAGGAACAAGACAAGCATCTGCCTCATTATAAAAGTTCATGTATTGGTCCACTGGTAACGCACCCCGTATGTAACCATCAACTTTAAACCCACACATATAATCATTAATCATCCTTCCCCAAGGTTCTGCTACTTGCTTATCCTCTGAGTAACCGCAAAGGATAAAAGTTGAGTTATTCTTTACCATTGAATCTCCTGCAACTCTTTTCATTGGATTCTTGAGTATTGCGATATCTTTCTCATGTGTTACTGAACCTGCATAAACAAAGCGGACCTTCTCTGATTCTGTCTTTACATCCGTGAACTGGTCCTCGCCATAAGGCAATGCGTTTGGTATTACTATCCAATTTTTGTTTAGTTCATCAACGTGGACCGCTAAATCATTATTGGAGCAAGTTACCAAGTCTGCTACCTTGATATGGTCAATGACCTTTTTGGTAGGATATTTGCCGTAAAGGATATGCCAAGGGTCTAAGTTCCAATAATCATCCACATCCACTACCAACTTGAATCCGTACTTATCTCGTAATCTTACAACCTCTTCTACCTCCATCCCTGCGATATACCGATTGATAAAAAGTATGTCATATCCTTTTTCAAGTTCTTCCTCGGTAAGCACATCTGTCATCATTGCGTATTCTTTTGGCAGATAGATTACGGGATTGAACAACCTATGAAAAGATACCCCTGAGTTTCTTTGACCGACTGTTATGATTCTCATTGCTTATTTTTAAATGGTCTACCTTTCTTCTTTGGTTCTTGTACAGGTTCTTGCACAACTTCTGCATCAAGTACCTTCTTTGCTTGGTATTCATCCCAAAAGATAATCAGTCGCTTCATCATGCTACTTACACACGAACTGCACCAACTTGTCAGAATAAAACCAGGGTCAAGATATCTTCTATAAATCTGCTCATATCCTACCAAGATATGCAAGGGTAGGTTCTTCATAAACCCAATCTTTACACATTCAAAGTTGTAGATATTTTCTTCTATAAATTGTTCATCCTCTTTTGTCATAGTGTTTATTTTTTAAAAAATATATTCATCATTAGGTTACTGAACAAAGGAGCAATCACCCCTGAAACAGAGGCAACCAAAACACAATTAAGTACCCATACTGGAACTATGTAAAGTATGATAGCAACATAAAATGACAGACATAGATTACAGTTAATCGGTTTGAAGTTTAATTTTAACTTCTCAGGTAACCGTGTCATATCTATAAAATAAAATACCAAAAAAACAGAGGCAATTACAGTCTTAATCAATAACATAATTTTTAATTTTATATTTAAGTAAAGTGCGACTTTTTTTAATGGTCTTCATAAGGGACCGATAAGGAATACCAGTGTCCCGTGAAAGGGACATTATATTCTGTCCATTCTCTGAGTATAGTCTAAGTATCTCAAGTTCATACCAATGTAGAATCTTTAAAGAATTGTTCAGTTTAACAGTTATCTCATCGGTTTGGATGGTATCACTCACATCAGGTGCATCGTGCTTCTCGGTCCATTCTGTGAACACCTTGCGGAACTTGTTAAAGAAGGTTGACCTATCAGACTTAATCATTGTCAGCATAGTTCGGACCAAGTAGAACTTTAAGAACCCACCTTTATGGTATGTCATAAACTTCTCTTCATCCATCTCACACAATACCATAAACATCTCCTGCCTCAAGTCATCTTGCAACTCAAATGGTTGCATCTTCTTGATGGCATTGTCTATATCCTTGTCTGTGTATAGACCTGCTATGATATCGTTCTTTGTCAGACCCATTCATTCAGTTCAGGGATGCCTTTATTGTCAGTTGCAAGGTAACACAAAGCACCTGCATTCTTTGCCCTATTGAGAAAAACTATCTGAAAGTCGCTTAATTTATCCTTAATAGTTTTAACCTCACAATAGACCGCCTTGCCTGTATTCTTGCAGAATCCTGTTATATCTGACACACCTCTTTCACCAATAAACTTACGACCAGGTACAGAAAGATTGTTACACCTCCACACATAATAACCCATGCTTTCCAATTTCATTAATGCAAACTTTGTAATTTGTCCCGCTGAGATATCCATCATTTATCTTTTAAAATTTTATCAAAGTAGCAAGATACCGCCATTCTCATACACTGATGCTCCATGTAGTCATCATCTTTTAACTTGTTCTTGATGTCTATCTTGTCTTGTCTGCTACCTTGAAACATTCTGTCATTCATTGCCTTGATTACCTTGTCATAGGTGTCTTCAACCTCTACAATGATTTTACCTCTTTTGTGCAGGATATGGAAGACATCAATACCGAACACTATGTTATCCCATTGCTTAAACTTAGAGTAGCAATCAAAAGCAGTTTCTATCTTTTCATCATCAGATATGTACCTTGGTTGCCATTTAGATTCCTGCACTGGTTTAATCTCATTTAACTTCTGCATACCATACCTTGCGAATGACCTGAGTAATCTATGCAGATACAATACTGAAAAGTTCTGATAGGTTTCTGCTTCCATATCTAACTTCCCTTTACTTGCTAAATCAAAAGCAAGGGATAACTCACCGAACTTGATATTAGGGTATTCCTCAACGATTGACTTATACATAACAGATAGTTCCTCTTTGTTGGGTATCTTATCTCCCTTAATGCCAAGTTTATGCATTCCCCTTATAAGTTCATCAACCACAAGAGCAATGCTTACAGTGTTTAACTTTTCCGATGACCTTGCAAGTTTAAATCGTTCCAAGTCCAGTTGCTCTGAGTCTGTCAATCTCGGAGAAGTAGTCATGGATTTCGTTTCGTTTCTCATTATAGATGTCAAAGTTTGACTTAGTGCTTGTTCCATTTTTGGTATAATTTTTAGAGTTTTTAATCCAGTTTCTTGATGCTGCTTTCCAATCTTTCATAGGGTTCTTTCCTACCTTCCAACCATTGCTCTCATAGTAGTTAAAAAATCCCTCTGCTTCATTTAGGTTTCCAAGTTCTTCAAAATAGTTCTGTACTTCAAATAACTCAGGTTTTAAAAATCCTTTACCTTTTTGTATTTTATTTTTATTTATAACTTCATTTACATTTTCATTTTCATTTTCCATATGTTTATCATATGATTCACATATGTTAGTCATGTGTTTAGATTCTATACCTTTTATCTTGTTATTCCTTCTTGATTCTGAGTATCTCTTACGCTTTTCTGCTTCTTCATGCATTCTCTTATTTAAGAATCCTGCATCAGTTTTCTCAAACTTGCACCATATATCTTCATCATATGTTCCACATATGTGCAACATATCTTTCTCAGTTAATGAACCATATTGATGCTGCATACAAAGAAGAGTAATGTATTTACCTACTTGCTCATAGGTCATTCTGCGTACTCCAGTCAAAAAATCAGAAGTATAAAAAAGCACTGCAGGGTCTTTTGCCATAAATAAAAAAAGGGGATTCAGGTGTAGTGTGTTTACCCGATTCCCCATTTATGTCTGTACTTACAAACAAGCATCTGCACACTACCTCAAATGCTTGTCTACTTTGCAAAGATACAAAATCATTCATTTGTAACCTCTTTTTTCTTCACTCGGACCGCATAGGTTTTGCCATCAATCCTGCTGATTACCTTGCGACCAACCTGCCTTAAGTCGCTAATCTTATTAGGAGGATATCCCATAAAGTTACAAACGCACTTGCCTGACCGATAGGTGACCGCCTTTGCTCTGCGTTCATCTATGTCCTCAATGCTAAGGTCATAGACAAGATACTCAACTGCGTTCTCAAGATGATAGGTTAAATCTCTCATTTGAATTTAATTTTAAGCATTAGGGCAATTGATGCTAAGATATGGACAATGATTGCAACTGGTATGGATACAAAGATGAAATAGACCCACTCAAAGATTCTTTTCATGTTATTTGATTAATTTGGTTAAAGGAATTAAAACCATTTCTGACCTATTGTTATCTCCACCATTTTTAATTCTACCTTCTTTGTAACATTCCCGTGCAATTGCTTTCAACTCATTTATCTCAATAAAAAATATCCGTAAATGATTATACAAAACAAATGCCCAATAGTCTGCCTCAGTTGTACTGATTCCTGATGGATAACCTTTGTATCTAAATTCTACTGCAATGTTTCCTGTGAGGTGTGCAATCCTATCTGTTTTAACTTCTATTTTCTGACCTCCATTTAGAAGTGATAGTGCAATACTTTCCCCATCGTTACCAAAGCGTAAATCTATATCAAAGTTTTTTTGTAGGTGTCCAACTAACATAGGAAAGAATTAGGAGAGGTCAATTTAACCTCTCCTTTGGTTTCTCAAAATGGGGCATCTTCAAAGTCCATAGACTGAGATGGTTTACTTCCACCTGCTGACATAAATTTGGCATTCCCGATAATTGTACCTTTCTGTCCTTTTTCTCTTTCTTCCTTTGTAATGGACTCAACGATAAACCCATTGTTGCCGTACTGGTCCACCTCTTCCTTGAGGAATAAAGTCGCGGACAAATATTGCCCTTTTTTACCCTTGTAGAGTCTCTTAGAATCAATTTTACTAACGTCAATGTTCAGACTAATTAACTTTTGCATATTTCTATTTTTGTAGTTGAATTTTGAAGGTTGAAGTTACTGACTTAATTGGCAGGTCACCCTTGTGGTAGGTCTTTTCTTTGTCCTCTATTTCCTTTTGCTTTTCCTTTAACAAGGTAATCTGCTCTTCAAGTTCGGACCAACCAGGTAGGTCTGAGAAGTCATATTTAACGGAATCCATCTGAGAAACTGATGCACCAAGTACCTCTGCTTTTCCTTTAGGATGCTTCATTAGTTCTGAAAGAACATTGGCAGTAATTCGGGTCTTTACCGACTTAACCAATTGTTCCAAACCATTGAACTTAATTGCCAGTTCTAATGGGTCAAGCAGTCCATCATTAACCTGCTCTTGGATAGCATCTGCCATTAACTCAATGCCAAATTTGGTAGGGGCAATATCCCCCACCTTTATTTCATTAACCTTTAAGGAGTTCATTCTTTCTTGCTTTTAGTTGGTCCTTGATAAAAGAATTAGTTTCTATTTTGTGTTTATTGGCATCATATACCGCCTTGAGTTCAACAATGTTACTTGCCTTCTTGATTGCGATTGCAAGTCTGCCAATGCTTAACTCTGCATCTTCCTCAATTACCTCAACCGCTTCAACCTCCATTTGTGGCAATGCTTCAACCATTGTTTGAAGTGCCACTGTGGTTGCATTAGGGATGCTTTCTGCCTCTGATTCATCAAGAACACCTAATCCCAAGAGGTCAAGTGTTGCCCTTCTCTTTGCCTTGGTTTCCGCTTTCATAATGGCATTGGCATACATCTCACCTTTAAGTCCTGCAATGTTTACTGCTCCGATTGATTCAGTACATCTGCCATCAGGTAGAGATGCTTTGCTTGTTACAATATAAACACCTGCTTCAGCGTTTGTATCCCTTGAGGTAATCAAGTGTGATACCTTGTGCAACTTGTTCAATTGCTGAGTTCCTGACCTTGTGCAGTAGAGTACCTCTTTGCCATTAAGTCTGAGGATGTCAAAAGGTTTGGTAAATGGGTCAAGTCCCATACGTTCACAATACCCGTTATAATACCTCACTTTGTCTCCTGCCGACAATTTCGATAAGTCCCCCTGCAAGATTAACTGGTTCGCAATAGAGGCTTGTTGGTCTTGATTCTTGTTCTGTTGTGTCATTTTGTTGTGATTTTAGTAAATATGGAAAAGGTTTTTCTATCTTAAAAGGTGTGTTCTCTTTCATTGGTGAGATATGAGAAATGTAAATTTCCCAATCCTTAATGCTTTTCAAACCATAAAAGTAATACCATTGCCTTCTTTGTTTTGCTATACCTTCAAAGGTCCTTTGAGGGAATGCAGTTGCTCGGACTTCGCCTTTAACCTCAAGTGTCATCTCAATTCTATCAGATGGCATAATCAGGATAGGTTTCGTAATCATACTCTGAATCCATCTTGAACGTGTAAGCATCCATACACTTCTGCTCAACTAACTCATAAAAGGCAGAATGAAACTGAGGCATAATGTTTAAGCAGTGGTAACCTGGCATAAGAATTTCTCTTACCTGCACATCTACCATATCCTCAGTGTCATTGATGGTAGCGGTAACCATAATCATAATGTCTGCAAGGGAAATCTTTAACCATTCCGCAGGTATGCGGACATTTGTTGTGACTTGTTTTTTCATTGCGTTTGTGATTTGATTTGTGTTAAAGTTAATTAATTTCTTCTAAAACTTGAAATAATTTTTGCATTGTACAAAGTCTGACCTTACCACTTTTTTCTGCTCGGTTGATTGTTGCCAGTGATATTCCTGAAAGTTCTGCTAACTTTTCCTGTGTAATTTCTTTTGCTCTTCTCAATCTTCTAAGTTCTTGCCTTGTCATTTGTTTTGGTTTTTATTGATTAAAATATTCTGTAAAGGTCCGCATAAGGGTCATTGTGCTTCTTGCTCTTAACTATCTTCTCACAGACCTTGCAACGATTGCTCAACTTGTCTACCCTTGTATTGCTTTTGTGAAAATCAGTTTTGAGTTTTTCTTTCTTGCACCGACCGCATACTTTTGTCGCTTGTTCTGTCATAGTTCTTCAGGTTTTAAAAATGTACAATCTTTGCATCCTCTTCCCTCACATTCGGGACAGGTTTCTTCTTGAACTGGTTCTTCTCCAATGAACTCATTAATCTTTTGGATGTACCTAATCAGACAAGCATCAAAACCATTATGCCATTCAGTGCGTTCTGTCCATCCATAATCAAGTTCTTGCTGAAGGTATTCTTGAAATTCTTTTAATGTTTTTGGTTTCATTGTTCTTCGTTTTGAGGTAAAATTACAGACCTAACATATCCCATCAATCGGAACTGCTCAACAGTTACTTTAAGGTGTTGTACCGCTTCTCCGCTATAAATCATAGCGTCTATAAGTTCACCGAGTAACTTGTGTCTCTCAAAGGTGTTTAAGTCGCCCCATTTAGGCAGTGGCATCTTGGACATTTGCTTTGTGTTTTTATTGTGATTGTGTAAAGTGACTTGCATAATCTGCATTTTACCCATATTGGTTGCAGTATTTTCTTGGCATTCATTACCTACAAAATTGGTCTTGAATCTGCCCTACTACCCAAAGCATTGCGATAATTGTTGCCCAAGTGATGATTCTTTTTGCTTTCATTGTTTTTAGTTTTTAATGTAAAAAAAGGGGAGGGTTAACTCCCCGTGATTATTTATTCTATTCCTGCTGCTATTAATACTTCCTCACTTGGGAAAAAGTTGCTTTCTTCATCTACCCCATTGTAAGAATCATAAATCAATCCCTTTTTAACAAGTGAACCAATTACACCTTTTTGACTTGGTGTGAGTTTTTGCTGATAGCAGATGTTATCATCTTCATCATAGAAAGCAACGATTTCGTTAAGCATTTCATTCTCTAAAGCAGTGAGGTCAAATTGTGAAAAGTTGTTCATGGTTTGTGTTTTTGTTTGTGATTGATATATCAAAGATAATACTTTTTTTCAAACAAACAAATCTTTTTTAATCTTTTTTAAAATATTTATTTGCGATTGCCCATAAAAAGAACCCCCAAAGTAGAAACAATGGGGGAGAATCACATTAAAATAAACACAATGCACAGTCAAATGTCATTGGTAAATAGCATTCCATGCATGGATTTTACAGAAAATTCAAGCATTTCCAAACAAAGTTGTTTAATTTCCTGCATTTTTTCAACCTCATCCCTTGTCATAGGATTAGCAGTTTCAAGCATTGTCAGGACCTCAACGGAACAAGATATGTACTCTGTGTACCTGTACCCAATCTCTTCCTCAACATATTCAACCTCTTCTCCTTCTCCTAAAATGAGGTCATCTTCCATAGTTATAGGACTTTGCCGTTATGTATACGTTTGTTCCTTACTTCGAAGTTTTGCCCATCAATATCAATTAATGCCATACCCCAATTCCATTTATTGATAGGCAAGTATGCAGGATGCAACTCACAAAGGCAACCAAGTGACCATGTTGTAGTTATTTCTCCATTCATATTGCTTTCCGTATGCTCACTGGTCTGATGGTTATGTCCTTGCATAGCAGATACCTTACCCTTCAAAAATAGACCTCTTGCAATGTTTACTGGACTAAAGACTGAACCTCCGAACTCATGACCATGAATAATGTTCAAGTCACCTGCTTTCATTATTCGCTTGTCCTTTATTATCTCTATACCTTCTGCCCTTGACTTAATTATGTTCTCAAGTTCAAACTCCTCTACTCCAACTATCTCGTGTGCCTTCATCCAAAGAAAGTGAAAGTACCTTTCCTCATGGTTGCCAATCTTGAAGTAAATCTTTGCATTGAATGTCTTTTTCAAGATATCCATAAACTCTTTGAAAGTCTTTAGTTCGTGTGCAAATGACCTTGCTTTTGGGTCTTTGGCAAACCTTGACAATCCAAAGAAGTCAAGTGTGTCACCATTCAAAAGAATGGCATCAGGCTTCTCATCTTTTGCATAATCGAATGTGCAAGTTAAAGCATCTATGGAATGATAAGGTATATGGATGTCGGATAATACCAGTAACCTCTTAGCATCAAGATTGTAAGGTTCATAAACTGCTTCATCCGATTGAGGAAGGTTGTAGGGATTCCTTGGTCTTTCTTCAATGTCTTTTCTTATTGCGGTCCTTGACCCACTTTTACCTTCAATGCTTCTCAAAGCAGTCCTTGCCGTATCAAGTGAATTAAAAAGCAAAGGATTATCCTTGTAGATAATCCTTGCAAGTTTCATCGTTGGCATATCCCACCCATACTTCTCACGATATTCAACGCACGTTTGTACTTTTGTCATTTAAAATAAAGATTTGCTTCTGCCTCCCTTCGCCTTGTAAGTCCTGCAAGAACCTTGCCTCCTGCCTTGTTCCACTTTAGGAATTCATCCTTTATTGTTGCATCATTGTGATTAGCAATAACCTTCTTCAACAAGGTTGACTTCTGAAGATTTGCTATTCCACAATTATATGCAAAGGAAACTAATGCACCGAATTGGTTTGGGGTTATATGCGATGGCACTAATTTTGCAACCTTACCTGCAAAGTCACTTGCAATGAGTTCAAAGAGTTGCTCTGCTTTCTCTTGGGTGATAACGTGACCAGGCATTACTGGTTTACCATCCTCATAGAATGTATTGCCGTAACCGATAGTCCACTTCATTGCAGAGCATTGGTATGCTTTCAACTTGCACCCTTCAAATGCTTTAATCAGGTCCGCACCTTCCTTGTTAAGTTTCATATTTTAGATTTAATGTATAATGCTACTGCTATGATTGCAAGTATAAAAAACAACCATAATTGCCTTTGTTTTGCTTTTGCTTTCCATTCTATCACCTGTCCCGTTAAACGTGCTGAATCGGTCTGCAATAACCTCACACGGGCATTATCAACAATGAAGGACTTTATGGTATCATGAATGGTGATAGACTTGGTGATGTCTCTTGTTTTCCACTTAGTGATGTAGGTTGTATCATTGAGGACATAAGTATCAGTAAGTGTATCAATCCTTACCAATGTATCAACCTCAACCAAGGTATCAGACTTTACAATGAATGTAGTGTCTGAAGCACACCATCCACCCTTGACCACCACCTTTGCAACTTCTTCCAACATCTCCTGATTGTTGAGAACTCGCTTAACTGGGTTGCACGATGTTAGGCAAAGAAATAACAAAAGCAATGCAATTGCAATGAGCAACAACCTTGGTGCATTAATCTTTGTTCTCATCCTTCTTGAATATTTTCTCAGCAGATGTCAAACCAAGGCAACCAAACGCAAGAGCAGAAACAGAGTAAACAAGTGCTTCACTTGGTTCAGTTTCGTAGAATGAATTATGGTACATTGTAACGCAGATGATAATCACGCAGATAAAACCACATAACCTTTTCATTGATAGTCTGCCGTTTTCCTCGCAAAAGAATTGCTTCATTGATTTTCTGTTGAATCTATTGTTGATATTGAATCGGTAGAGGTTCTTTTCTTGCCCCAAAAATTAGTCTTTTCCTTAATGATGATGGTATCCCTTATTGTAATTGTCTTGACTATTTTTGCATCCTCTTTGAGTTTAGCATTTTGCAATTTGATGCTTTGCACATTGGTCAACACTTCCTTCTCTGCTTTCTCTATTTGCTTGTCAACTTTTGGAAGGAACTTTACAACTGTGTCAATGTGTTCCTTTGATTGCATTAGGATTGTGTCAACCCCATCAAAAAGGATTTTATCCTCTTTGATAGGGGTTGCACATGATGAAAGAAATAGTATCGCAATTAATCGTTTCATTTGATTTTACCGAGTTCTTGAAGGACTAAGATTTTAGATGTTGTAGCCGAGAGCAATGAATCAGACCTCTTGAGTTGTATCCCAAGTGCATCTATCTTTGCTTCTAACTTCTCTATCTTTGAACCTTGACTCTCAATTTGCTCGGTGTACATTAACTTCTGGTCTACATATAAGTAACCAATCGCAATCAATGTAATGAACAGAAAACCTTTAACTGGGTCTTTGCTGAACTGCTCAAATGAAATCGGTAATGCACTAATCTTTTTATCCATTTTCGTTTTTCTCTTTTTGGAGTTCTTCTGCAATCTTTTGGTTGATTTCTTGCAATTGCTTCTGCAAGTACTCAATCTGTGCTAAACAATCATAAGCGGATGCCTTCAGTTCTACAAGTGTCATAGTTTAAAATTTAAGGTAAAATTACTAAATTTAACTTATCCGCACTCCATTGATAAATCCAAGCATTTATTGCCATTGCAGGTTGGTCTCCCCATGCAACATAATCCGCACCATCAATTGTCAAATTGCCTTGAGCAACTTGCTCACCCATTGATTCAACACCTTCAGCATCTACAACCTTGGTGAACAACTGCCAATAGTTCGTTGCTGAATTTTCGTAGTTGTCATTGATGCAAGTCACTTGAAAATACTCTGCTGATTTGCTTTCGCCATTTACCCAAACTTGTTGGGGTTGGATTTTTTTTGCCATTTTTATTTTATTTAAAATTTTATACAATTTTTAGTGTTCCGCCATCGTTCCAAATTGCACCCGATGGAAGTCCTGCCGATGATGTCGGCAAATTTTTAAAAACTACATTACCTCTTTCAGTTTCAATTGCCCTAAAGTCTGCTGCTGATGTTAATGTTGCATTGACATATAAACCTCTCGTTATACCATTTGCACCACCCGTCTGATTTACCGTTCCTTGAATTAAGAACTGATTTACAACTGCCGTTCCACTTGTTGGTGCTATATTATTATTTACTCTTAAAAAATAATATGTTCCACTTGTAGCGGTTATTGAAAAACTATTTCCAAAAGAAAATCCATCTGAACCACTTGCAGTAACATTTAGGCTTGTTGTTGATATTTGTGTTCCACCTAAGCCTAATATAATATTTCCAGTAATTGTTGCATTCCCACTCACCCTTGCCGTGCCGTTGACATCAAGTTTAAATCCTGCGTCTGTGATAGTTCCAACAAGTACATTTCCATTAGGGAAATTTATATTTAGGTATGTTCCGTTTCCTATGCTTAAAATACGATTTGTTACAACACTTGATAATGATTGAGATATTATTGTATTATCTCTGTTATCTCTTATTGCTTCATCAAATCTTATATGTGTGCTTGCATAAATACTTCCACTTACAACTAACTTATATCCGCTAACTGTTGTGGTTGTGCCAACAAGTAATCCTCCATTCAAATAATTATTCGCAGTCCCTGCCCCATACAATCCCCAACCGCTATTGTTACTCCATTCAATACTCCGCCAATCAGCAGCAGCGGTTAAGGTTGGCTGAACATAAACACCTCTTGTTATACCATTTGCTCCTCCCGTTTGGTTGATTGAACTTATTACTGACAATTCAGTGTATGTCCCCGTACCTGATGTTGGAGTAAATCCACCACCAAGATTCATATTTAAATTATTTCCTGATGTTGCGGTTACTGAATTGCCTCCATAAAAAAATCTACCACTTGAAGCACCGCTTGAAGTGTATGAATAAAAATGTAAATTTTGACCACTTAAATCAACTGTGCCTCCAGTAGTTGTACTAAAAGGGAATAGCAATACACCACCACCTCCACCAAACTGAACCCAACCATTATTTTTAATTGTAAATAAAGCATTTGAACCGCTATTCTGTACAACTAATCCACTTGTCGCACTTGTTGCTCCACTCCCCTTTATAAACGCATCACCCATCACCTGTAAACGCTGACCGCTATCGGTGGTGGAATTTAGTACAACATTTCCAACAGGACTTATGTATAAAGAATTTATGTACCCTTGTTGCTGAAATAATACCGCCCTTGATAAAAAGAATAAATCTCTATAAGCAACACCAGGTGATAAAGATATTAACTTACTTGCAAATGCACCACCTAAAGTATTGTCTGCTGAATAATCCAACTTTAACCCTTCATTTTCTGCACTTGTTGGTAGTTGAAGTAATACTTGACCTTTAGTCCTCAATCCGTAATTATTAACCCCCGTAAATGCACCATTGGTAAATGTTGGGTTAATATCAAGTCCAACAAGCACATCACTATTTGCAGATGCAATAAGTGTAGTAGTTAAATTTGTTCCCCTTGCAATCGCACTCGCAGCCGTTACACTATTATTTATAAGTAGTGATGTTGTTGGTGTATATGTTAATGTTGCACTCCCCGTCTGCGAACTCGTTCCGTTCCAATATGCAACTTGTCCA
>Ga0315902_10001908_pt1 | contig 33197 bp, 2 predicted proteins | sample LakEriMetagenome_9_FD_203523 | JGI IMG/M metagenome (GOLD analysis project Ga0315902, IMG submission 203523) | Freshwater fungal communities from buoy surface, Lake Erie, Ohio, United States - Buoy 12 MA117 | ecosystem: Environmental > Aquatic > Freshwater > Lake > Lake biofilm | place: USA... | reverse complement strand
CGGCGGGGTCCCGAGACAGATGATTGTCTTCGACTTGGGGGCGGGAGGGAAGAGAATTCCAGATCTGCCAGAGCGAACGATCGAAGCCAACTGGCGCGATATCCTCAGCCCTCCCACTGCTCAGCCCACTGCCTGACCACCCCACAACTCGATTGCCCCGTTTCTTTATTCCCCCGCTTTCGAGGCACTCGATTGCATTCGGGTTGTCCAGAGGTAACTCCATCTGGGCAGATTCTCCTCCCAGGAGCTTCCCTGATGGTTCTTGGGGATCCAGGAACGAACGGTTTCGTGCAGAGTCAACTGGAGGGTCCACTCCCCCTGGGGCGCAAGAAGATCCACCTCGATGAACGACTCGCAAACCACCTTCCAGATCATGCTGCCTCGAATGACCGGGCTCAGGGTACCCCGATCTCCAGCGATGAGGCCCGCGTAGTCCAAATAGACTTTTCGGTGATCGGGCAACCTCCGGCACCACCCCTTTGGGCAGGTTACTGGGGCATCCAGCCACTCCCAAGTCCAGAGACAATCGTCCGTTTCGAGGAACAAATCGTAGTGGTTCGGTCTTGCGGCCCCAGAATTCATCTGGTGTCGGGAAACCGAAAAGCGGTAGGCTGGCACGCGATTGGTCTGGAAAATCACAGGGCCTCCGTTCCGAAAGGAATGCATTTGCAGGTCGAAGGGAACTTTTTGAGAGCCACAGCTATCACAAGGCTCTAAGGGGTTTTCGTATCGGGAGGATCCGGGCGAATTGACTGAACGCAAAAACTTGAGACTTAGTGGCAAAGGATACGGTTCGGAGGACAGAGGCGACCCTGACGATTGATCGGTGTAGTGGAACCTTGACTGCGGCGCTGAGCGGTGCCTTGCAGCATGGAGGAAAGCGGGCCGTACATGGGCTCGATAATTTGCATCCACTAATTGCTCAATTATATTTTCAAACGTTTCTGTTTTTGCCTGCGAGCGAGATCTATCCCTATTTTTCTTGGGTTTTCGGGCTTTTTGACGAATTCTGCCACCGACTGTCCCCTGGGATTGGCGGGCAGGGGCTGGAAACTTGTCCGATCGGTTGCGATTTGATCGCAGTTTGTTGTTTTCTTATTTTTGAATGATTCATTGCTTCGAGGGTTCGTAATGGCCGTCCGAAGAAACCACTCCGACCGTTCCAAAAACGCTTTCCTTCTTCGGAAGAATTCGGCAAAGCATCAGCAGTCCAGACGGTTGCTTCGCCGCAATTTGCTGGAGGCGCTGGAGTCAAGGCAACTGATGGCCTTCGGCCCGCAATTGATCGGGATCCAGCCCAACAACAGCGATTTGTTGGAAGCGGGGGATGTCCGACAGGTCGCCCCGAGGGAACTGGTTTTTCGCTTCGACGACTCTCAAGTCATCGATGCCTCGACCCTTTCGGGCATCCGAATCACCCGTTCGGGTGGAGACGGAACCTTTGGACTAGCCAGTGGATCCAGCGACTTTGGTAGTGGTGGTCGGGTCGACATCCTTCTTACCGCTTTGTCGACCGGCAGCAGTTTTGAGGTCCGTTCGGTCGCCCAGAATCTGGGGGCCGGTGCGGCCCCCGTGCTGACCATTTCGGGCAACATCATCCAGATCACCCTGAACAACCATCCATCATCGCCGACGACCGGTCAGGGGCTAGTTGACGCAATCAACGCCTCTTCGTCGGTCGGTTCGCGAATCCGAGCGAGCATTCGCGGTGGCCTGTCAACGGCGCCACTAGCCAGTCAGTCGGGAGCCATTCCGGTGGTTCGACTTTTGGGAACCCAGGATGTTCCGGTGCCCGCCGGTGCGATTTTGGTTGGGGATCGCCCGAATGAGAACGAGGTCACTTTCCGCTTTGCTGAAAACCTGCCGGATGATTTTTATCGGATTGAAGTGTTCGGATTTGACGATCCGGCTCGAGGGATCGTCGGCCTGCGATCGGTCAGCACGGTGCCAGGTCGCCAGGGTGAACTGTTTGTTCCCTCCGATCCCAATTCCCGTCAGGATACGATCGACTTCCGCCTCGACCTGGGGCCCCAGGTCACCGGCGTGGTGCCACAACCGGTTTACCGAGAAGCAGGAGTGCTGAAACAGGCGCGGGATACCGTGGTCGTCCACTTCGACAACGACAAGTTGTTGGTGGAGAACGACGCTTTCGGCCAGCCGACTAGCCGTTCGGTGGAGAACCCCGAGTTTTATCAACTGATCTACACGGCAGACACCGTCCGGAACACCGATGACGCGGTCTACCTGCCGTTGACCGCCCGCTACGACGCGGTGGCCAATACGGTCACATTGCGATTTGCCAACGACATCGATCGCCTTCCCGGATCCAATGCCGGCCAGGCCAGTTTCCGTTTGAGGATTGGCACGCGCGAGACCGCTCCGCTGGCACCCGTTCGTTCGGAAGCCGCTGCAACCGCCATCAGCGACCTGAACACCGCCGGTGCGGCACGAGTCCGCTTCACTTCCCGAGCCCTTGGGGAGAATGGAAGTGGAGTGAAGGTTGAGTTTGTCAATTCGATGCTAGGTGGCGATCCGGTGGTCACCGCCTCAGGGAAGACGGTGAGCGTCGACCTGAGAAGTGGTACGACGACGGTGCAGCAGGTTGTTACGGCCCTGCAGCTTTCGTCCGCTTCGGCATCCCTGCTGGCTGCAGAACTGGAGCCCGGCAGCAATCCGGCGGCGGTTGTCGGAAGCCGCCCTATCAACTACTCGCCAATCACGCTTTACGGTGTAGGCAGCACCTTTGACACGGCGACCAATCTGGGCACGATCGGTTCAGCGGTGCAGTCGCAGTCCAGCTTGATTCTCAGTTCCGCCATCGACCCCGTCGAAGAAAAGCTCGACAACCTTGGAGCCAGCGACGACCCCGGACACCGGCAATTGGCCGAAGAGGTTGGGGATGGCTACGCCCAGCACATCAACGACGATTTTGGCGCCGACCGGACGGCTGGGGTAAAGACGGTTTTCTACAACTTTAAGACGATCTACAGCAACGACACCAACGGAAATCCGCTGGTCAATGCGATCACCGACAAGCAGAAGCAGCGCGCCCGCGAATCGCTCTCGATGTGGGCAAATTATCTGGGGGTTCAGTTTGTCGAAACACCCGACCAAGGAATCACGATCGCGACCGGAAGTTTCTCCGGACTGCAGCAGGTCTCGGGAACGAGAGTTAGGACAGAGTCACAGGTATCCTTTGGTGTCCGTATCGATCCGACGTTCCAATCCTCGATGTTGGTGATGCAGGCATCGCGAGTTTGGAATGACAACTACGGCGAAGATTGGTCCCGCACCTCCGCTGCGGCCTTTGGGATGCTGCTAGGCCTGGAGCATGCCGGGGAACTGGACAACAGCAGTCTGATGCGACTGAGCCCTTCGTTCCTGAATGCCAATGCGGACGGCGTGAACGACTTCGAACCGATTTTCCCGTCCAACCCCGATGTTCTTCACGGCCAGTTCCTCCATCGCACCGACAGCAACGATGTCGATCTCTATCGGTTCGATGTCGACTTTGGAAATGACGACCGCGTGGGGCTCTTCGTAGCCGAAACGTTCGCCGAGCGGCTAGGGCAGAGCAGCGAGGCGGACACGCTGCTGCAACTTTACAAAAACACCTATGCATCGGCGACCAGCAATTTTGGCGCCGACAAGGGATTGCAGATTCGGCTGGAATCGACACAACCGGGCAAGCTTGGGAATAATCTTCGGCTGTTCGTCACCAAGAGCGACCGAGGGGTGGGTGCCGGAACCATCATCAATGTCTTCGACAATCTGGTGACCGTCGATCTGAATTCCAATAGCGGAAGTGAAACCACCGCACAGCAACTGGTCGATTCGCTCAATGCCGACGCTGCCGTGCGACAGTATTTCAAGGCGACGCTTTTGCAGGGATCTCCATCCACGAAGCTTGGCAACCGCGACCTGACTTACTCCCCGATCGTGCTTCAGGGTGGCGGCATGGAATTGGTCGCCCAAAACGACGACTATTTCAGCGAAGACTCCTATTTGAAGGCGAACCTTGGCAGCGGCATCTACTACATCGGTGTCAGCTCCACGGGCAACAATAAGTATGACGGCGTCCTGGACGGCACCGGATCCGGTGGACGGACTCAAGGCAATTACGAGTTGCGGCTGACTTTCCGGGCTCAGGTCGACACGGTCGATGCGATCCAAGATATCGCAGGCAGCCGTGCAGAAGATCTTTCGGTGACGTTCGATGGGGACGGCGATGGCATTCCCGGAGGCACCTACGACTTCTGGTTCCAAACCCGGCCGCTCAATCGCGTCCTGGAGTTCACGGCAGGTGCCTACGCCGGACTGGAGGGCAAGACGATTACCGTCACCGGTGCGACGGGAGTGATCCGCCGCTTCGAGTTTTCGTCAGATGCCAGTGTGGCCATTGGCAATATCGCCATTCCCTACACATCCAGCAGCACCCAGGGGGCATTGGCCAATGCCCTGGCTGCAGCGATCAACAGCCAGTCAGTCCTGGGAGTTTCCGCGCTCGCCAATGGTGCCAAAATGGTGCTGACCGGCGAACGAACGGTGCAGACTTCCCCTGGATTGCTGGGCCTGGAAATTCAAGGACGAACCATCTTTGTCGACAAAGCGGCCGGCCCGAACGCCGACGGTTCGTTACTGCGCCCCTTCAACAATATCGCCGGGGCGGGAGTGCCCAATGCGTTTGCTGCCGCACAGCCCGGTGATATCGTCCGCATCGTCGGCAACGGGGGTGGTGACGGTCGACTGGAGACGACATCGGACAACTTCGCTTACGAGATCGGTCTGGGATTGCTTCCCGGTTCAGTGCTCTCCGATGGAACTGCGATGGAGGTGCCAAAAGGCGTCACTGCGATGATCGATGCGGGCGCAATATTGAAACTGCGTCGCGCTTACATCGGAGTGGGAAGCACGACTCTGGGAGTCGACCGCAGTGGCAGCTCGCTGCAGGTGCTGGGAACTCCTAATTTGACCGATCAGCGCGGTGCGTTGGTGCGCGACACCAATGGCAATGCTGCGGGTGGGTCGGTGGTCTTCACCTCCTGGCTGGATGAAACGGTTGGATTGGATAACTACCAACCAACGACTACCCCGGCCCCTGGGGATTGGGGAGGCATCTCCTTCTTGAGCGACTTGGACCGAGCGTCTGGGCGAGAGGATCTCGAAAACGAAGGGATATTCCTCCGCTACGTGAATCAAGCGGACCTGCGATTTGGTGGTGGTAGCGTCGTCATCAATTCGGTCCAGAAGGTGGTCAACCCGGTCGAAATGTTCGATGTCCGCCCGACCATCACTTTCAATAAAATTAGCCGCAGTGCCGATGCGGCTTTGAGCGCTTCGCCCGATGCATTTGAAGAGACGAATTTCCACGAACCCCGCTATCAGGTCAATGGTGCGTTCACCAGCGACTTCGATCGAGTCGGCCCAAGGATCCATCACAACCAGTTGACCGGGAACTCAGTCAACGGGCTTTTCGTCCGCGTTCCAACTCAGGCAGGGGAATCGACCCGACCGCTTTCGGTTGCGGGGCGATTCGATGATACCGATATCACGCACGTGATTTCTGAAAACATTCTGATCAATGGAACCCCGGGCGGTGCGCTGCTCGACACCACCATTCCATCCAATAGCCTCTTTGCCATGTCTCCCGCAACCGGCGGCGACATGGTCCCCGGAACATACAACTACAAGCTCTCGTTCATCGATCGATTCGGCTATGAGACTCCCCCTTCGGATGTCTCAAGCGATATCACACTGATCGCAGGGCAGACTGCCATCCAGTTCACCGGACTGCCTTCGGTCAGTGGCGACTACGTGCAGCGTCGGCTGTATCGAAGCAACAATATTGGCGTCGGTCCTTATGACCTGATCGCAGTCCTCAACGCCAACGACAACAGCTACCTGGATCTGGGCGGTAGCTTAGGGGGCAGACTGCTTCGGGATCGTCCAACGGTCAGCGATGTACTGCTCTCCTCAGGCGGCGCAGGCTCCCTGGCAGCGGGCAGCTACACCTACCGTATCGTCATGATCGACCAAGCGGGCCGCGAAAGTCTGGCATCCAACGCCACGGCATCAAGGACTGTCGGCGCCAACGGCTCCATCATCATTTCCAACATCCCTCTGACGCAGGAAGGCTACGCAGGACGCAGGATTTATCGAAGTGCTCCTGGCGGAAGCGGTCCTTTTGTTCTTGTCGCTCAGTGGATGGACTCGAATCAGGCTTTCCTTAGCCAGCTTACCGACCGTGGATCGAATCTAGGAACGACTCTGGCTCCCACCAGTCTTGGCAACCTGCGAGCCCGTTTGGATGCCTCGCTGGTGGTCGATCCCGGGACGGTGGTCAAGATGGAAGGAGCTAGATTCGAAGTTGGCTTTGGCGCGCAAATGCTGGCCGAAGGAACCGACGGACTGCCAGTGGTCTTTACCAGCAAGCTGGACGATCGATATGGAGCAGGTGGAGCCTTCGACACCAATAACGATGGCTCTCAAACCACCCCCCAGCCACGCGATTGGGGTGGAATCTACGTCGCCGGAACTTCGAATCTAAGCCTTGATTACGGCGTGGTTGCCCATGCCGGTGGGGTTACGAGGCTGGAGGGCACGTTCCGTGCATTCAATCCGATCGAATTGCAGCAAGCCTCTGCCAGAATCGCGCACACGCTCTTCATCAACAATGCCAACGGCGTAGGCGGCCAGGGCCCTGCGGACCGACTAGGTCGCTTGACCAACAAGGAAGCGACGATTTTCGCTCGGGGCACCCAGCCGGTGATTTTGGAAAACACATTCATCAACAACCGTGGTAGCGCCATCACCATCGACGCCAACTCGTTGATGGAAGTCGAACTGCCCGATCCTGGGCGGATGACCGGATCGGCAGGCCGCGCAGACCAGTACAGCACCAACCGTGGCCCACTGATCCGAGGCAATCGGCTCTTCAATAATCAGCTCAACGGCCTGGAGATTCGCGGCGAGCGGCTCAACACTGCCGGAGCCTGGGATGACACCGATCTGGTGCACGTCCTGTTTGACTCGGTGATCGTCGACAACCTCCATCACGTCGGTGGCCTCAAGCTTTTCAGCTCGCCCACCGAATCGCTGGTGGTCAAATTGGCCGGATCAGGTTCCAACTTCGATAACAACGCGGGCACTGGCCTGACTGCCCGGGGGACTCGAACCAATATCAGCGACCGTGTTGGAGGCACGCTGGAGATTATCGGTCAACCTGGCTTCCCGGTGGTGCTCACCAGCCTCAAGGACGACACGGTCGGTGCGGGTCTGCAGCCTGATGGCCGACCGCAGACCGATACCAATAACGATGGCATTGCATCGATTCCTGTCGCAGGGGATTGGCGCAGCGTTCTGCTCGATCAGTACTCGCACGATCGCAACGTTTCCACGGTGCTGGAGGCCGAATCGATCAAGGCGATCGCACCGGGCCCCAACGGCACTGTCAACAGCGCTCAATTCCTAGGAAACTTGGCAGCATCCCCTTCGAATTCTGACGAAAACCTTCGCCTGGGATTCGTGATCCAGGGTGTCATCAGTCAGACCGACGACGTCGACATCTACAGTTTCACCGCGGAAGCGGGGACCGAAGTGTGGCTCGATATCGATCGAACCAGCAAGGAACTGGATGTCGTCATCGAAGTGCTCAACGCCAATGGAGAGCTATTGGCTCGAAGCGACAACAGTTTTGATGAAACCATCGATCCCAGCCAGTTGGTCGTCGGGTCGCTGGTCGATCCCAACTTGGTCAACATCATGCCCACTCGCACCCAGGGCCAGTTGCGGACCAATGCCAGCGGCTTGATCAAAGATGACTACTCCTTCAACATGAAGGATGCCGGTCTGCGGATGGTGCTTCCAGGGGCTGTGGGAGTCCGCAGCACTTATGTCTTCCGCGTTCGCAGTGCATCGCTCAATGCCGATCAGTCCGGAGCGGGACTGACCAAGGGAACCTATCAGGTCCAGGTTCGCACCCGGGAGGCGGACGAGTTTGCTGCCTCCACGGTGCAGTATTCGGACATTCGCTACGCCACCAATGGGGTTCACATGCGAGGTCTTCCTCTGCATTCCCCGCTGCTAGGTGAGGTTCAGGAAGACGAAAGCGCTCGAAGTACATCGGCGGCACTTGCCAACAACGACAATCCTTCGGTTGGCGCCAATCCAGGTTCCCGCCCGCAGTATGTAGGGAATCTGCTGCAAAGCGACATGGGAGCTATCAGTATCGGTGGACGTCTTTCCTCCGCCGCAGATGTCGACTTCTATCGCTTTGAACTGACGGAAGGTCGCTTGGTATCTTCCGGTTCCAACCCCATATTCCATTCCGTTGTTTTCGACATGGATTATGCGGACGGTCTGAACCGCGCCGACACATCGCTGGCCCTCTATCGCGTCACCGGCTTTGGAACTTCAGAAACCTACGAACTCATCCACATCGGCGAAGACAGCAACATCACCGATGATCGTCGCCGCCCGCAGGCTCTCCAGGATCTGGATGATCTGTCCCGAGGTTCGGTTGGAGCCAAAGACCCATTCATCGGCCCGGTCGCACTTGCATCGGGGACGTATCTGCTTGCTGTGACAAGTGCCGCGAGGACCCCAGCAGCATTGGCCAATGCGAATGTCCGGCGTGCACCGGTTCCATCGGTCAAGCGAATTGCGGAAGACAGCCTGGAAAGCCTCCCACTGCAGACTGGTGCAGCCCCGTCGCTGCCCCAGCTTTTTGATCGTACTTTCACTGGTGGCACCGACCCGCGAAACCTCTGGCACCTCTCCAACGCTCAGGCTGGAGTTGCTGGACACCGTGGAAGCCAGAGTTTTGCCTTTGCGACTTCAGCAAGCAAGTCGATTTCGCAACTTGGTGGAGCTGTCGGGGATCTCGTCTCCAATGCCTTCAACCTGGGAGGCTACTCTGCATCCGATCTGCCGGTCCTTTACTTCAATTACCAGCTGTCCTCCGATACCAACGACGTCTTTGATGTCTTGGTTCGCAGAAGCAACGGTACCGAGACCGTGGTCGCGACCAATCGCACTCCAACCCCCTCGACAGCCATTGGGCTCACAAGCGGCGGACAGTGGTTGCAGGCACGTGTCGATCTCTCCAGCTTTGCTGGCCAGGATGGATTGAGACTTGTCTATCGCTACAACACGGTTGGTGATAACGCAGAAGGGACAGGTGTCCATGTCGATGATTTCGTTATCGGCTTTGCCGAACGAGGCGAAATCATCACCAACACCTTGTCCGACGCGACTTTCAATACACGGTCTACGCCAATTGGAAGCGTTCTGACGGGTGAGTACCAGGTGGAGATTCGCAAGGCGGAAGACTTCTTCACTTCCACACTCCTTTCCGGCCTGACGCTGGAGAAGGCCTGGGACACGAACGACCGCTTTGCTCAGCAGACAACTTTGGTGGCTCCTGAAGGGCGTCTGCTGCGGGATGGTGACACGTTTGATCTGAGCGACGGCAGCACCAAGATCACCTTCGAATTCACCACCGACAACGTCGTGGGTCTTGGAAATGTGCAGATCCGCTTCCTGCCAACCGATAGCGCGACAGTGGTAGCCCGAGCCATCCGGGATGCAATCAACAACCCCAGCGTGCAATCGCGACTGAAGGTACAGGCCGCATCGACTGGCGGGATCGCATCTGGCAACATCGGCGGCGACGCTCGGATCGATTTGCTGGGACGCGCCTCGGGGGACTTCCGGGTTTTCCAGCCTCAGTCCCTGCTGATCCGTAGCCAGACGAACAACCCTGTCACGTTGCGAAATGAAATTCTTGGGACTGGCCTGACGGCCACCAACACGGTCGCTCCCGGCTACACCGGCGGCACCCAGTCCGCCGCTCTTGCGACTTTCAATGGCGTTGACGGGATCCTCCTGTCGACCGGCAATGTCGCAGGGGCTCGTGGCCCCAATACGTCGGATCGAACGAGCGGCATTTCGAGCAATACTGGCGATGCGATGACCAACGCCGCGCTGGGTGTCACTACCACCGACTCGACCGTCCTGGAGTTCACCTTCCAGTTCGGAAACGGAAATCAGGGAGGAGATCTCTACCTCGACCTGATCTTCGCTTCGGAAGAGTACAACGAATTCCTGGGACGTGACGCTGTTGCGGTCTTCATCGATGGGGTCAATTACGCAGTCGTTCCTGGGACGTCCTCTCGCATTGGCACCGGCACCATCAATGGTGGAAACCCGCTGGGCCAGGGTGCCACGAATCCCCAGCTGTTTGTCAACAACGACCCGAATGATGCAGGGGTCGCTTTGCAGGGTATTGGGTTCGATGGCTACACTCTGCCACTGACAATCGAGGCACTGGGACTTGGGGCTGGCGAGCATACGATCCGAATCGTGGTTGCCGACACCTCCGACAATGGTGGTGACAGCGCCCTGTTTATCGCCAGTCGATCGATGTCGACCACCAAATCGGTACGAACCTGGAATGGACTGGAAGCGATCTACCACACTGGAAAGAGCGACCAGAATGTCAATCGCGATCAGGGCTTGGTGATCGTCCAGAACAACTTCATTCGCCACGCTCGCGATTACGGCGTTTGGTCGGATGCCGGAGATCGACTCCAGGATCCTCGTGATGTGGTGACTGGCACTGTTGCTGCCATGATGCAGAACCTGCCACCGCTGGTCGGTACCGGAACGGGGGCAGTGAGAAATCTTCGGGAACTAAACAACAAATTGGTGGGTGGCTTTGCTCCAGGAGTCGTGATCCAGAATAACGTCCTGGAGAGCGGTGGCCTGGGGGGTGTCCACGTGCAGGGTGAGAATCCGATCTGGATGATCACACCGACGCGAATCGGCGCCAATGAACCACCCCCAACGCTGGTCGAAAACGCCGAAGGCGACCAGTTTGGATGGTTCATCGACGACGGCGATGTGATGGTGATCGATTCAGGTCGCATGCGTGCCCGAATGGAATTCGAGGACATCGCAGGGGGACAGAATCCCGGCAACGGTACCTATGGTAGCGGGGTCGTCGGCGGGAATGGCTGGCGAGACACCAGCACTCCGGTCTACTATCGCGAATCGACCGGTTCTCAGTATCTTCGCTTCCCCAACACGGTGTTTGGTTCCACCGCCATGGAAGTGATGCAGTCGCTACGAGATTCGATTCTGGGAAGCATCCTTGTCACGAACGGGACAACTCAAAACGTCCGCGCCACGGTAGCTCCTTCTTTGTTGGCTCCTCTCACTGGAGCTTCGCAGATAGCAAGCGCTGGCTATCCGAACTACTACAACCGACCTGCGGTCTATCTGGAAGGTGTGACGAACATCTACTGGGAACCTCAGGTGGGTGGCCGTCCATTCGATATTCGCAGGGTCGATGTAGCAGAAGGTGCCCAGCCTTTTGTCCGTATCGTCAACAATACCGTCTACGGAAGCGACGGCCGCGCTTCCTTTAATGGTGGGTCTCCGGTTGCCGAACCGAATGATACGATCAGCACGTCGGTTCAGACGTGGCAGGGTACGGCACACAATCCGATTGCCTACACCGCTAACGGAGTGATCGGCGATAGCTCGCAGTTCCGTGCCAGCGCCACGCACGATGTCGACGTGTATCAATTCAAACTGGATGTTGGCGACCGGGTCCGGATCGATATCGATTCGGCAGGTCCGCTCGATTCCGTCCTACGCATCTTCAACAGCCAGGGAATCGCGCAGACTTTCCGTGACTCGCGTGGCAACCTAGTGACGATCAGCAACAACGATCCGGCACCGGGTGAAGCTCCTTCGAACGATCCCTACATCGATTTCACCGCGACGCAGCCTGGCGTTTATTACGTTGGCGTCAGCAGCTCCGGCAACAACAGCTACGATCCGCTGTCGCTGGGCAACCGCACCAATGGCAACTCGACGGGTGCCTATGCGATCAACCTCCAGGTGATGCATCCGCAGAAATTCACGATCACGGTCGAGGACTTCAGCCAGTATCAGATCGGCGATACCTTCACGATCGGTCAGGTCGCTGACTTCGCTTCGGGTACCAATGAAGTCACCTTCGAGTTGGTCAACGGCAATGCACCGCAGCCGGGGAATATTCCAATTGCGATCAACAATGAGTATCGAGCACCGGATATCGCTCGTGCGATCGCCCTTGCCATCAATGCCGGCAACGGTGGCAATCCCGTCCTGCCGAACATCCAGAACATCCCCAATGGAAACTTTGGTTTGGCTAGCCCCATTGGCGCCGTGTCCGCCATCGCCCTGGGCGGCATTTCGGGAGTGCAGGGTGGCCTGCCTCTCTTCGGACGACGTATTGACGGTTCGTTCCCGACTCACTCAGGTCTGGGGATCGGGCATGACCGTACGGCTTCAGGACAATTGAGCTCCACGTCGCTAGGGGACGGGACCACCGAGCGGTTTGTGGTTATTTCCAATGCGGCCTACATTCGTGGCAACGGCGCTTTCCTGGTCGATCCTGACTTCAACGAAGGGAACAACCTCGACCAGCTTTATCCAGAATCAGGCATTCTGGTTTCCGAGGGGGCCAGCCCGACGATCCTCAACAACGTTTTTGTGAACGTGCAGACGCCTGTTGTCGATGCGGAAAGCCGCACCGTGAATGGGATTTCGGCACCCTTCGGTACCAATGCTCTGAACGACCCGAAGCCAGGCGAGGTGATCCTTTCGGGTTCGATCTATCAGTTCACTGAATCGGGCATCGCTGCAAATCGGTTGAGTCAGGGAATCGAAACGAATCCCACCAACATCCCAAATACAGGATTGGACTTCAACACAACCGTTCCCGGATCGACCCGCGTCTTCGTCAACGCTCAGGGCAGTCAATTCCTGCCGGCCCGATTTTCTCCGGTAATCGACAGCAGCATCGACTCGCTCCAGGAACGCGAAAGCTTCCGAACGATCAAGCAAGCGATGGGCATCTCCAACTCGCCAATTCTTGCACCCGAACGAGATGCCGCGGGTCTGCTGCGGGTCGACGATCCTGAGGTGTCGACACCTTCGGGCCTGGGTGCCGACGTCTTCAAGGACCGCGGCGCTTTGGATCGACCGGAAGCGGTGGGCCCGACGGCTCATCTGGTCATCCCAGTCGATAACGACTCGGCAGGAAATGATCGCGACCGCGCCGAATCGTACGTGGAGCTAACGCAGGGAGTGGTGCGGGAGTTCCGAATTCAGTTGAAGGGTCCGAATCTGACCGAACTCCTGGTACCCAGCCGCAGCGTGACGCTTTTCGAAGATGGCCGGTTGCTGCGAGAGGGAATCGATTATGTTTACGCGTTCAATGAAACAACCAATGAGATCATCCTGACACCGCTGGCTGGCGTCTGGCGTCAGGGAAGAGTCTATGAGATTTCTTTGAACAATAAGGACCGCTTTGTTCTGGAAGCACCACGCGGTGACCAGATCGAAGATGGGGACCAGTTCACCATCACCGACGATGCCAACGGAATCGTCTACTTCGAATTCGACAGTGGCTATCAGATGCAGCTGCCTCGCGGTCTGCAGATGACGGTGCCCCTGGCCGGCGGTGCTGCAGGCGGTCTGTCGGATGGGGATCGTTTCTCGATCGACGATGGACGCGGAGAAATCTTCTTTGAGCTGGATCGCAATGGAACGGTTCTGGCCGGCAACATCGCGATTCCTTTCACCAGCTCCGATACCCGTGAGATCATCGCGCAGAAGATCGTCGACGCAATCGCCGGCTCCTCGGCTCGCGTCACCCCGCGACTGCTACCCGGCGGCGTTGTCTATCTTGGATCGGTGGCCAATGTCCGACTGAACACCACGTTCTCCTCACTGAGCCAACCGAACGCAACCTGGGGCCTCAAGGTTCCCGCACTGGGGGCACGTCCAGGCGGAATCACCGACGGCCAGATGTTCTCGCTGACCGATGGATTGACGACGATCACCTTTGAGTTTGATACCGACGGCGTCATCAGCAACGGAACGACGATTATCGATACCTCAGCCGCCAGCACTGCGACGGATGTCGCCGTGCAGATGCTGCAGGCGATCCAGCGAAGTCCTCTGAAGGTTCAAGCTCAGTTGATCGGTAGCGATGTGGTCTACCTTGGGCTTCCGGCCAATGGCGATGCGTTGATCATGAGCAGTCGTCTAGCACTGGTGGGAGTTTCGCGGACGATCTCGGATGGCCAGTCCTTCTCGATCACTTACGCAGGCGTCACCAAGACTTTTGAATACACCACCGATAGCAGTGTCGCGGCTGGTCGGATCCCGATCCCGTTTACGGTGACCGAGACACAGGATGAGATTGGTACCCGTACTGCGCAGATCATCAGAGATGCCAATTTGGATCTAGATCCTTTGCACTTGAGCAATGGAAATATCTCGCTGGGTGGTACGGTCGACCATCAGGTCTCGGTGGCGTTGGCCCCAAGCATCGGGCTTTCGGGTACCCCCGGTGTCGCTCCGAAAACGACGCTGGAAGTGGTCGGCTCCCTGGTCCTCCAGGTACCGATTCGAGGCGGTCAAGATGTGGTGGATGACAGCTTCTTCCGCATCACCGCCAACGGTGTCACCGTAACCTACGAGTTCGACCGCAACTCCAGTGGCCCAACGGTTCCAGGTAACGTGGTCATTCCTTACGGAAGCACCAGTTCGGCCAACGACATCGCCACCTCGATGGCGATTGCCATTCGCAACAGCCTCCCTTCGATCAACGCTCAGAATATTGGAGCAGGGCGAGTCGATCTGGGGCTCCTCCCGGACTCGGCCGTATCGGTCGGCAATTCGGCTCTCAGCAAGCGCCGAGGCAACGTATCGGATGGTGAGTTCTTCACGATCACCAACGGCACGACATCGGTCACCTTCGAATTTGACAACGTCAGCGTCGGCAACGGATTTGTCGCTGGCCGAACTCCCATCCTCTTCAGCAATAACAGCACGCGAGAAGAAGTGGTCGCCGCGATGAAGGCGGCGATCGAAGGTAGTGCCCTGGGACTTCAGACGGAGATTCTGGCTGGAACTCAACTTCGATTGCTCGATAATCCTCGTAGCACCACCGACATCACGCGAGCTCCAAGCCTTGGAAAATCGGGTGTTCCAGGGGGAGCCAACGCAGTTCGCTTCGCCCAGGACGCGAATTTCACCTCCGATCTCGTGGCCGATCAGATCTACCGAGCCATCAATTCGGCGTCGAATACGACGCTGCAGGCGAAAAAGCGAGGTGGAAACACGCTGTTCCTTGAGCATGCGATCACCGTCAGCCCCGAGATCAGCAGCTTCTTCATTCGCGCCATCGAAGACTTGGCAGGAAACGATCTGCAGGCCAACCGGATCAACGACGAGACGCAGTTTACGATCCTCATGCCGGGAGCGCTTCTGGACTACGGCGATGCTCCAGATCCATTCAGCACCACTCTGGGACGCTACCCGACGCTGCACGACAACAACGGTGCCCGGCACGTGGTCTCCAGCCGCGGATTGTTCCTGGGAGCGACCATCTCGGGAGATGAAGATGGGAACCCGACACCAACGGCCGATGGCGACGCTAGCGACGACGGGGTCTCCTTCACCTCGGAACGGAACCCGACGGGCTTGTTCAACCGACACGTATTCACCGATATTACGGTCACGCTGTCGGCCCCGGGTTTCGTTGATGCCTGGGTCGACTTCAGTGGCGACGGAGACTGGGACGATCCGGGTGAGAAGATTCTGAATGGCGTCGAATTCTTCGGAGACAGCCTGACCCAGACCTTTGCCGTCCAGATTCCTCCTACTGCGCCCGAGCCGATCGCCAAGACGCAGTCGTTTGCAAGGTTCCGAGCCAGCGGAGTGGGAGGCTTGCTGCCGACCGGTCTTGCGGTAGATGGCGAAGTCGAAGATTACGCCGTGATTCTGGTTCCAGGTACTCCTCCGATCGCGGTCAATGACCAGTATGTCATCAACGAAGATGAAAGCTTGGTCACCTACGATGCCACGGGTCAGGACACCCCGAACTTCCCAATCGATGATGGCGTCGCCGCCAACGATGAAGATGCCGATGGCGACACCCTGTCGGTGACACTGGTGGAAGGTCCCAAGTACGCTCAGTCATTCACGCTGAATCCTGATGGCACCTTTAGCTACACACCACTACCTGACTTCTTTGGCGTAGATTCGTTCACCTACCGCGTTCGTGATGCGGAACTGACATCGAACAACATCGCGACGGCAGTCATTACGATTCGCGAGGTCAACGACGAACCGATTGGTGGTGACGACAGTTACATCGTCGACGAAGACAACACCCAGCGTTGGAATCATTCCCAATTGCTGCTCAACGACCTTCCTGGCCCTCCTAACGAGTCAAACCAAGCGCTGAAAATCGTTGGCGTCTCGGCGGTTTCGGCTCGTGGTGGATCGGTGATGCTCAGTGGTACCGAAGTCATCTACACGCCGCCTTCGGATTACTCGGGACCAGATTCTTTCACCTACACGATCGAAGACAATGGAACCACCAGCGGCACACCCGATTTCCGGCAAGCGGTTGCCACGGTCAACCTGACGGTTCGAGATGTGAACGATCCACCGATCGCCGAGACTGACTTCCTGGAGACGCTGGAAGATGTTGCGATCACCCGATCGAAAGACTTCTTCTTGCTCAACGATCGCCCCGGTGGACCGAATGAATCGTGGCAGACTCTGAGGTTCCTGGGAGTCGAAACGGCTAGCACGGCAGGGGGCAGCGTGGTCTTCAATGGCACGAATGTCACCTACACGCCGCGGAAGGACTTCGTCGGTACGGATACCTTCTTCTACCTCATTGAGGACAATGGAACTTCGGAAGGGCGCCCCGATCCTAAGCAGGCTCGAGGTACCGTTTCGGTCACCGTCGTACCGATCAACGATGCTCCATCGGTCATTCTGCCTCTAGGGACGCTGAATGTTCTTGAAGATGCGCCAGATCGAGTAATCGAACTGCTCAATCACTTCTTCGATCCCGATATCGCGACCAACGGCGATGAGTTGAGATTTGAGGTGGTTAGCAATTCGAAGCCGTCTGTGGTCGTTGCATCGATCGTCGGCTCGCAGCTCACACTGCGATTCCTACCAGACCAGAACGGTACGGCGAACATCTTGATACGTGCGACCGACAAGGCAGGAGAATCGGTCTCGAATCTCCTCACCGTGATTGTCGCCCCCGTGGATGATGCACCGATCGTGTCCGTCGCGATCCCTGACCAGCAGGTGAATGAAGACAGCCCACCTATCTCGATCGACCTGTCGAATCACTTCACCGACGCGGACATCGCGACCAACAACGATGTGCTGACTTACTCCGTGGTGAGCAATTCCAATAGCTCGCTGGTGACCACAGCACTGACCGGATCGGTGTTGACCCTGTCGTTCGCACCCGATGCCTCGGGCCGAGCGACGATCACGGTTCGCGCTACCGACAAACGTGGCTTCTCGGTAACCGATACGTTTGACGTGGTTGTCTTGTCGGTGAATGATCCACCGCGTACTCAGCCTGATTTCTACAATGCACCTCAAGGCGGAACGATCACCACCACCGACGCGACTGGCAATGCAACGCCAACGATTGTCGACAATGGAGTGCTCGCCAACGATTCCGATCCCGAAGGGGATGCGTTCACCGCAGAACTGGTTCGCCAACCGACTCGCGGCACCGTAGTGCTCAATCCAAACGGCACCTTCACCTACAACGCACTTGGAAGCTCCGGTGAGACCGATACCTTCACCTACCGTGCCCTTGATGCTCGAGGGGCGGTCAGTGTCGAGACATTGGTATCGATCCGCATCGGACCTCCACTTCCGCCTCGGCATCAGAATCCGTTGGAAGCCAGGGACGTCAATGCGGATGGATTCGTCTCCCCGATCGATGCCCTGTTGGTGATCAACTTGCTCAATGCGCAGGGCCCATCGGTCCCCGTCAGCACACTGCCAGATCCGCCTCCTTATCGCGACGTCAATGGGGACAACCTGATCACTCCGCTAGATGCGATCCTGGTGATCAACTTCCTCAACGGCGGAAGTGGCGAAGGGGAGGGCGAAGGGGAGTCAACCGGCCAGATTAGCGGTTCTGCCGAAGCAATGGGCGTTGGGATCGGATGGCAGTCGACGGTCAGCCGCGTGGCAGAGAACTCGGTTCTGTCGCTCGATCGTCCCGTCGCTACCTCGTCCATGACAGGTCCACGCCGACAGGCAGCACCTCAAGAACTGGCTCTTGCTTCGTACCTAGCCTCTTGGAAGGCCCAAGAGAACGACCCGCTGGAAACATCGATTGATACCATCGTCGATGGCACGACGCTAGAAGAAAGTCTGTTGGTCGACGAACTGCTGAAGGATTGGATGGATTGATACAGAACGGCTTTTGGTCGGTCATTCGCAGGCAATTTGTCCGGCGGGCAACCACGAAAGCTAAACCGATCTGGGAAGTAAGGTGGCCCTCAGGTTGCTTTGCTGCCCATATCAAACCACAGGCGATCTCAAGCGTGATACCTTGAGGTCGAACCGCTTGTTTCGAAAAAGATACTTTGTTGTTGTTCTTTTCTCATTCCTGCTGATTCCATCGTCCCCGCCCGCATTGGGATGGGACGCATATTTTCGCCAAGGGTTAGTTGCATGGGTAGCAGTCACAAGAATCGCCCCGCTGTCGAATCCCGGGAATCCCAACTTCGCCGTGAGAAGTTTCGCCGCTTGCTCCATGAAAACCTGGAGCGAAGGGAGTTGATGGCGACCAATGCCGCCGCTCCGATCTTTGCTCCCGGCACCACCGATCAGTACGTCCGGGAATGGATCGACAAGCTGAACAATCCGGGCGATGGCAACAACGGTCAGTTTAATGCGCCCGGACAGCGCTGGACCAATCCCGTAGGCGGCGCCGGAAGCGCCATGGGCGACACGGCAACGGTCACCTGGAGTATCGTTCCCGACGGCACGCTGGTCCTCGATCGTATCAACGGTGGATCGGACAAGCCCAGCAACCTCATTGCATTCTTGGATGGCATCTACGGTGGCGGCACCGGCCCTGTCTCCCAGCGCCCATGGTTCCCTATAGTCCAAAGGGCATACGATCAATGGAGTCAGATTTCGGGGATCAGCTACGTCTACGAGCCTAATGACGACGGAGTGGCAACCAGCGGAAGTACGAATCGCGGTGTCGCTGGCGTTCGAGGCGATGTGCGAATTTCGGGCATCGCAATTGACGGCAACTACAACATTCTCGCTTACAACTTCTTCCCAAACAACGGTGGCAACAGTGGCTTCGATGGCGACATGGTCATCGATACGAATGATCGGTTTTATCGCGACGAGGCAGATGGCGCGACGGGAGAGAATCGCAGCCTGATCAACGTGCTGATGCACGAAGCTGGACACGGACATGGACAGTTGCATGTCATTCCGGAAAACGAAACCAAACTAATGGAACCAATTGCGACCGATCGGTTCTATGGACCTCAACATGACGACATATTGGGTGTCCAGCAGCTCTACGGGGACCGCAGCGAGCCGAATGACACGGTGGCGACTGCCAGTAACCTGGGTACCTTGAGCAACGGCACAGTCCCGCTGACCCTACGGTCTCTGGACAACAACAACGACCTCGACTTCTATCAGTTCTCGGTAACCTCGGCCGGCAAGGCGACGATTTCGGTGACCCCTCAGGGCCAAACCTATTCGGTCGGCCCTCAGGGCGGCACTGCATCGACCACCAATTCTTTGATCTACAAGGATCTGGTACTGGAACTACTGGCCAGCGATGGAACGGTTCTAGCTCTCCGCAATGCTGGCGGTGCTGGGGTGCGCGAGGAGATCCTGGACTTCGATCTCCCCGCAGGCGGAACCTATCGAATCCGCGTTTCCGGAACCGGTGCAGCCCTGCCTCAGCTTTATGATCTGTCCATCCGCATTGCGGGGACCAGCGTTCCAGTTACCGCACAGAACCCACCGCGATTGCTGTCTGTAGCGGCCAATTACGGCGAGAATTTCGGCGTCAACCGAATCAATGTGCTGGATGAATCGCCTAGAGAACTGGTCTTCCGGTTCGACGGTGCGCAGTCGATCGATCCTGCCACCTTCAGCGGAATTCGGATCTATCGCGCTGGAGAGGACGGTTCGTTCAATACGGCCGATGACTTGCTGGTCTCTCCCGCATGGATCGGTCACGGCGACAACCAGCGGGTGGTGATTGCGAGGTTTGCTGAGACGCTGCCTGACGACGTCTATCGCATCGAAATCCTTGGGGTCGATATCGCTTCCGAAGGGCGCTCGGCCATTCGCAACACCGAAGGCGAAGCACTTCGGCCGCGTCGGGCAGGTACCGATCGCGACACCTACTACATGAACTTGGAACTGGGGGCTCGCGTGGTTGCGGTCGTCCCGGAACCTGTGGAACGTTCGGGCACCGCGCTGACCCAGCGGAAGAACCAGATCGACATCTACTTCAACAACGACCCGCTGCATGATGTCGCGGTGACCACCAGTGGTCTTAACGACCCGACAGTCGTCACCCCTTCCTTCTACCAGTTGATTATGACGCAGGATACCACCACGCCAAACGACGACGTGGTGATCCTGCCGACTTCGGTCAGCTACGATCCGGTGACCAACAAAGCTGTGCTGACCTTCGCGCAAGCGATCTCCAGCTATGGCGATCGAGCAGAAACGTTCCGGCTTCGTGTCGGTTCTGAGGAAGTGGTTCCCAACAGCACGGCTCCTAGCACCCCGACGATCATCACACCTGCAGCTGATCCAGGCGACACCCTGGTCAGCTCCACCGATCTGGGAACGCTCGCCGGTTCTTCGTCCTTCATCCTTCGGGAACAGGTTCGAGCGGGAAGCGGTCGTGCTCTTCCAGATTACCCAGGAAGCAATTTCGACCCAGGCCATCGGGACATCCAAGACGAAAGCCATCAGGGTGGCGGTCCTGACGCGGATCCAGACATCACGGTGCTCACCTACACCTTCGCTTTGGGGCGATCCTACGGTGTCGATACTGCTGGCAGACCGCTGTTCTCCACCATCAGCCCCGATCAGATGCAGCGAGTTCGTGAGATCTTTGAATTCTACGCAGCTCAGATGGGGATCAACTTTGTCGAGACCGAGGGGGCCGGTGATCTAACGGTCGTCGTCGGCGATATGGCACCATTGAACCAGCAAAGCGGCCCCGGCGGGGTGATCGGCGTTGCCTCCGGCTCTCTGGCGATCATGGACTATGCGGAAGCTTGGGACAACACCTTTGGATTCGGTGCGAATATCCCGAACACCCAAAGCTTCTTCATGGTCGCCATGCACGAAATCGGCCATATGCTGGGCCTAGGGCATACCTACGAACAGCCAACTGGAACAGTGATGGGATCCGATGGTACTTTCCCATCCCCGACCGAGTGGTTCTTCCCAGGTGATGTCGATGTGATTCACGGGCAGCATCTGTATCGCCCGGACAACAGGGATGTCGACATCTATCGCTTTGTTGTGCCTGCGGGAGAAAAGGGTGCGGTTCATCTGGAGACGCTTGCCGATCGCCTCGCTCAATCCAGCCAGGCCGACACCCATCTGACGTTGATGGAACGTACTCCGACAGGTCTCAAATTGCTGGCGGTCAACGACAACTACTTCGGTAAAGACTCGTTCATCCGCTTGGATCTTGATAGCGCGGCGACCGATCGCGAGTTCTTTGTGGCGGTGACGGTCCGTGGCAATGCAAACTTTAACGCGTTGGCGAAGGACACTGGCAGCGGTGGTACGACTTCGGGCAATTACGAACTGCGGCTCGAATTCCGTTCCACATTGGTTCCCCAGATCGTCGATTCGACCAATACGCCGCTGGACGGCGACGGAGACGGGACTGCAGGTGGCAATTTCAATTTCTGGTTCCGATCTGCACCTGAGTCGTCAACTCAGGCGCCCGGGGCACCGAAGACTCTTTTTGTCGACAAGGGATACACCGGGGCTCTCTCGAACGGTTCCCTAGCTCAACCTTTCCGATCGCTGCCTCAGGCAATTGCCGCGTCGCGGGAAGGGGACATCATCCGCGTCGCCGGCAGCCTGGGCGCCGATGGTCAGTTGTTGACCACTCGAGACAATCCCGCTTACGAGATTGGAACAGGCGGAACGGGGAACGCGACACTCTCCGATGGCAAGAGCCTGGAAGTGCCAAAGGGTGTGACCTTGATGATCGACGCTGGAGCCATCTTCAAGATGGGTGGTTCGGCGATCATTGCAGGAAGTTCCGATGCCTCGTCCGATCGCAGCGGCGGTGCGGTGCAAGTGCTCGGGACTCCCGTCAGCCCCGTCTACTTCACCAGCTACAAAGATGAATCGCTGGGGACCGACACCAATCCACTGGCAACGGTACCTGCACCTGGTGACTGGGGCGGTATCGAGACGCGACTGGATGTCGATCGAGCCCAGGGTCGCAGAGACCGGGAGCGGGAAGGGGTTTTCCTCAATTACATCGCATTTGCCGACATGGCTTATGGTGGTGGTCAGTTCGGGCAAGGTTCGCTCAGCCGCGTCGTCACTCCAGTTCAGATGACCGAATCGCGGGCCACGCTGCTGAACAACCGGTTCCGCAACAACGCGGACGCTGGGATTTCTGCCGACCCCAACAGCTTTGAGTACACGACGTTTTCCGAGCCACGGTATCACATCGACGAGGAATACTCGTTGGACTACAACCGAGTCGGTCCGGTGCTACAGGGGAACCGCTTTGAGAACAACTCGATCAATGCTCTCCGCATCCGAATCGATACGCTCGCAGGTCAGGCGCTCAAGCCCCTGACGCTCAGCGCACGCCTGGACGACACCGATATTACCTATTTCCTTGGTGAGAATCTGATCATCCAGGGAACCCCAGGTGGACCGATTCTGGAAACGGTCCGCCCCGACCTAACCTTGATCCAGCAGAATCCGTCGACAACCACTACCGGTTCGTTGATCGCTGGTGAGACCTACAACTACGTCATGACGTATGTCGACATCGATGGTGGGGAAGGGCTTTCCAGTCTTCCTACCAACGATGTTACCGTCACGGGTACCGGTGCTATCCTCCTGACTCAGCTTCCTTCGGCAACCGGTAGCTTTGTCGCACGCCGGCTATGGCGCAGCCAGCCAGGTGGCTTTGGTCCCTATGAACTCGTCGCCCAGCTCAACAAAGATGCGGTTTCCTATACCGACACTGGGATCTCCCTGGGAGGAGCTCTCGATCCGACGCCGGACACCAGCTTGCGCGCCCGCCGGGATGCCAGCTTGGTAATCGATCCAGGGGTAGTGATCAAGTCGTTGGGAGCGAGGATTGAACTGGGGATTCGGGGCAACTTGATCGCCGAAGGTTCGAAGGCCGAACCGATCATCTTCACCAGCCGTCTGGACGACCGTTATGGTGCCGGCGGAACGCTGGACACAAACAACGACGGTACCGGCTCAACTCCAGCCCCTGGCGATTGGTCAGGTATTGTCGCACGTCATCTGTCGACACTGAGTATCGATACATCTTTGATCACGCATGCCGGTGGCGTCAGCAGCGTACCGGGTGGATTTGCAACGTTCAATGCACTGGAAATCCATCAGGCGACGGCGAGACTTTCGAGATCGGTGCTTGAGTCGAATGCGTCGGGAGCTTTTGGTCCAGGATCGACCAATCGAGATTCCAGAGGCCCCAATGACGACGCGGTGATCTATGTCGTCGGATCGCAGCCGATTCTGATCGACAACATCATCCGCAACAATGCTTCGACCAACACGGCCGCTATCAGCATCGATGCCAACAGCCTCAAGGCAACTTCGATCGTCGATTCCGGCAACCAAGTCGGAGTCGCCGAGTTTGCCGACTACGGGCTTGGCAATATGGGACCGCTGGTCCAGAAGAATCGATTGGGCAACAACGCGATCAACGGCATGCGGGTCCGCGGCGCTACCCTGACTACCGAATCGATTTGGGATGACACCGATATCGTGCACGTGCTGCAATCATCGGTGATTGTCCCCGACTTCCATACCTATGGTGGACTGCGTCTGCAGAGCAAGGTCAACGAAAGCTTGGTGGTGAAGCTTCAGGGCAGCACTGCTGGATTCGAAGCCACTGGTCGTCCACTGGACATCCCCACCCGCATCGGCGGTAGCCTGCAGGTCATCGGGTCCCCTGGTTTCCCGGTTGTCCTCACCAGTTTGCTAGACGACTCGATCGGTGCCGGCTTCGATCCATCAGGGCGTCCCCAGAGCGACACCGATGGAGCAGGAACGACTGCGGGCCGGCCAGGGGACTGGCGCAGCATCCGGATCAGTCCCTACAGCAACGATCGCAACGTCGACACGACGTTCGAACTGGAAGCCGACAAGATCCAGGATCGTGCAGTCAACGACATTCCAGATAATGCCCAGGAACTGGGTCAGTTGGCCAATACACTGCGCGGTGGCGACGAAAACCTTCGCCTCGGTTTTTCCGTGCATGGCACGATTGCAGCGCCATCCGACCTGGACGTTTATCAGTTCACCGCAACCGCTGGCACTATGGTCTGGATCGATGTCGACCGGACCAGTGGTGGATTGGATTCCGTCGTGGAATTGATCGACCAGAATGGCCAGATTCTCGCCCTCAGCGACAATAGCCTAGACGATTCCATCCTGGGAACCGCGTTGTACGACTCGGGGGTGCTTGGAACCAAGCGCGTCCTCCCGATGGATACTTCGATTTTTGCCTACCGCAACGCGCTCATTCCAGAAGCCTCGATCGACTTCCAGTCGGTCAATCCGCTCGATGCAGGAATGCGATTGGTGCTTCCTGGCGTCGCTGGCTCGATCAATCCCTACTTCATCCGAGTTCGCAGCAGCAGCCTGCCGCCCGATGCGACAGCTTCGGATCGGCTCTGGGATTCAGCCGAAGTGCGTAGCGGTATCACGATCGGTGCCTACCGCATGCAACTGCGTCTGCAGCAGACAGACGAAGTCGGTGGCTCGACCGTCCGTTTTGCGGATGTCCGATTTGCAACCAACGGAATCGAACTCCTGGGACAACCGCTCCATTCACCGCTTCTGGGTGAGACTGGCGAACGACCAGATCCCGCTGGGAATCCGAACGAGCAGCCCAACGGAGCGACACCGATCGGCAATATCGCCAATTCGGACCGATCCGGCATTTCCATCGCGGCTGCGTTGACTGCGCGAACCGACGTCGACTGGTTCCGCTTCACCATCCAGCGTGACTCGATCCAAACACCTGGCGACAAACACATCGCAACCACGTTTGATATCGACTATGCAGACGGTCTAGGACGCCCTGACACGACGCTTTGGATTTTCCGAGACGGCGGCTTGGGACCAGAACTGGTCCTCCTGGCGACCGACTCCGATATTGCGGATGACCGCGCCCGTCCTGGTCAAGGAGCCGATTCGGACGATCTTTCCCGAGGCTCGTTCGGCTCTCGTGACGCATTCCTGGGAAGCATTGAACTGCCAGATGGGGACTACTTCGTCGCCGTCAGCAATTCTAGCTTTGCCTACAACCAGATGACCCAATTCTCATCGGCCAACACCGCTGCACCCAATCTGCGCGTAGAGCCTCTGGATGGGTTCACTCGTTACTCGGAAGACCGGTTCGACAATGTCGCCCCGGAAACAGCATTTGGTCCCAAGGCGGTCGCGTTCACTGGTTCAGCAGCGGATGTGGTCCCCTGGACTCTTTCCGATGTGACATTGTTCACTGCACGAAACATCGGTACCAACGGGCAGTTCTTCTACGTCAATCCGCTCACCGGTGTCTACGAAGCGAACGTTTCGGAGACGAACACGTTCCGAGCGATCGAAGATCTGGCGGTTCAGCCGAACGGCACAGTCAAAGCATTTGAGTACAGCTCAGTCCAAGGAACTGCCTCGGACGCCAATTCGGGAACGTTCTTCACCATTGACGGGGCCAACACCGGGACGGTTCTTGGCGGTTACTCGAATTCGGGCATTCAAACATTCCAGGGGTTCCCCGACCCGAATGATCCTGCCGCGGCTTGGACGGTCGAGCAGGCGGAAAATGGTAGTGGCCGCGTCGGTCACGGGATGCGATTTACGGCAATTGGCTATGGGAACTTCGGGCAACTAGGAATGTTCGGCGTCGCGTCGCGCGGCAACGGCCAGACCACCTATCGCTCGGTGAACGTCAACCCAGCGGATGGCTCGGCTTCGGGTGGCCCCTTCCGGCCTTCAAATAACATCCTCTATCAACTTGATCCCAATTCGGGATTCCCCGTTTCGTTTGCCGGTGCTGCAAACCGGGCTGGAGCCTTCCGGGCTCAAGGGGCAGGCACCCAGATTCGCGAAGCGGGTCGGTTCAATACCAACAACGTCATCACCGGGATCACCGCTGTCGATCAGATCCTCTACGCCGTCTCGGATGCTGGGGAGTTCTTCGTCGTCGACCCGACTTCGATCATCCCTTCCGAGAATTTCGAATTCGGTCCTTCGTATGCGGCGTTCAACCTGGGTGGCCCTCAGACAATCCTGCGGGACGATAACGGAAATCCGATCGAGTTCACCAGCCTCAGCACGGGACCTCGAAACGTCTCCGAGGGTCGATACGCTCAGACGCTCTTTGGAGTCACCGCCACTGGAACGCTCTACGCATTCGACATCCAGGGGAATCCAGCTCCGGTATTCACTCGCGGGCGTAGCAGCATCCAGGTTCCCGCTGGAATATCTGGTATCGATTTTTCGGCGATGGACGAAAACCTCTGGCATCTCACCGACCAGCGGGCCGACGATGCTGGACATGGCCAGCCGCGAACCTTCAATGGAAGTCGAGTCACCCCTCAGGGCAACGGTGGCAACAGCCTCCGCTTTGGGTTCCCACAGAACCCTGCAAACTACCTGCAGGGAGATTGGACCGGGATTTATGATCTCCCCGGACAGCAGGGCACCTACGACATGCCCGGCGGTGCTTGGGGTGCGGTAGAAAGCCAGTTGATCGATCTGCGTGGGTACTCCGCCGACGATCAGCCGATGCTTTATTTCAACTACCTGCTCCAGACGGAAACCAAGAACAGCCCGAACAACGACGGCGATAATTGGATGCGTGACGCATTCCGCGTCTACGCTGGCACGCCCGATGGGCAGTGGATTCTGCTTGGGACGAACAACTCGTCGAACGACAACAACTACAACAACGGGAATAACGAATTCGATCCCGGTGTGTCGCTTTACACCGATGCCTTCGGAAAGAACTACAAGGCACAGGAGGTCTTCGACGCAGGCGAAACGGGATACTCGGGCAACTGGCGGCAGTCTCGTATCTCGCTTGCTCCGGTCGCCGGCATCCAAGACGTCCGCATTCGTTTCGAATTCTCTTCTCAGGGCGACATGCGCAGTGGGGATCCAGTGCGAGGCGGTGTCGAACTGATGGCTGTGGTACCAACTGCCCTGGTCGACGGCGACACTTTCTCGGTTCTCAACGTCGAGGATGGAACCAATAGCACCTTCGAATTCGACATGGGACTGGTCTTGAACATGCCCAGTGGTCGAAGCATCCCGGATGGGGCTACGATCACCGTGGAAGGTACCGTCTTCACGTTTGTTTATGCAGCAACCGGTGCCGCTAACGAAGTGGTGATCAACCCCGACATGACCCCGCTGAATGTTGCCGGGGAGTTCCGGAAGGTGTTGGAGCGCGCCTGCTTTGAGGTGCGAACCAACACGCTGTCGCCGAATATCTTGAACATCAAGGGTGGAGTCACAGCGGCAGGCCCACATGCGGTGGGCGGTGGCCTGGACAGCAATCTGATTCTTGGATTCCCTGGCGTTTCCATCGGCAATGAGCCGGTTGATATTCACCAGGAGTATCCAGCCAATTACCTGACCTTTTTTGATGCAGTCACCAGCGACCCCAATTTTGGTGGCGGGCCACCTCCCTCCCCGTTTCTTCAGAACCCTCTCTCATTGCTTGGAGCCCCTGACTACACGGGCGGTGCGGCAGAACCATCGGCAACCAACACGGGAGCTTTCTCGTTGGGTAATGGTGGCCAGGCAACCATTTCCCTCTTCCCTCTGTTGAATTGGTTCACTTCGTCTGGAGATTCTCGACCTGACCTGTTCATCCAGGAAGTCGGACTGCCGGAAGATCTCTTTGTCGAGATCAGTGAAGACGGAGTTACCTGGATTTCGGTCGGTACAGTTGGCGGGTGCGTCGTCACCGTCGATTTGGATGCCTTCGGAATCACGCCAGATGTTCAATACACCTTTATCCGACTGACCGACGACATCAACCAGGGTGACACCACTGGGGCCAGCGTCGGTGCGGATATCGATGCCGTGGGAACGTTCTTCAATGCTTACAACACCGAGCCTCAGGCGCGACTGGCGGTTCGGGATGCAATTCGCGTCTCGCTCGCCCAGGCCCTGAACGTTGCAGGTCAAGAAACCAATATCGATGTCTGGGATGTCTACAACGATACGGTACGGCTGTATGGCTACCAGATCACGGACCTTGGGAAGCTGGGTGGTCTGATCGATCCGCGAGCTGGCGATAGCTTTGAGAACGACCCACAAAACCGTCGCGACCAACGAGCTCAGAACAATCGCTTCGAAGGGGTCTACATCGACGACATTCTGATCGGCTTCGCGGAACGAGGCGAAATGGTCTCGGGATCCGTCGTAGGCACGTTCAATAACTTCGACGCTAATTCCCTGCTTGCGGCCGGTGGCTTGCCTTACACCGGACAGTCGTTGCCGGTCGAACCGATCGAAACGGGTACGTACCAATTGGAGATTCGCACCTCTGCCGAGTACGGAATCACTGGTGCACCGAACGAATTGAGCTTGTCGCCGTTGGTTGGTGCCAGGTCGTTTGATACCAACGAAAGGCTCGCCAAGCAGTCGTCCATCGTGGTGACACAGGCAAGTGCCATCCCCGATGGAACCACATTCACGCTTAGCGATGGGTTCAACGAAGTGGTTTTCGAATTCGATGTGAGCACATCGGCTTCGGATCCGGCTGCTGGAGTCGCACAGGGTCACGTCCGCGTTCTAATCGACCCTGGCTTCAATTCGGCCCAAGTGGCCGCTGCGATTCGTGACGCGATCAACATCCCATCCGTCCAGGCGCTTCTTTCGATCAGCGCATCGACCAACGACAAACTGCAGGTCAAGTCGACTCAGGCGGCGATCGATTCCTCGATGGTCTACCTTCATGGTTCGGCCGCCGGCAATTTGATCGGCAGCACCGACCTACCCGCCTCACTGGCATTCTTCCTCTACGGTCTCGATTCGGCACTTGGCGAGGACCTGGGGGACAGCAACCGTCTGCGTGATCAAGGGCAGATGATCATCTCTTCGACCTTCGTGCGGGACAGCGCTCAGGTAGGAATTCTGGTCGACAGCGCCAACCGGAACCAGTTGCAACTCGCTGCCGACGTCGGACCGCGACCTTACCCCGGAACACCTCGCAACCTGCTGACGCTCAACACAGCTCTGCTGGCTCCAGGAGCGGTGATCGTCAACAATGTTTTGGCCAACAACGGCACTGGCGGCTTGGTGATCAGTGGCGACCAGCAAACCGGCCAGACCCCGGCGGCTCGATCGATCACTCGCGCCATCAACAACACCGTCGTCGGCAATGGCACCGGCACAGGAATCCAGATCAACCAAGGCTCAGCTCCTGACCTGATCAACAACATCATCACTGGTTTTGCGACCGGCGTCGCGGTGGATACCGCCAGCTCCGCAGTGACCGTTCTGGGAGCCAACCTCTTTAAGTCGAACACCAGCAATGTTCAAGGCCTTGCAGGAGCTGGTAGCGGTAGCTTCCCAATCTTCCTGGGCCCCAACGACCCGCTCTTCACCAGCCTTACCAACGGCCGCTACTACTTGGCTCCGTTGTCTCGAGCCATCGACAGTTCCCTCGCCTCCCTTCAGGAACGAGCGGCCCTGTCCCAGGTGAAGAATTCGATGAGCCTGCCGAGCAGTCCGATGATTTCGCCAAGTCGCGATATCGGTGGGCTGCTTCGTATCGACGATCCTGCGGTGAACACCCCGGGCGGTCAGGGGCAGAACGTCTTTATTGATCGTGGGGCTGTGGACCGGACCGACTTTGTTGGCCCAACCGCTACGCTACTGAACCCGCTGGACAATGACGCGGATCAGGTCGATATCGATCGCAACACCACCTACGTTCGATTGCTTGATGGGAACCTCTCCTACTTCTCGATACTTCTGGACGAGAGCCAGGGGACTGGGCCGGATCCAGCCACAGTAACAGCACAGTCGGTGATGCTTACCGAGAACGGCCGACTGCTGATTCCCGATGTGGACTACGTCTTCGGATACAGCGTCAATAGCCGCGAGATTCGCCTGACCCCCAATTCCGGTTTCTGGCGTCGAGACAGCGTCTACGAAATCACCCTAAACAACGCTCGGCGCCTTCAGGTTTCGCCGACCGATGGCCTGGGCGCCACCGACGGCAATCAAATGGTTGCCACGCTGGCCGATGGTTCGCAGGTATTCCTGGAATATGAGAGCGGCTACATACTCTCCGTGCCCCGAACCTCCACCATCATCGTCCCGGCAACCGGATCAGGTCCATCGGGCATTGTCGATGGCCAGAGGATTCGGATCACCAATGGAGCCACTGTCGGGAACTTTGAATTCGATACCGACGGCACGGTCAGCCCAGGTTTCCGAAGGATCTCAATCCCAGCCATTGGATCGGCCGGTCAGGTGCGGGATGCCATTCTTTTGGCTCTTCAGGCCCCTTCCAACAGCGACATTAACCTTGCCCCCAAGGCGGTCGGTGCAGACCAGATTCATCTGGGGACGCTGGCAGTTCATACGGTCGACGTGACCGCTGCCTCGCTGCAATTGGTTGGCGATCCCGGTGGGGTTACCGACGGTCAGACGCTGGTGATCACACGAACTGGTGGTTCGCCGCTGAATTTTGAGTACGACCTTCCATCCGATGGACCGGTCGCCGCCGGTCGCCTTCCGATTGCCATCGAGCGAAGTGATACCTACGACGATATCGCCCGCAAGACAGCCGCTGCCTTGTCTCTTTACTTTACCGATGGATTCAGCCCGGTCACTGCAGTCGAAGGTGGCTTTGTGCACGTTGGTGGCAAGCCAGGCGACGCGATCGTCACGTCCGGTTCCCGGCTTGCTCTCAGTGGAACTCCAGGTGTCACCGAGAGTCTTAAGCTGACGGTCCCGACAGCAGGTGGTCCAGCAATCGCCGATGGGGCTCGCTTCTCCATTCGCGTTGGCACCACGTCGGTAGTCTTCGAATTCACCAAGGACCTAGTCGTCGGCACCGGCAATCAACCGATTTCTATCCGCAACACCGATACCGCTGCCCAGATTGCATCCAAGATTGTTGCCGCGATCAATATCGCTGGCTTGGGGCTGACTTCCCAAGCAAATGGATCAGTGATCACTCTGAACGAACCGTTGGGAACGGTACTGGATCTCCTGACCAGCGGATTGACCAGCACGGGAGTTCCCGGTGGAGCGGTTCCGGTCAATTTCATTCCTGCAGCGACCTTTACCAAGGAACTGATGGCGGCTCAGTGGGTCAACTCCCTGCGTCGTATCGGATTGGGTGTCGATGCATTCCTGGTTGGCAATGAAACCGTCCTGGTCGATGGCGTGCAGCAGATCAGCGGTGTGCCGAGCATTGCAATCGATGCCATCCGCGATTACGCCGGAAATCCGCTACAAGCCAATCGAGCCAACTCGCTGACTCAATTCACCATTGTCATGCCTGAAATGACGATGGATTACGGCGATGCCCCAGGGGTAGGTAGCCAGACGATGCAGAGCGACAATGGCTCACGTCATGCGATTCTGCCAGAAGATGAGCCGTTGTTGGTCCTCGGTCAGTGGGTCGATGCCGATGCGGATGGACAACCGGATGCTAGCGCCACCGGGGATGATTATGATTCGTTGATGACAGGCACCCTGCCACTGTCCGTCGGCACCACTGGTCCGGCCGTTTTGCAGATGCCTGGGCCTATCGGACTGATTGGAAGCACCATCGTCATTCGCGATCCGGCTCGCCACTTGGTGACATTCGAGTTCACCAACAGCACCAGCGCCAGCATTCCTGGCGCCGTTGCAGTGAACCTCACTGGCACCGTCACCCCGACGGATGTTGCAACTCGCTTCACCGCAGCGATCTTGGGAGCCCTGACTTCCGGACGGATCGACGATTTGATCCCGATCCAACGAGGCGCCGTTGTCGATCTGGGTGGAACCCCTGAGCACCTGTTCGATCTATCGAACGCAGTCACGGTGCAGCGAGTCCAGACCGGGTCTCTCAGTCTCCTCGGCTCCTCGAATATCAACGACTATGCCGATGGCCAGACTTGGACAATTCAGGATGGAGCCGGTGGAACCGTCACGTGGGAACTTCACGACAGTTCAACCGGACCCGTTTCCGTGGCGGCGGGCAATCTACCGTTTGCGGTCGATCTATCGGTTGCCAGCGCTGCTCAGGTGATGCAGTCGCTGCAGACGGCCATCGTCCAGGCCATCAACGGCAAGCAGGTCAGCCTTCCTGCCCCAACGCTAAGCGGCACGCTTCTGACGATTGCTGCCGATGACGAAGATGGCGTTCGTTTCACCGAAATCTTCAACAGCCGTGCCAACCCAACCCCAGTGGTCGTCACTTCGTCTGGGACCGGGATGTTGGATGCTTGGTTCGACTGGAATAACGACGGTGATTTCCAAGATGCCGGCGAACAGATGCTCAAGAGCGCCCCGGTACGATCAGGTGACAACACCTTCCTGATTCTTCCCCCAGCATCGGCTAGCCCTGGATTCCTGGCTGCACGTTTCCGTCTGAGTGCAACCGGTGCCTTGCTGACCAACGGGGTGGGAATCGGCGGCGAAGTGGAGGATTACTTGATCGAAGTTCTACCGGGGACCCCACCGGTCGCGGTCGCTGACACCTACGAAGTCGATGAAGATGAAGTGCTAGTGGTGGCTCCGATTGGGGTACTGACCAATGATACCGATGTCGATGCGTTGACGACGTTGACTGTCTTCGACAGCGATCCGCTGGTACTAGGTATTCAGCCAGAGCGATCGACGGAGCATGGATTGCTGCAACTTAATGCCGATGGCAGCTTCACCTACACCCCAGAACCCGATTATTTCGGCACCGACTCGTTCGTCTACTACGCATACGACGGGCGGATGAAGAGCAATCTGCCGACGACGGTAGTGATCAATGTACGTCCAGTCAACGACGCGCCCACTGCCGTCGACGACAC
>Ga0315902_10001905_pt1 | contig 33204 bp, 24 predicted proteins | sample LakEriMetagenome_9_FD_203523 | JGI IMG/M metagenome (GOLD analysis project Ga0315902, IMG submission 203523) | Freshwater fungal communities from buoy surface, Lake Erie, Ohio, United States - Buoy 12 MA117 | ecosystem: Environmental > Aquatic > Freshwater > Lake > Lake biofilm | place: USA... | reverse complement strand
TTCCCGACTTTTGTCTGATCGTTGTTCCCAGTCCCCAAGACGGGGGAATTGCCATGAAAAACCTGGTTGAGAAGATCAAGACGTACAACTACAAGCAGTTCTTCCTGAACCACGGCGAAAAGGTGGGGATGGGGGTTGCGGGATTGGTGACACTGTTGTGTCTCGCCATGACCAGTTGGGGAGGGTACGGCCGCAATCCGCTCGAAATGGAGACGGAGGCCCGCAAAGTTCAAGACCAGTTGGCGGCCAATCGCTGGCCGGCGGATGAGAAGGAAAAGTTCCTGATTGCCTCGGCCGACAGCGCCATCCAGGGGTCGCTGACCCCCATCGATCTGGCTCAGTTCGAGTACCAGATCCCGTTGTCGCCGAAGGTCAAGACCTACCAACTGCCGGCTGATGAAGTCGAAGTGCTGCCGCCGGTCGATCTGATCGCCCGCGCGATTGAGTTTCCGGTTCTGGAAGAGCAGGAGCCCGAGGCGGCCGAGGAAGAGCCTGTGGCCGAGACCAAGCCCAAGCCCGAAAAGCCCAAGGATCGCAAGCGGGGTGGGGGTCTGGCCGGGGCGGCTGGGGGGACGCTGGATCTGGGCGCACAGTTGGAGGAGTCGTCGAGCGATGGCGGCAAGTCGGGAATGGCGGCCGCATCGTCCGGGGCCGCGGTCAAGTCGCGGGGCAAGCGGGCGATTGTGGTGACCGCTGTGGTCGAACGCCGGGCCCAGTTGGACCGGTTGCGGAAAGCGCACCATCTCGAGACGTTGTCCCAGGCCGAGTCGTTGCTGAACTACGCGGACTTCAAGCTGCAGCGGAAGCGGGCAATCCCGGCGAAGGATCCGTGGTCGGGACAGTGGGAAGATGTGAAGATCGATTCGGCGCTCGACACCCTCAACAAGGTGGTGTTGGAAGAAGCCGACCTGGTGGCGGCGGAGTTCATCGAAGGGGTCTTCACCATGTCGTTGCCCCGGCGGGCCGATGGGGATTGGGATCCGCGGTACGTGGTGCACCCCCGCATTCCCACGCTCGACAAGCAGCAGCGGGAAGAAGAAGAGGCGAAAAACGCCGCCGCAGCTGAGGCGCTCGAAGGCGCTGACGAAGAGGGGGGCCGCAATCGTCGGGGGCTGCTGCGAGGGCAACGCGATGCCAAGCGGATGCGCCGGGATGCGGCGAATCGGCTGGGTGATGAAGGCTTCTCTGGCTCGGTGGCCGATTACATGGGGGGCGGCGGCATGGGAGCTGGCATGGGGGCCGGTATGCCGGGCAGCGCTCCGGGGGGCAAGGGGGGAGGCCGGATGCCCGGTGGCGGCATGGGCTCGATGCCGGGTGGAATGGGGGGCATGGGTTCCATGCCTCCGGGGGGTATTCCTGGCGGCGGTGGCTCGGGTGTGGCTCCCCGTCCCGATATGGGCAAGTTGATGTCGGGGGCGATGGGCCGCGGCGGTGCCGGCGGGATGATGCCCGGCGGTGGGGCTGGCATGTCGATGCCAGGGGGTGGCGCGGGTATGTCGATGCCTGGTGGTGCCGGGATGTCGATGCCTGGCATGGGTTCCGGCATGGGGGGAGCGGGCATGCCCGTGGTCGGACAGATCTCCTCCTCGGGAGCCGACCTGGTGATGTTCCGCTTCTTCGACTTCGATGTGGAGCCGAACGAGTGCTACATCTACCGCGTGCAGATGATCATCGAAAATCCGAGTTACAATTCCGATTTCGTGCGGCAGTCTTCGGTGGCGGAAGGGGAAACCCGCGAGTCCGACTGGAGTCAGCCGTCGATTCCCGCGATCGCACCGCCGGAAGTGCAGTACATGGTTCACCGGGTGTCGAAACCCCCCACACCGCAGCGGGCTGCGGAACTGGATGTGCTCCAGTTCAACACCGATTTTGGCTCGATTGTGGAAGCGTCGCTTCCCCTCAAGTTTGGCCAATATGTGGGGGGGGATAAAGAGCTGGAATTCCCCAACATTGGGGCCCAGACGTTCGCCAAGGGGAAGGTGAATTTTGCGAGCCGCGATCTGTTCCTCGACGCCGTACCCAGCCCCAAGCTGGAACCCGGTGTGTTGGCCGACCTGGGGCTCGAGGGAGACCAGAAGCTGGTCATGTCGCTGCAGTCTCAGCTCGATCAGGCGGTCACCGTCAACCGGTTGGGGAAGTTGCAGCCGATCGATGGCGGGTCCACTGAGGAAATCAGCGATCTCCGGAAGAAGATGAAGGAGCAGAATGACAAATACGCCGACCTGAAAGAAAAGTCCCCCGCGTCCGGGTCGGGCGATCCGTTCAACCTCTTCGGCGGGAGTGGAGAGGATGAGAAAGATGGCAAGAAGAAAAAGAAGGGCCGCAACTCTCTGAAGTCGGGTGGTTCCGGGGGGGGAGGCTTCCCCGGCAGCGGCATGGGGGGCATGGGTGGTCCGATGGGAGGCATGGGGGGCGGTGCGGGAGGATTTCCGTCGAGTGGTCCCGGCGGCGGCGGGTTCCCCAGCAGTGGTCCCGGCGGCGGCAGTCGGCCCGGTGGCCGTGGCGGTCGCAACAGCCAGTAGGAGCTCGCAACGCACCTGGTTGGCCCCCGCGGTCTCATTCCTGCCCATCCACAATCGGGTGGGCAGCAGATGCCTGTGAGTCGCTGACCGGCTTTTGTTCATCCCAGCCCGTGGTCGGTCCTGTGCCGACCGCGGGCTGTTTTTTTGGGGGGCTAGTCACCCGATTGGTCACATGGGTCGGCCAGGGAGGAGGCCCGGGGTGGCCTCTCTGACCCGCGACAATCGGCTGCCCCCGCCCGATTTCTCAAATTCTCGAGTCGGGCTTGTCATCACGAGACGGTCGTGACGGGCGGGAATGAGTGTGGTGAGCCGGGTGGTCGGAGGCCAATATGGACATCACCGCGGCGAAACAAAGGTCGCGTGAGCCAAGGCACCCGGATGACAACCCGGTGGCTGCTCCGAATGCCCAGCCACCTCGGGCAGCAACCAGCGGAACGATTGGGCCACCCCGGTGGCGAGCCTCTGGCCACGTCGTTGGGGAGGCGGGGCCAAACTTCTGGCTCAGTCGTCGCCGGGTTCCTGTGGAGACCAAGCGGTCTTCGCGAGCTCGGGATAAGGTTGCGCTCGGCCCGGGGGAGGGTGGAAGAGAAGCTGGCGTCTGACCGGCCCTGCAAAAAAAAACACGCCGGTGGAGTGACGTGACACTCCACCGGCGTGCGGGATTGTGTGGGCTCAGGCCCAGACTGTGGCTTCGGCCTCGATGCCGGCCATCAGCCAGTGATTGAGCTCGCGCCAGACATTCGCGGGGATCCGGTTGCCTTCGGTCCATTGCCAGAGCCGGACATTCAAACCGGCGGTCCAAAGCAGCCGTTCGGTCTGCTTGAGGGCGGGCCAATCACTCCCCGAAGTTCCCCCCAGGAACGCCCGGAAGCCCCGCAACTGGCCCGCTTCGGCCAGCAGGCAGCGGGCTGTGGGGGGGGGGCCCAGAGAAACCACACCGCCGAACCAGGCTGGATGCCGCAGGGCCACTTCCAGCGACACAGCCGCCGCGTCGGCCGTGGCCACCAGAACGATGCGCTCGCTGTGGACGTGGTAGTCACGACGCACGGCACAGACGACGTTCTGGACCTGCAGGGCCACATCGGCCACCTCGGCCTGAGGCGAGACCGGGATGCACACTCCCAGATAGTTCCGCTCGCTGATCGCCCGCATCCGCCGCTCGAATTCGCAGGGCGAGACCGGAACTGTCGAGAGCCAGACCAGCAGAGGATAGGCGTAGGTCGGTTCGTACCCTTCGGGCAGGAACAGGCCGTCGATTTCGGCCCCTGACCGGGCTGGTGGGGCCAGCAGGGCCAACGGCACACCCGCCTCCCAGACCGCGGGGTCCATGGCGGTGTGGGCGTCATGGGTGACCTGCGACCGACCGGGGTCGATGGCCAATTCCAGGGACCAGCGTGATGTCATCTCAAAGTCCTCTCCAGAGAACCCGCCAAGGATTCCACCGGTACTCCGTCGGGATCCACTCCCAACAAGACGCCCGGGTATTCTTGGGCAATCTCCCGCAGGGGGAACAATTTTCCGGGGCAGGCGGTGGCTGACGCCCGGATTTCCTTATGAGGAACGACCTGGTCGATCGGAATGAAGTATTCCTGACGCAGGGTTTGCACCAGCAGTTGAGCACTCTTCTGCTGGGCCACGGTAGGAGGGGCATCCTCAAAGTTTCCCACGAGGCAGATGCCAATTCCCAGTTGGTTGTAATCGGGCTCGGCGCTGCCGGCGTGAGCCCCTTGAATCTGGGTGCGCCAACGGAACGTCGGTTCGATCGCTCCGTCCGCCATCCCGTTCCCATTCCCGATCACGAAGTGGTAGCCAATTCCCAGCCAGGGATTGCCACTTTTGTCCTTTTTCTTCTGGTGTTCAGCGTGAATGCTGTCGACATTGCCCGTGGCGGTCGCGGTGTGGTGCAACACGATGTACTTCCACGGACGTGCCGCCACGTCGGGCTTCCAGGGATTCGAACGGACAGCAACCACCGGAGCAACCGGCGGTGTGAGTGGGGGCAGAGGAGCCGAGGGAACGTAGGGGGCGGGAATCGAGGCGGTGGGGGGTCTCCCAGGGGTTGTGGAGCAGCCTTGGCATCCGCAAGCGGAAGCCAGCAACACCCAGAGGACAGACAGGGAAAAAGTCCGCACCGGACCTCGTCTCGACCAAACAGGAACAATCCGCAAGTTGAGCACAGAATTCCACTTAGAAACGCAAGATGCGGTTCCGCCAGCGGACGGTCACGAGTTGTAATTCTGCAGGAAAAACGTGTCAACGTCGCCCTCTTGAGCACTGGCAAGGGGGGGCGATACAGGTCATTTCTTCCCACTTTTCCATCGCGGGGAGGGGGACGGTCCCTGGGGAGTTCGACAACCTGTAGCGAATGGAGGGGCGATTTTTTCTTTGTAACCCTCCTGTTTTCCGTATTTTGCGTGTTTGCGCGGTTTTCCGTCGATTTCGAAATTCCTTGTCAGTTCTTTCTCAAGTCGCCGGAGGGGAGTGGAAAACGACATTGCCCAGTGGGAACAGGTGTCTCTGTGGGGGGCAAGGTTGCGGGGTCGGGCGCTGTTCGTTACATCAGGAAGAGAGTCTTTCCCTCATTCCAGGACGTTTCACAATGGCTACCCCCCTTCACGTGGCAGTCACCGGTGCCGCCGGTCAGATTGGCTACAGCTTGATTTTCCGCATTGCTTCGGGCGAGGTGTTCGGCCCGAACCAACCGGTCGTACTGCATCTGGTTGAAGTGCCCCCCGCCATGGGAGCCCTCGACGGGGTGCACATGGAGCTCGATGACTGTGCCTTCCCCACCCTGGCGGGAGTGGTGAAAGCGTCCAGCGACAACCTCGAGCAGGGGTTCAAAGACTGCAACTACGTCGTCTGCGTGGGGAGTGTGCCCCGCAAGGCCGGAATGGAGCGGGCCGACCTGATTCGCGTCAATGGGCCGATTTTCACCAGCACGGGGCGGGCCATCGCGGCGGCCGCCGCCAGCGATGTCAAGGTTCTGGTGGTGGGCAATCCGTGCAATACCAATGCCCTGATCGCCATGAACAACGCCCCGGGAGTTCCGTCGAACCGGTTCTACGCGATGACCCGTCTCGATGAGAATCGCGCCGTTTCCCAACTGGCCCAGAAGGCGGGACGTCCCGTTTCGTCGGTCTCGCACCTGGCGATCTGGGGCAACCATAGCGCCACCCAGTATCCCGACTTCTATCAGGCGAAGATCGATGGCCAGCCGGTCACCCAGGTGATCCGCGACGAGAACTGGCTGAAGAACGACTTCATCGCCACGGTGCAGCAGCGCGGGGCGGCGGTCATCAAGGCCCGGGGGGCGTCCAGCGCGGCGTCGGCTGCCAATGCGGTGATCGACAACCTCAAGAGCATTCATTTCCCCACGTCGGCCAACAAGTGGTTCAGCGCGGCGGTCTGCAGTGATGGCAGCTATGGGGTGGAGCCCGGCCTGATCAGCAGTTTCCCGCTGACGACCGATGGCAAGACCTGGAAGATCGTGCAGGGGATCCAGCACAACGATTTCGCCCGCGAGAAAATCACGGCCACGGTCAATGAGCTGCGGGAAGAGCGGACGGCGATTGCCGATCTGTTGAAGAGCTAGAGGCTCAGGAGCCCCGAGGATCATCCGCTGGCGCCAGCAAGAACATGCCCCCGCAGGCCGATTTGTGGCCTGCGGGGGCATGTGTGCGCGCTGCAGACAGATCTGCGGACCCCCCGGCGAGGAGACTCGAACCAGTGTTCGCACCGGTTCCGGCCCCGGGCGTCTGGGGCGGTCCCTCAGTCCTCCGCCCCATCGACGTGACCGCCGTCGAAGTACTGGCGTTCGAGTTCCTTGGTGTTGCGTTCCATCGCCACCACGATCATCCGGCGTTCGTTCCCCCGCGGATCCATTGCGGTGAACGCCAGCACCTGCCGGCCTTCGGGCTGCGGAATGCGGAAGGTGAACGAGCCATCGTCCCGCAACTGAACCTGGTCCCCATGCACGGTGACCTGCGAGCCGGGACGGGTGCTGCCATAGACCACCAGCTCGGTGGCCAGTTTGAACTCGAATTCCCCCGTCAGCCGTTTCTGTGAGGCACTGGGGCCAAAATGTGACAGGGCCGAGAATCCCAGGGGACGAACCGGGCTGTCGTCATCACCTCCGGCGGGGTCGGTCAGCAGTTCCCCTCCCTCCGCAGCGGATGTGGGGAGCGGTTCACGCGGCAACTGCGCGGGGCCGGGCTTGGGCAGGTGACAGACATTCGACTTCGCCATCGAGAAGAATGTTCCCTGCTTTCCGAGGTAACCAATCTGCACCCGAAAGGCCCGTCCTGGTTGGGGCACAGCCAGATAGTGGGTGTTGCACGGAGTGTCGATGATCACATCTTTGGCGAACGCCTCACTACCGGCCGCCTGATCACTGGTGGTGACCCGGGAAATCCGCAGGATGGGGACCGCGCGGTGCCACTCGGTCCCCAGCCGTGACTGGGCCCGGTCGACACTGTCGCGTGACAGGTGCCAGGTCACCCGAATCCAATGGGCGTCGCAGGCGGTCGCCACCAGGGAGTTCTGACCCTTCGTCGTGCGCGGATTGCCGAGGGCAATCTCGCGGCGGTGGGGCTCGAGGGGAGCCTTCGCGACAGGGGAGGCGGGACCGGTAGCCGGGACAATCGCCTTCGCCTTGCGGGGCGCTTTCGCACCCCCGGCGGGTGGCACCACCGCCGATTTGGCTGGTTTGACCGTGGTACTGGAGGCGGACTGTCGGGCCGCGTTCGGTTTCTTCGCCGGGCTCGCCGTCGTCCCCTTGCGGGACGCGGGCGTTTTGGGTGGCCCCTGTCGATTGGGGGTCGGCTGCAGTGCTTCAATCAGCTGCGCCTTGGTGAGCCCCGACACTTTGGAGAGACCCCTCCGTTTGGCCAGCTTTTCGAGAGCCTCTCGGGAGAGAGCTGTCAGCGGTGGGGTCGGCATTCAAAGGCTCGGCATTCGGGATCACCACCAGCGTTGGGTTGCTGGTATTCTGTAACCCATACAGGTGGACACTGGGGGACTGCTCGCTGGCGGGGAAGTGGTTCCCGTTTTTAAGAACTTGCTTCGCAATGGGTTGCGACGCTCATTACGCCAAGATTGGTGATACCAAATCCGACCACGAGGTGCAAATCTGTGCCAGTGAGGTATGGGGCCGAAACCCAAGAAAATTGCGGCGGTTTCAGAGAAAAAAACAGTGGCCCAGGGGCGGCACACGGGTATGGAGCGGTTCGGCGGCTCTCTCGGTGGAGGGGGGGCATCCGGGGGTATCTTGGGGTGCACAGAATCCAGGGTCTGTCCTTTGGCTGTCGCGATGGCACCAGCTTTGGGAATTTCCGTGTTTCAAAGGGTCGGGTTTTGACACCAGAGGGAACGAGGGTGTAGGGTGTGGCTCTTCTGCGGAGAAGCCTGCGGATTCCAGCCCAATCCGGGAGGTCGACATGCGGCAGTCCGGCGGCGATCAAAACCGTCGTTTGGCCAACTGGATGCTCGGGTACTCCGAGGTCGTGTCGAGTGCACTGCTGATGGTGTTGCCGGCCGTGCTCGGCATCGCGTGCGATGCGTGGCTCGGCACTACCCCTTGGTGTCTCGTCGCCGGGGCGGTGGTGGGATTGTTCTTGGGACTGCTGCGGCTGACGAAACGGCCGGGGTCCGCAGCAGGACGTGTGCGGAAACAATCCGGCACCTCGATGTTCGGCGAGACAGGTTGCCAGGATCGACTTGCGAGGCCCGGAGTGCCGGCGGGGGGTGTGCGGGCGGTCGAACCGGCAACTGGAAGTCCGTCTCCCGGCGGCAGGGGATCGGATGTCTGACGACTGTTGATTTGCGGTCCCGGGTTTCGCAGTGATGCGTGCGGTGGTGTGTGTGCGGGAAGTGTGAGGGATTGACGGAATGGCCCGCGGTTGTCTGAGGTGAGAGTGTGACATTGTGAACAGGCCCTCCACACCACTGTGGCAGATTGGGTGGCTGGCGGGGCTGTGCGTGGTTCTGTTTGTGGTGATGGCACCACTGACATCGCTGCGGTGGGAGAGTTGGGGGATACGGATTTCCGGCGCGGGTCTGGTTTGTTGCCTCTTGCCGGGCAGTCTGTTATTCGTCTTGCAACATTTCGGCCGGGACACGCCTTGGGTGTTGCCCCTGCTGTTGGTCGGGATGCTGGCCCGGGCAGGCATGTGCCTGCTGGGGCTGCTGTGGATGAGATTTGTCTGGCAGGCTCCCTGGGAACCTGTCTTGCTGGTCACGACTGTGTTTTATCTGGCCGGTCTGGCTTGTGAGACGTGGTTGTTGATGCCTCCGGTGGTGGAGCGAAGGCGGCCTGTGTCTGCTCGGGGCGAAGGCTCTGTGGGCGACGAGGGGGGGCCGGGTTGATCAAGAGCTCCGGCTCGGCTGGGCTCCCAGTTGCTGCCCGACTGCCCGTGATTTTGAGTTCGTGGTTGGAAGTGGTTTGAGCTGAGCCACGTGGTGCGGGTGGGGCGGTTGCCTTCCCGGCCGGTGGATGACAAGGTCCTGCAGAGAGAAGACGTACCTCCATGGCATCCGGACACGATGACGTCTTTCATCACGTCAGGGATTTCACGTTTTTTGAGGTCCCCCGGTTCCTGACTCCCGATGGGAGCGGGCACCTGCACATTCCCCAGCCTTTCGGCAAGCTGTTCACGATCACCAAGTTCATGGTGATCGAGGTGCTGGTGTTGGTGCTGGCGGTGCTGGTTTTCCAGGGGTTGGCCCGGCGCGTCGCCTCGGGTGAGCCTTTGCGGGGCCGGTTCTGGAATTTCTTCGAAGCGATTCTGGTGTTTCTGCGCGATGAAGTGGTCCGTCCGACGATTGGTGATGATCACCACGGACATGGACATGACGACCATGGGGCTCAGGGACACGGCGACCATGGTCATGCTGCCGCTGATCACGGTGATGCAGGGCACAGTCACGCCGGACATGGGCATGCAGTCCCGGCAACCGCTGCGTCCGCTGCCGTGGGGCACCCGGCCGACAAGTATCTCCCGTACATCTGGTCGGTCTTCTTCTTCGTGCTGTTCTGCAACCTGCTGGGGGCGGTTCCCTGGCTGGGATCTCCCACGGGAAACATTTGGGTGACCGGCGTGTTGGCCGTATTTACCCTCTGCATGGTGATTCGCGCCGGGACCGAGACCAGTGGGTTCGTGGGTTTCTGGCTGTCATTGATTCCGACGATGGACCTGCCCCCGGCACTGGCGATTCTGCTCAAGCCGCTGATGTGGGTGATTGAGTTCATCGGGCTGATCATCAAGCATGGCGTGCTGGCGGTGCGGTTGTTCGCCAACATCATGGCGGGTCACACAGTGATTGCCGTGATTCTCGGATTCATTGCCCAAGCGGGGGCGAGCCAGTTGGTGTATCTGGTGGCCCCGGCGAGCATTCTGGGGCAGGTGGGCATTGGGCTGCTCGAATTGTTCGTGGCGTTCCTGCAGTCATACGTGTTCGCGTACCTGTCGACTTTGTTCATTGCGGCTGCCAAGCATCCGCACTAGAGTGGCGGCTTGGTCATTGCCAGGGCCCTTCCGGGGCCTGCCGATGGCCCGCCGGTGTTGCTGAGAGTGATCCGCGCATTCCGCGCGAAGCTGATCTGTCTGTTCCGTCACTGTCGAGAAAAAGAGAGAGGAGAGTTCCGTGAATCGTACGCTTCGCATGCTGGCTCTGGTGCTCAGCTTGGTGTTTGTGGCGACTCCTGTGTTCGCGGCTGAGGGAGACGCTGCTGGTTGGGGAGTGTTCCCCGGCACTGCGGCCTTTGGTGCGGCTCTGACCATCGTGGGAGCCGCCTACGGCTTCGCCAAGATTGGTTCGGCTGCTCTGGAGAGCATCGCCCGCCAGCCCGAGGCTGCCAACGACATCCGTGGTGCGATGATCTTCGCTGCCGCGCTGTTGGAAGGTGCGACGTTCTTCGCCCTGATCGTGTTGATTGTGAAGGGCTGATTCCGGGGGCGTTCGTTTCGGCGAACGCCCTGGATCGGGGTCTTTCCAGTCCGTTTGGTCTCGTTGTCTCACGCGCGGATGTTTGCCTCCATGAGTCATTTCAGGATGTTTTGCCGGTCTCTTGCGGGCACCGGGATTTTGACTTTGACCTGTGTGTCGCTGATTTTCGCGGTGGTCAATCCAGTCTCCGCGGAGGACGCCCCGGCGGCCGCTGCGGAAGCACCCCTCGACGACGCGGCACACGAACATCCGGTGGAGGGCCCGATGACGGCCCACAAGGCGGATGTCGATCTCGCGATCTTCACCCTCATTACCTTCGGGGTCTTCCTGTTCGTGCTGAAGAAGCTCGCCTGGAAGCCGATGATTGAGGGATTGGACAAGCGGGAAGGAAAGATCCAGGCGGCACTCGCGGATGCCGAGCATGCCCGGATCAAGGCCCAGAAACTGCTCGATGACCACCAGCACAAGCTGGACCGGGTGCAGGACCAGGTGCGTGAGATTCTGGCCGAGGCGCGGCGTGATGCCGAAGTCACCAAAAATGACATCATCGCGACAGCGCAGCGCGAGGCCGAGTCGAGCAAGAACCGGGCCTTGGTGGAGATTCAGCGGGCCAAGGACGCGGCCCTCGACGAGTTGTTCGACCAGATGTCGGGCACGGTGGCCAAAGCAACGCAGCAGGTTGTGGGACGTTCCCTGACGGGAGCCGACCATGAGCGGCTGATTCGTGAGGCTCTGCAGGAGTTTTCATCGCGGAAGGCGTAGCCCTCCGCGGTGGGGATGTCCAGCTCCCGGAAGGGGGCTCTGGGAGATTCTTGTGATGGTGTTCTCAGGCCCGGTGGTCTCTCCGCAGGGTCCGGACACCGAGTTCAGGATTGTTCCCAGCCCGCAGTCGGCGCCCGCTGTTTGAGCGGGTGGAATTGACCCGGAGGGTGGCCCCCCGGAGTTTGTTGAGAGAGTGGTTGGACGGTCCCACGCATCGCTCCAGCCGGATTGATCTTGCCTGTTTGAAACGGATCATGACTGACACCCAGCAGCCTCAGACGCGAATCCCCAGCGTGCTCGAAGATCCTTCGGTGGATTCGATCGCGCGGGTCTATGCCGACGCACTGCTGGATGCGATTCCGGCGGCTGAGCAGGCGGACGTGGTGGCGGAACTGCGGGAGTTTGTGGAGGAGGTTCTGCCCCGGCAGGCGGATCTGCGCCGCCTGTTGTCATCAGCCGCGCTGGGGAAGGACGACAAGGAGGCATTGCTGGGGAAGATTCTGGATGGCCGCGGATCGCCGCTGTTCGTGAACTTCCTGAAGGTCCTGGCCCGGCATTCGAGATTGGATTTGCTGCAGCCCATTTGTCGCCAGGTGGGATTGCAGGCGGAGTTGCGGTCGGGGCGGCGGCGGGTGCAGGTGACGTCGGCGATCCCGGCGACCCCGCAGATGCATCGGTTGGTGGAAGAGAGTCTTTCGAAATCCCTCGATTTCACCCCCATTGTGGAGTGGACGGTCGACGAATCACTCGTCGGCGGTCTGCGGATCCGGGTGGGGGACACGGTCTACGACGGTTCATTGCGTTCGCGATTGCGGCAGTTGCAGCAGCGCGTGGAGCAGAGGAGCACAAATGAAATTCAAAGCGGACGAGATCGCTTCAGTCATCCAGAAGGAGATTGAGGACTTTCGCGGACAGATCCAGACCAGCGAAGTCGGCCGCGTCCTCGAAGTTGGCGACGGCATCGCACGGGTCTACGGTCTGGCCGGCGCCATGTCGGGCGAAATGGTCGAGTTCCCCAACGGGACCCGCGGTCAGGTCTTCAACCTCGAGGAAAACTCGGTCGGTGTGATCATTCTGGGGGATTACCTCAAGATCGCCGAGGGAGATGAGGTCCGTACCACCGGAGCCCTGCTGTCGGTTCCCGTCGGCGAAGCACTCGTCGGCCGGGTCATTGATCCGCTGGGGAATCCGCTCGACGGCAAGGGGCCGATCGTCACCGCCCAGAGCCGGCCGCTGGAAACCATCGCTCCGGGTATCGCCGGCCGCCAGCCAGTGACCGAGCCGCTGCAAACCGGGATCAAGGCCATCGACTCGATGACCCCGATCGGTCGCGGTCAGCGCGAGCTGATCATCGGCGACCGCAAGACCGGCAAGACCGCCATTTGCCTCGACACGATCATCAACCAGAAGGGGCAGGACGTCATCTGCGTCTACGTGGCGTGCGGTCAGCGGGCGACCTCGGTCGCCAGCGTGGTCGAGGCGCTGCGGGCCAACGGCGCGATGGACTACACGGTGGTGGTCAGCGCCCCCTCCAGTGCTCCCGCTCCGCTGCAGTACATCGCCCCCTACGCCGGCGCCGCGATCTGCGAACACTTCATGTATCAGGGGAAGCACACCCTGGTGGTGTACGACGATCTTTCGAAGCAGGCGACCGCCTACCGGCAGTTGTCGCTGCTGATGCGGCGTCCTCCCGGACGTGAGGCGTATCCCGGCGACGTGTTCTACTGCCACAGCCGGTTGCTCGAACGCTCGGTCAAGCTGAGCGACGAACTCGGTGGTGGCTCGATGACCGCTCTGCCGGTCATCGAAACGCTGCAGGGAGACGTGTCGGCCTACATTCCGACCAACGTGATCTCGATCACCGATGGGCAGATCTACCTCGAACCCGACCTGTTCTTCGCCGGTGTGCGGCCCGCCGTCAACGTCGGTATTTCGGTCTCCCGCGTGGGTGGCAACGCCCAGACGAAGGCCATGAAGAACAAGAAGGTCGCCGGCGGTCTGCGTCTGGACCTCGCCGCCTTCCGTGAACTCGAGGCGTTCGCCCAGCTGGGGACCGAACTCGACAAGGAAACCCAGGGTCGTCTCGACCGGGGTTACCGCATGGTCGAACTGCTCAAGCAGCCTCAGTTCCAGCCGCTGCACTTCGCCGACCAGGTGACCAGCATCTTCGCTGGTACGCAGGGTTACTTCGACGCTGTCCCCGTCAACCGGGTGGCCGAGGCCGAGAAGGAACTGCTGCGGTTCATGCGGGAAGAGAAGTCGGAAGTCCGCAACGCCATCATCGAGTCGAAGAACATTACCGACGACACCGAGAAAGCCCTGCGGGCGGCTCTGGACGAATTCCGCAAGCGGTTCGCCGAGAGTTCGAAGTAGTTGTCCGACTGAGTTTCCTGCTTCCATTCCCCTCGCAGCCCTGCCGGCAAAGTCATGGCCAAAGCACGTGCCGTACTGAAACGCCTGAAGGCGGTCAAGAACATCCGCAAGATCACGCGGACGATGGAATTGATCGCCACCGCGCGGTTCAAGAAGGCGATGGACCGCGCCACCCAGGCGTCGGCGTACACCAACAAGATTGCCGAACTGGCGTCGGACCTGGCTTCTTCGGCCACCGACTTCGTGCATCCCCTGTTGGAGGGGCGGACTGAGCAGAAAAACGGGATCCTCCTGATCCTGACTTCGAACCGTGGCCTCTGCGGCGGGTTCAATGCCGGGGTGATGAAGATCGCCCTGCAGCGCATCCGGGACGCCAAGGCGGCCGGTCAGAACCTGCGGATCGAGGTCTCGGGGAAACGCGGGATCAACATCCTCAAGTTCCAGAAGATCGACTACGGCCAGTCATTCACCGGGTTTGAGGACAAGCCCCGGTTTGACGAGGTCGACCAGATCGCCTCCCGCTATATCGCCCAGTACACGTCGCGGTCGATTGATTTCGTCGATGTGGCCTATGTGCGGTTCGTGTCGGCGTCGAGGCAGATCGCGACCCTCGACTCGCTGCTGCCCCTGGCCAAGCCGCAGGTCAAGGAAGGGGCAACGGAAGCGGCCGTCGATTACGAGTTTCTCCCGAATCCCCGGGAGATTCTGGAAGAGATCCTGCCGGCGGCTTTCAAGGCGCGGCTCTTCAAGTGCTTCCTTGATGCGGCCGTGTCGGAACAGATCTTCCGGATGGTCGCCATGAAGGGGGCCACCGAAAACGCTGGCGAAATGATCAGTTCGCTCAGCCGGCAGTACAACCGGGCCCGTCAGGCCCAAATCACCAGCGAGCTGAGCGAAATCATCGGTGGGGCCGAGGCGATCAAGTAACCCGGTCGCCCCGCTCTCCTGTCATTCCGCTTTTCCTTCGCCCATCACGCAGACTTTCACGACCCCCACGGGTCTCCCGAGCATCCGGAACAGACACATGGTCACGGCTACCGGCTCCAAGAACATCGGCAAGATCACCCAGGTCATCGGGTCGACCTTCGACTGCGAGTTCCCCGATAACAAACTTCCCGAAATCTACAACGCGGTGAAGATCGACTCGAACCAGAAGGGGGTCGAGATTCACCTGACCGGCGAGGTGCAGCAGCACTTGGGTGGGGGCCGGGTCCGCTGTGTGGCCCTCGGCTCGACCGACGGTTTGATCCGCGGGATGGACGTGGTTGATACCGGCGCCCCCGTGTCGGTTCCCGTTGGCAAGGGAACTCTGGGCCGCGTGTTCAACGTGACCGGCGACCCGATCGACGGCCGGGGCGAGGTCAAGGCGGAGGAGCGGTGGCCCATCCACCGGCATGCTCCCGAGCTCGGCAAGTTGAGCGCCAAGACCGAGGTCTTCGAGACCGGGATCAAGGTGATCGACCTGCTGACCCCCTTCGTCCGCGGTGGCAAGGCGGGCTTGTTCGGCGGTGCCGGTCTGGGCAAGACCGTAATCCTGACCGAACTCATCGCCCGGATCGCCAGTGCCCACGGCGGTTTCTCGGTGTTCGCCGGGGTGGGAGAACGGACCCGCGAAGGGAACGATCTCTGGCTGGAAATGCAGCACACCAAGATCGGTCAGACCGGTCGCAGCGTCATCGAGCAGACCACCATGGTGTTCGGCCAGATGAACGAACCCCCTGGAGCCCGTCTGCGGGTCGCGTTGACTGCGTTGACCATGGCCGAGTGGTTCCGTGACGCGACCGGCTCGGACACGCTGCTGTTCGTCGACAACATCTTCCGCTTCTCGCAGGCCGGTTCGGAAGTGTCGGCTTTGTTGGGGCGTATGCCCAGTGCCGTGGGTTACCAGCCCACCCTGGGAACCGAGTTGGGTGAACTGCAGGAACGGATCACGTCGACGACGAGCGGGGCCATCACCTCGGTGCAGGCGGTGTACGTGCCGGCCGACGACCCGACCGACCCCGCCCCCGCCACGGCGTTCGCCCACCTGGATGCGTTCATCTACCTGGAACGCCGGATCTCGGAAAAGGGCATTTACCCCGCCATCGATCCGCTCGCCTCGTCGAGCCGGATTCTGGATCCGCAGTACGTGGGCGAACGGCACTACAAGGTGGCCCGCCGCGTGCAGCAGATTCTGCAGCGGTACCGCGAATTGCAGGACATCATCGCCATTCTGGGTGTCGATGAGTTGAGCGAAGAAGACAAGCAGGTGGTGAACCGGGCCCGCCGCATCGAGCGGTTCCTGTCGCAGCCCTTCCTCGTGGCCGAGGTGTTCACCGGCAAGGCGGGCAAGATCACCCCGCTGGCCGAGACGATCCAGAGCTTCGAAGAGATCTGCGACGGCAAGTGGGACCACCTGCCCGAGTCGGCCTTCATGTACGTCGGTGGTGTGCAGGAAGCGGCCGAGCAGGCCAAGGCGATGGCTGCGGGCTGATCCGGATCCGCTCCTGCGGCGGCTTGACGTTTTTCTTTTGACCCTGTTTTTCCACCTGCCCGACGACCCGTTCCATGGCCCTTGGCAAGAACCTGCAGATTGTGCTGGTCACCCCCGAGACCACGCTGCTGAATGAGCCGGTCGAATCGATTCGACTGCCCATGTTCGACGGCCAGTTGGGAATCTATCCCTCCCGGGCCCCGGCTGTCGGTCGCCTCGGGGCGGGTGAGTTGCGGTTGGTGCAAGGCGGCAGCACCCGCAGCTACTACATCGATGGCGGGTTTGTGCAGGTGAAGGGGCCGGTGGTTTCGGTTCTGACCAACCGTGCCACCCCCGTGGAGCAACTCGACCCGCGGGTGGTGGAAGAAGAAGTGCAGGCGGTCAAGAAGCGGGTCGCCAAGACCGACGATGAATTCGCCGCCAAGGCGGCCGACCTCGCCAAGGCCCGCAAGCGTCTCGCGCTGCTCCGCAAGGGGCGATAAGCGAACCACCTTTCGGCAGTCTGCTCCGCAGGTCATCCCTCAGGCCAGTCTTCGGACTGGCCTGTTTGTTTGATGTCATGTCCACGACGCCAGCCCGCCCGGGTTTCTTTCGTCGTCCGGATGAACGGTTTTCCCCCGCCCGTCGGACCTCCTACCGCGATTCCCCCTCTCTTCAGCGGTGGTGATTGATCGTCTCGCTCATCCCGTCCAATCCACCAACAATTCCCTATGAATGGGCTGGGTGGTTGGCCCGCGTTTCGAGCGGCAAGTCGACACCGAAAACACGTTCCGCGAAGCCGTCCGCACGGGACAATCCATTGTCAAAAACAGGCAGGGGGCCACCCGGTCGCGAAGTCGTCAATGTGTGACACAAAGGCCAATTCCAGAAACGACTTACATCGCAAGTGTGGAATACGTTTCGCAAAGTCTGAGCTCGACTGTGCCCGACTTCAATCTCCAACTGCCTGGAGTCCGCCGCGTCATGGGGATTGACCGCCACTCCGCGCCGCGGACAGTGCAGGTGCTCGGCAGACAACGTCCGTCGCTCCTCGACGATGGGCAGGTGGCCATGATCCCGCCGCCCCGATCCCAAACGCTGCCGGGGCTGACCGCGCGGGCGAACGGGCGGCGCGGGTTGATGGTCGTCCCTTCCATCAACTGCAACCGGCGGCCGGTGCCAGTCTGCGCATTCTGGCGACCGAACAGCCTTGCCTGCAGCAGGCGATTTGTCGCCTGGAGTCGGTCGACTTCGATTTCCCGCTTCCCGTGCCGATCCATCGCCCAGCGACGGGTTTCGTTCCAATCGTCAAACTGCAGGCTTCGTTCGCGGCTCTCGGCACGCAGCTTGGCCATTTCCTGGCGGATGTGACGAGCCTCGCGCGGAAACTCTTCCACGAGGCGCGCGTCCAATCCTGACCCGCGCAGGGAACTGCATTCCGGCGGAAGACCTGGCATGATCACCCTCGTCACACGCCTTCCCAGCCCATTCCCGAGGTCTGCTTCAAGGCCAGCAGAGGGATGGGCGAATCGATCGCGAATCGCAGGCACCTCCAGCACGGTGTAGCCCCGGCGGCCATGGGATTGCTGTGATGTTCTTTGATCCCAAGTCGAGCGCAGACCAGGTATCGATCGCGCAAGGCAACGACCGAGCTACTTGGAATTCTCCCGTTGCTTGTCTCGAAAGAACTCCCAAACCCGTTTTGAACCTGAGAACGACGCGATTGGAGCGTTCCGCTCACGGCGATTCCGAGACCCGGGCCAACCATGTGCTCCCTCGGAGTCGACGACCACTTCGGTCACCGCGCCTGAGTCTGTCGCCGCATAGAGACTGGTCGTGACGCTTCCGGATTTCGTGACCTGCGGTTCCTTTTGAGATCGATTGACTTCGACCCAGAAGTCAGCGACTTGGCTCAGTGGTTTGAATGGAGCCTGTTGAGCACGGCGAACCAGCGGATTCTGGCTCATTCCTCCCTCCAGTGGAACCTCCTGGTCTTTCCCTCCCTGGATCATCAAGACGGGGAGTGGGACTTCGGGCTTTTCGTCGAAGCTGAACATGGAAGCGACCACTGGGGCAATTGCCGCCAACTTGCCAGCGCGACGCACGGCATACACATAGGTCATCATTCCTCCGTTGGATCCGCCGGTCATATAAATTCTCTTGGGATCGGCACCATGCTCACCAATCAGCCGATCGATCAACGCGTCCAGATAGGCAATATCGTCGGCATCCCGCACCTGTCTCCGTAACAGGTAGCCTGTGTTCCAGGCATGCCTTTTTTCACCGAACTCGATTCCTTCCGGATACACGACCATAAACCCCTCCGATCGGGCCACCGGATCAAAGCCCGAGTTCGCGCGCATGACGTCCGCACTCCCCTGGCCTCCATGCAACGCGAGCACCGCCGGCCGTCGCCTGCCATCGACCGGTGCATTGACGACCACCGCCCGCCGATCCTGCCGGTTGATTGTGAGCCGGATTTCGAAATCGGCCTGCAGATTCCCGGTCGTCTTGCTGGAAGGATCCCCGAACACCCGTCGATAGAAACTCCAGTTGTCATCGCCCAGAGCCTCGATCGTTTTCAGCGGGTTGTGATCGACCCCTTCCAGGACGGTCCAGGTATGCGGAATGCGAAGGTTGTCCAAATGTTCGTGGAATGCACGATTGTTGCTGAACGTCTCATCCTGATCTCCGCAGACATGACGGATGATGGAACCCTTTCGGATCGCTTCGGCATTCTCGACCGCCAATTGCCTCGGGCTCACCTTTTTGAAGTATTCCTGATCCCCACCGTAGACCCTCTGCAACACCTCGGCTGCGCGTTGTCTGCCTGCCCGGGGCGCTTGGACAAGTTCCGGCTGTAACGGACCACCACCCATGATCGAGATTCCCTTGAACATGTCGGTGTGTTTGAAACCGAGGCGTGCCGAACCATAGCCCCCCATGCTGTAGCCGTCCAAAAGCCGGCCCTCGCGGGTCGCCAGGGTGCGGTAGTTGGCATCGATGTGCGGGATGAGTTCCTGGATGATGATCGTTTCAAGCGGTGCCGATCCATCCTTCCAATCGACATACATCCCTTCAGCCAGTCCGTTGACAAACACCACCAGGCAAGCAGGCGTTTTCCCTGCCTCAATGGCGGCATCGAACAGAGCAGCAACGCGCGGTATCCCTGGCAAACCTCCTCCGGAGCCATGCAACCAGTACACCACCGGATAGCGTACAGACGTCTCGCGTCCATAGGCCCTGGGTTTGTAGATGTGATAGCTCACCTTGGTTTTCGCCACGCGGCTTTCAAATGCGGCATACGAAACACCAACACCCTGGATCTGAGGGGAGACCCAAGCCAACTTCGATTCCGAAGCGTTTGACTCGGCTGGATCCTGGGGCTGGGCAATCCCCAAAGATTCTCCAACCAACAGCAGCAGGAGACTCAGTACGATGTCTCGATTGATCATCGGTTCGCCTTTGGGATGGTTGTGCTGCTGCAGCGAGCAAGCGAATTTCTTCGGGACAGTATCGAGCAGACGAAGTCGACATCCTTTCGAGACCTCGCGACATCGTCCATCGAAGGCCAGACGCAGCGATGCCCATCCCAAAGCCGAGGAAGCGGGGCGCTCGGGAGAGCACCCAACTTCGGTCTTGGCCCTTGGGAAGGAGCTCTGGGTCCAGCTCTGCGAAGCCGTATCCTTCGCACCATTCATCGCAGATTGTCACGTGCAGCGTGTCGTCCGGCAACCTCGGTGTGGCGGCGTGTCTGTTTGCGGACGATCGGGGATTGCTGTCCAGCCTTCTCGAATTCGCGATCGCGTCCCTGACGGATCTTCCTTCGAAAGAAATGGCAGCTTGCCGCCCGGTGTGTTGTATTCGACCGGGCCATGCAACCGGACCGGGTTGCCGTGAGACGGCAACGCCGATCGGTGTTCCCGCCCACCAACTTGCCCGGCGCGAACGGTGCTCTGCATAATCACCTCCATGCACACGGTTGTCTGTTTCCTGTCCCCCCGTTCATTCCTTCCGCTTGTGAGTCGACGCAGATGCTGACCAAATGGGTACGCCGCTGTGGGGCCAATCTGAGCCTGGGCGGGAGCTGGGGCGTGGTCCTGCTTTGCCAAGTCTGGTTGGCGGCACCGGCAGCGGCACAACTGGCACCGGAAATTGGCTACATGCTGCCGGCGGGCGGAGCACCGGGTCAGACCGTCGAAGTGACCTTGGGCGGGTTTGACTGGACGCCCGACATGCAATTGCTGGTGCATGATCCCCGCATTCAGTTGGAACTGTTGGGGCCCCCGGGGCCGGTGCTGGTCCCCGAACCGCCGTACTGGTTCGGGGCCAAGGCCCGCGGCTATGCCTGGCCCCTCGCCCGCGAGTTCCGGGCGAAGCTGAGCATTCCCGCCGAGGTCCCCCCCGGTCTCATCAAATGGCAGGTGGCCAATGCGAATGGTGTCTCTCCTGTGGGAACCTTCCACGTCGCGACAGGGACTCCGGTGGCCGAAGAACCAGACCGGCTCGAACCCCAGAAACTACCCGCGCTGCCGGTGGTGGTCTCTGGACAGATCCGCCGGCTGGAAGAAATCGACCGCTACCAGTTTGAGGTGGCGCAGGCCGGCCCGGTGACGGTCGAGGTGGTGGCCCGGCGGATTGGCTCGCCGCTGCATGCGATGGTGCAGGTGCGGGATGCGGCGGGGCGAATGGTGGCCGATGTGGCCGACACCGAGGGGCGCGATCAGACCTTCTCGTTTTCCGCCCAGCCCCAGACCCTCTACACCGTCTCGCTGCATGACCTCGACTTCGCGGGGGATCGGTCGTATGTCTACCGCCTGCGGATTGCTCCCGGGCCCCAGGTGCTCGCCGCCTATCCCGCCGGTGGCCGGCGGGGAGAAACTCGCCCGGTTGAGTTTGTCGGGCCGGGGCTGGCGACGGGGGGACCGCAGTTGGAGAGTGTCACCCAGCCGGTGTCCTTTCCCGCCACCCCCGGCCTGACCAGCTTCGAGCACGTTGTCCAGACCCCCGTCGGCACTTCGCTCCCCTTCGTGCTGGCTGTCGGCGACGGCCCCGAACTGGTCGAGGTGGCGGGGAGCGCTCAGGGGGCTCTGTCTGAATTGCCCGCCGCCTACACCGGCGCATTCGAGACCCGGTTCGGACAGGAGCAAATCACGTTTCCGGGGAAGAAGGGAGAGGTGCTGCGACTGGCGGCGCAGGCCCGCTCACCCTCGCGTCGGCTCGATCTCGAACTGGTGTTGCTGGGACCCGATGGAAAAGAGCTCGCCCGCAACGACGACGCTCCGGGCAGCACCGATGCCGAATTGCTGGTGACAATTCCCGACGACGGCACCTACACCGCGCAGCTCACCGAGCGGGGTGGCCAGAGCGGCAGCCGGGGTGCGTGTTACCGGCTGTCGATCACGAAGCCGGTCGAAGAGTTCAGTGTCACCATTCCGCCTTTGGGGGCCATTCCCCTGGGAGGGCAGTTCAAGCTGCCCGTCAAGGTGACCCGCACCGGGGGAATGAAAGAGCCGGTGGTGTTGTCGCTGGCGAATCTTCCCGAACGGGTTACGGCCCAGGCCGATCTGACCATTCCCGCCGACAAGACCGACGTGACGATCGACCTCAACTGCCCGGCGGATGCCGCAGTGACCGCCCGGCTGGCGACGGTGACCGCCAGCACGACGTTGGCCGGTCAGGCGGTCAGCCGCCCGGTGGGTCCGATTGCGCTGGCCGTGGTGATGAAGCCCCGCATCAAGCTGACCCCCGAGGGGCTGGATGATGTGCGCAAAGTGCATCGCGGCAGCACCTTTCTGGCCCCGGTGTTGATCCAGCGGCTCGAGGGGTTCGACGGTGAGATCGTGCTGGAGATGACCGCGAAGCAGCAACGGCACCGGCAGGGGTTGGCGAGTGACGAGTTCACGGTGCCGCGGGGAGCCGGCCGGGTGGAATACCCCATCTTCGTTCCCGAGTGGCTGGAGACCACCAAGACCAGCCGGATGATTCTGAACGGAGCGGTGCAGGTGGCCGATCCCCAGGGCAAGATCCGCACGCTGTTGCAGCGGCAGGAATTGCGGATCGGGATTCTGCCGGAGGGGGCGCTGCTGAAACTGGCCCATGCGGCGGGAGAGCCGGCGATTACTCCGGGGGCCGATTTCGAGGTGCCGCTTGCGCTCTCGCGGGCTGCGGAATTTCCCGAGGAGGTGACGGTCGAACTCGTGGGGGAGATTGGCCCCCGGGCTCCGCGCGGCGACGCCCCCGCTCGGTTTACCGCGACGCCCCTCAAGATGACGGCGGGTCAGAACACGGCGATGCTGCGGATCCGGGCGGCCAACGGGCTGGCCCCCGGCAGCGAGTACACGCTGCGGTTGCGGGCCACGGGACTGCAGCAGGGGAAGTGGAAGGTGATGTCGGAGACGGACCTGTTGGTGATGGTTCCCGGGTCGTGACTCTTGGGCTTCGCCTTGGGGCGGAGTGACGGACGGGGATCGCCGCAAGCAGGGCTGGGGTTGATGGGTGGCAACTCTCCCTGTGCCAGCCCTTGCAACGCAACTTCCCCTGTCCGACGATGGGAAGACCCGTTGTGGAGTCGTGCGGAGGAATCAGGTCCCCGGGGACCTCAGTTGTTCGCACCACGTTGCGGGTACCGGATCTTCCACTTCAGACCACTTCATGATCGAACATCCTTCGCCAGTTCCCCCCGAGCCCCGTATTTCCCCGGTCTTTAATCCGGCCGAATTGGCGGCGTTTGAACGGGATGGTTATGCGATTGTGCGGGGTTTGGCACCGCAGGCCGTGGTCGAACGGATGATCGCCGTGACCGAAGCGGGGCTGCGCTCGGGTGAAGGACCGGTGGAGTACGAGGCCGACCTGCGATACCCCGGGGCCCCCGCGTCGCGGGAACAGGAGGGGGGCCAGACCATCCGCCGGCTCAAGGAGGCGCAGGGGCGCGATCCGGTCTTTACCGATTGGGTCCGCCTGCCCGGCGTCATGTCGCGTCTGCAGCAGTTGCTGGGCCCCCGCGTGGTGATGCCTCTGGCGCATCACAACTGTGTGATGACCAAGCAGCCCCAGTTCAGCAGTGAAACCCACTGGCACCAGGACATCCGCTACTGGAGCTTCACCCGTCCCGAGCTGGTGAGCCTGTGGCTGGCCCTGGGGCCCGAGACACCCGAGAACGGGTGTCTGTGGGTCATTCCCGGGACGCACCGGCAGCAGTTCGCTCCCGACCAGTTCGACAGGAAACTGTTCCTGCGGGACGATCTCCTCCAGAATCAGCCCCTGATCCAGGCGAAGATTCCGGTCCCGCTTCAGCCGGGGGACGCCCTGTTCTTTCACGCCCGCACGTTTCATGCGGCTGGACGGAACACCACCCAACAGTCCAAATACTCGGTGGTCTTCACCTTCCGGTCGGCCGACAATCCCCCGCTGCCGAACACCCGCTCGTCCTCCCAGCCTGAGCTGTTGCTGACACCAGGCGTCTGAGCGGCCCGCTGTGGCTGATGTCCCCGGTCGGGCGCGGTCGTCCCGCGCAGCCCAGCGCCGGTTCGTCTGCCTATCAGACTCGACCCGAGCGTGAGCCTGAGCTGGCCGACTTGGCTGGAAGCGGCGCGGTTGGAACCGCCGGCAGGCCCACTACGGTTTCATCTCCGAGACCCACTCGCGCAGCAGCCGCGCCGCCTTCTCGTCGACTACGTTCGATCCGACATGGGGCATGCGCCCCAGCCCGGTCCTGGTCATGCGGTGCAGCAGCATGGAGCGCGTCGCATCCCCCGGCACCAGCACGCGGGGATCGTTCAGTCCGAAGCCTCCCTGTCCCGGTTTCGTATTCACAATTCCCAGCTCTTCCAGCGGCAGCGTCGCCAGCAGTTGGAACCCGGCATTGCCGCCCCCCCACTTCATGTGGCAGTGGGAACAGTTGGCATGCAGGTACGAACGGGCCCGGGCGTCGAGCGGCTGGGTGCTGTCGTGCGGATTGACGAGGTGCCCCAGTTCGGCCGTCGGCTTTTCAGGAGCCTGCTTGAACAGCCCGAGCTGTTTGAAGACGTCGATCTGGTTGGCCACGACGCCGTTGCCGTAATCCTGGTCGCGGTTCAACTGCAGCGTCGAGACTCCCAGGGCGTACTTGGCCGGCATGGTGTGGCAGAGGGTGCATTCACTGCGGCTGGGGAAGTGCCACACCTGCCGGCGCTCTCCCCCCGGGGCGGCCGGATCGCGAATCACCAGTTCGCGGTCGAGACCATGTTCTTCCAGCAGCGTGGCGTCGGCCTGGTCTTCATCCCAGAGATAGGTGTAGCCGCGCCACACCTGGTCTCCCACCTCTTCACTGCCGGCCAGTTGTTCGAAGATCATCACCCGGGTTTCGAGGCGTTTGCGGCTGGCGGGGTTTCCCACTTCGTGCTCGATCGAAAACGTCTTGACGGTGACGGTGCCATCCGGGAATCGCCACCCGGCGGGTGCCCCGGGGGCCGGCTGGGGGTAAGTGACCGTTTCGAACTCGATCTGGGAATCTCCTGGCAGGGCCAGAAAGCGTTCCTTGAGGGCTCCGTCCGACCACAACTCGGAGTTGACCGCATAGGGAATGACCCCGGGGGCCACCACATGGGCTTTGGTCGACGCGAAGAGCCCGGTCTGCGACAGCTTTCGCGGGAAGTCGGCCGCGGTGGAGCGGGCCGTGTTCGGGGCCAGTTCGTACAGCGTGCCATTCATGTAGTCGACCAGCAGCACCTCCCCCGCGTCATCCTCGGCGAAGCTGACGATGCGCAGCGGGGTATCGACCAGTTCCTTCTGCCACTCGAGTTCGCCGTTGGTCACCTTCAAGGCATGCACCTTGCCGGTGTCGTAATCGCCGTAGATGTAAGCCCCCGCCAGACTGGCCTGCTTCTGGCCGCGGTAGACGAACCCTCCGGTGATCGAGCGGAAGTCGCTGTGGGGATGTTCGAAGACCGGCTTGAGAATGGGGGTGGGGCCCAGCGGGCGTTCGGGGCGGAAGGGATGGGTCCCCTCACTCACGCTCCAGCCGTAGTTGCCCCCTTTTTCGATCTTGAGGACCATTTCCCACAGATCCTGACCCACATCGCCCCCCCACAGGTCGCCTGTCTGACGGTCGAACGAAAACTTCCAGAGTTGCCGCAGACCGTAGGCGAAGACTTCGTGACGGGCCCCGGGAGTCTGCACAAACGGATTGTCCGCGGGGATGGCGTAGTTGGTGCCCGCGGTGTGCCGGTCGACGTCGATGCGCAGCAGGCAGGCGAGCAGGTCGTCGAGTTTCTGGCCGGTCTGGCGTTCGTCGGCGATGCCGCTGCCATCTCCACAGGCGATATAGAGGAAGCCATCGGGTCCAAACGCAAGGTTTCCGCCGTTGTGTCCACCCGAGGGCCATTCGACGACGGTCACTTCACTCTCGGGAAGCAGTTTCCACGGCTGGGTGGAATGGTCGACCTGGAATTGCGAGACCCGGCTGCCGGTGGGCGCCCCCTCGGTGGGGTCCACGATCGACATCACATAGAGCTTGCCGTTCTGGGCGAACTGGGGATGGGGAGCGAGGCCGTAGATGGTCCGTTGGAGGTCGCCAATGGCCGCGGCGGTGGCCTCGGACTGCTGCGCGAAGTGATGGATGGTGCCAGGCCGGCCGGCGACCAGAAACGACTTCAGGCCAGGGACACGGGCGATGGCCACCGGCTCAAACAGCTTCACCCGGGGATACGCGGGCTTGATGACGAAGGGGGCCGGGGGATCGGGACTCCCCACCAGCCGCGACCCGTTGAACGGCACCCGCCGGGTGGTGTCGAACGGACGCGAACCGGTTGGCTCGGCGGCCGGCAGGAGGGTAGCCCAGGCCAACAGCACCAGGCCAGTCAGCAGGAACGGTGAGCGCATGACGACAACCTCCGGGGGAGGGGACGGGAACGAGTCCAGGCACCAGCGAACAGCGTACGAACCGGATCTCCGGCGTCATCCGCACGGCCAGTTCCCGGAGCAGGAGTCGCGGCGCGGCAGGTGGAGGGAGTTGTCCCGGTCGAGCGTCGCCAATTCTCAGACTCCGAGTTACATTTTGCAATCATGCCATACCCCCAGTTCGACCGCAGCCGCCTGCTGATCAAGCCCCTCTTCGAGCGGACGCACGACGTTCCGCTGACGTACCAGCTCCCCCTCGACGCTCCGTTGATCGAGCCGGTTGATCCGGTGATGACCCGCCTGGGGGCCGAACTGGCCACGGCCAAGGCCCGCAAGGCCGCGATCATCTTCATGTGCGGGGGGCACGTGATTCGGGCGGGGGTCGCCCGGCACCTGATCGACCTGATGGAACGGGGCCTGCTGACCCACCTCGCCTTCAACGGAGCGGGACCCATTCACGACTGGGAACTGGCCCTGGTGGGGGCGACCTGCGAAAGCGTGCCCCGCTATGTGCGGTCGGGGGAATTCGGCCTGTGGCGCGAGACCGGCCGGATGAACGACGTGATCGCCGAGGGTTATCGCCAGGGGTTGGGTTATGGTGAGGCGCTGGGGAAGGCGATCTGGGAAGGGGGTTTTCCGAATCGCGAGCTCTCGGTGGTGGCCCAGGCGTACCGGCTGAATGTGCCGGTGACCGTGCACATTGGCATCGGCTACGACATTCTCCACGAACATCCCAACTGCGATGCCGAGGCGCTGGGGGGGGCCAGCTACCGCGATTTTCTGGTGTATTGCCAGGCGATCGACCAGCTGGAAGGGGGGGTGATGTACAACTTCGGCACCGCGGTGATGGGGCCCGAGGTGTACCTGAAGGCGTTGGCGATGGCCCGCAACGTGGCCCATCAGGAGGGCCGCCGGATCGCCGACTTCCAGACCGCCGTGTTCGACCTGCTCGAACTGGAGGGAGATCCCCAGAAAGAGCAGCCCAAGAGCCATCCCCAGTACTACTACCGCCCCTGGAAGACCATCCTGGTGCGGACGGTGGCCGACGGCGGGCGCAGCCAGTACGTGCAGTCGGAGCACCGGCGATCGATTCCGCAACTGCGGGCCGGAGCACTGGCGGAAGAAGCCCGGCTGACCCGGGGTTGAGCGCGGGCCCGTACCCGGGGGGCCGGCCGGTAAACCGGTGCGGCGCGAATCGGAGTGGAAGACACCATAATCCGCCGGGTGGCTGGACACCGGACAAGATTCTTTCGGAAGACCGACATGCATCCCCGCTGCCTGGAACATCGCCTGACCGAGGCCGAACGCGAGTTCTTCAACACCCAGGGCTATCTGGTGGTCGAGAACGCGCTCCCGGACGAATTCAACAGCCGGCTGCTGGCGGCGGTCGACCGCATCGACCGGCGGGAGCGCGCGGCCGACCAGGCGACCCGGCTGTTGTCGTTTCCCAATGTCCTGGGCGAAGACCCCGCCTTCGTGGAACTGGCGCTGCACGAGCGGACACTTCCCAAAGTCTGGGGGATCCTGGGGTGGAATATCTACTCGTACCATTCGCATGTGGATGTGACGCCGCCCGCCGACGCGGCGGCGTTGTCGTGGCGGGTCGCCTGGCACCAGGACAGCATGCGGATGAACGACGAGATGGAGACCAGTCCCCGACCGCGGATGTCGTTGAAGATTGGCTTCTACCTGACCGACGCCTCCGAGGCCGAGCGGGGCAATACGCTGATTCTGCCCGGCTCGCACCTGTGGAATGAGATCGATTGTCCGCAGGACGGGGTGTCGTGTCCCGAGGGGACCGAACCGTTGTGTGTGAAGCCCGGCACGGCGGTCTTCATCGACCGGCGGATCTGGCATTCGCGCAGTGCGAACACCTCGCCGATCACCCGCAAAGTGGTTTGGCTGGGGTACAGTTACCGCTGGCTGCGGCCGAAGGACCAACTCTCGGTCGCGCAGGTGCTGCCGACGCTCGACCCGGTGGGCCGGCAGATTCTGGGAGACTGCCCGACCAACAATGGCACGTACGACCCGGTCGATGCCGATGTCCCCCTGCGCGGCTGGCTGCGCGAACACTCCCCCGACGAGGCCGCCCGCACTCTGCACGGCGGCGGCCAGGCCCGGCCCCCCGCCATGGTGCGCGGCAAAAATCTGGGGCGGATTTAGTCGTTTGATCGCGTCTGGTGCCGACGGTGGGACCGGTCGCCACCCTGGGGCGGCGCTTCCGACGCACGCGGGCGGCGGGAGTGGTCAGGGGTCGCGGCGCGTTCCCCAGCCGAGCGAGAGTACTCCCCAGGCGATCAGCGGCAGCAACCCGACCGCCGCGAAGATCACGGGGCGCCACGTCGGATCGGTCTTCACCACACTCCCGATGTTCGCCTGCATCGCCCCAAGGATCATCCACAAGAGGAAACTCAACGAGCCCCCCACCTTCCCCTGCGCCTTCCCCGAGAGTTCCTGATTGAAGGAATAGTACAGGGGGGCGAGTCCAAGTGTGCCGAGCGCCGCGACCAACTGCAGCCCCAGCAGGGCCCAGCCGCGCGACAGCCACTGGGCGGGAACCAGCAGCAGCACGCACGCCGCGAACAGGCCAAACACCGCCAGCCGGGCGCGATGCACGTTCCAGCCCCGTCCCGCCAGCCACGCGGTCAGCCAGCCCGCCGCGAGGCTGCCCACAAACGCGAACAGGTAATAAACCGACGTGAAGTTGTCGACGAACGTCTTGTCGTAGCCATAGAAGGTCCGCAGGGTGTCGGGCATCCAGACCCGCAGGGCATGCCAGGGGACGTTGATTCCCACCACGGTGATCAACAGCAGCCACCACCGCCGCAGGGTGAAAATCTGGTACCAGGGAATCTCGCGGATTTCGCGGGGCTGACCTGCTCCCGCCCCCTGCTCGTCGGTCTGCAGGACGGGGCGGCGCACATCGGACTCCCGGACCAGTGCCAGCCAGGCCAGGCCCCAGGGAAGCCCGACGAGCGCCCACAGCCGAAACGACGACTGCCAGCCCGCACCCCACTGGTCTTCCCACAGCAGGATCTGCGGCAGAATCACCTGGGCGGCGGCGGCTCCGCTCTGCAGGATGCCATTGCCCCACGTCCGCTGATGCGGGGCGAATGACCGCTGGGTCATTCGCAGGGCGCAGGGCCAGTGGGCGGCCTGGAACAACCCGAGGGCGAAACGCCACCCAACGTATTCGTCCAGGGTCCCGGCAAGAGACGCCCCCCACCCGGTGATCGACCAGACCAGCACCACCAGGGGAAACAGCCAGCGAATCGACAGCAGGTCGGCCAGAATGCCGAACAGCAGGCCGCCGGCGGCAAATCCGTAGCCGAACCAGGCTTCGGCCCGGCCATAACCGGCATCGTCCGTGCCGAAGTGCTGCTTGATCTCCACCGAATTCTGCACCCCCACGATCCGGTGGGCGTAGACCAGGAAGGTGGCGAAGAAGAGCACTCCGCAGAGCGCCTGGGTCCAGCGGGAAGTGCGGTGCGGTTCGGACATGCCCGGGCAGCTCGGCAAAGGGATGGAGAACGCGGCCTTGGCAGTATCGTGCACGCCCCGAAGATTGACCATGCCGTGGGGGGGAACAAACGACAGGCTGCGTGTCGGCGGGCTGGAGGCGGGTTTCCGCAGGGGGGGGCCCGCGGTGCGGGATGAATCGCGTCGGGATGGCGCCTGCGAGAGACCTGTCCCCGGGGGAAGATCCCTGCGGGTGGGGTGGTACCAAACGGGATGGACGGGGCGATTTTGGGGTATCCTGCGGGAAGTTTTGTTTGGGGAATTGATTCGAACCGAAAAAACCGATGTCAAATTGCTCTCGCCGTCCCGGGGGAAGACCGCTAAAGTCCCGCGCCAATTTCCGGAACCCCCGAGTCACCATGGATTTCAGTCTCAAACTTCCCCGGTTTGTTCCCCACTGGCTGCTGCGAAACGGGCACTTTCAGACCCTGGCCGCGTTGTACCAGTCCGGAGGCCAGGAGCCTCCCGATTGTGCCGGTCGCCATCTGGTGGATGTCTCGGCGGGAGACCAGGTGGTTCTGCATGACGATTGTCCAGGAATCTGGCAGCCCGGCGATCAAGTGGCGTTGATGATTCATGGGTTGGCGGGGAATCATCAGGCGACGTACATGCGGCGGGTGGCCTGGCGACTGAACCAGCGGGGCATTCGCACATTCCGCATGGACATGCGTTCGTGTGGGGCGGGGATGAGTCTGGCGCGGCTTCCCTATCACAGCGGGCGTTCCGATGATGCCCTGGCGGCGCTCCGTGAGATCATCCGGCAATGTCCCGGCTCCCCAATCTCGGCCCTCGGTTTTTCGCTGGGGGGGAGTGTGCTGCTGAAGCTGGCGGGGGAACATCCGAAGTTCAACCCTCCCGAGCTGCAGTCGGTCCTCGCGGTCTGTCCGCCGGTCGACCTCGCGTACTGTGTGCGCAATCTTTCGGGGGGTTTGGGCCGACTCTACGACCGGTACTTCACCCGTCATCTGTTGGATCACGTGGCGAACTGGCGGAGGGTGGTTCCGGAGGTTCCCGATCCCGCCGCCGTGCGGTTCCCGCGGCGGATTGAGGAATTCGACGATCTGTTCACAGCCCCCGTCTGCGGTTTCGGCAGCGGCGCGGAATACTACGAGCAGGTCAGCGCCCATCAGTTTGTCGAGGGAATCGAGATTCCGACGCTGATCATCGGGGCCGCGGATGATCCCCTCGTCGGAATCGAGTCGCTGCGCCGTCTGAAGCTCCCCGCGATCGCCAGTCTGCACACCGCGCCGGGGGGGGGGCACATGGGCTTCCTCGCGAATCGCGGCACCGATCCCGACCGTTCCTGGCTCGACTGGCGGATACTCGACTGGGTACTGCAGCCCCGTCGGCGGCCGGTGATCTCGCACGCGGCCTGAGAGGGCCGCTGGTCATGCCAACCGCGATTCGGTCAGCAACTCCCGCAGCAGATTGTTGTGCGGGTAGGGATGGCCGGTATGCTGCCGGAACGCTTCGGCATGGGCTGTTCCCAGTTCCGCTCCGCGCCGGCCGCTCCACTTGCGGCAACTTTCCAGGTATTCGTCGATTCCATGCTGCTTCAGCAGCCAGTTCCGCTGGCTGGCATGGCAGGCCAGCATCTTCAGCTTGAGATCGAACACCGCGGTGGTGTCGATCAGAAAGTCGGGCGGGATCGGTTGACCAAAATGGTCCGTCCCTTCCAATGGATCCACGTAGTAAAGATGCGGAATGTGCGCCAGGGGCGGGGCGGGGTCCCATTCGTGAGTCGTGTAATTGGGAACCGACGCGCAGAAACAGGCGTCCCGCACCAGTTTGCTGGTGTTTTCGTGGTCCGACATGTAGTCGACCGGAGGGGCGGTGAGGACCACGTCGGGACGCACCCTCCGCAGAAACTCGGTGACACGTCGCCGGCCCGTGTTGTCGTGATCAATCTGCAGGTCGAGGAACTCCAGGCAGTGATATTCGGCGTGGATCAAACGGGCGGCGGCGGCGGCTTCGGCCCGGCGGACGGCGGCAATTTCGAGAGGGCCCAACTCGGCACTGCCGCAGTCTCCCGCCGTCATGGTGGCGATCACCAGAGCGCAGCCTCTCTGGCCCAGGCGGGCCAGGGTTCCCGCACATTGGAACTCCACATCATCGGGGTGGGCGTGAATGGCCAGAATTTTTGGCGCGGCGTGGTTCGGCATGTTTTTTTGGGAAAACAGGTGTGGCCTGATTTCTGGACAGGAACTAGACTCAGTGAAGTCACCTCCATCAGAGCCTGTTGATCCCCTGGCTCGTTGACAGATCTCCTTGAGCATACGCAGCGTTTCACACCATGGCCACTACCCGCACCATGCCTCGCGCGAAGCCCTCCCACTCGGGCCAGTTCATCCGCAACACCCACGTTCCTACGGTGGCGTTCGCTCACGCCGCCGAGGCGGGGCGCCATGTGGCGTTGATGGTTGCGGGACTGATCCGTGAGAACAACTCCGCGGGGGCCACCACCGTGCTGGGGCTGCCCACCGGGTCGACCCCGATTGGTGTGTACCGGGAACTGGTCCGTCTGCACCGCGATGAGGATCTCGACTTCTCGAACGTCGTGACCTTCAATCTGGACGAGTACTTCCCGATGGATCCGGGCTCGATCCACAGCTACCACCGCTGGATGCGGGCCAACTTCTTCGATCACGTCAACATCCCCGAAGAAAATATCCACATTCCGCGGGGAGACATTCCCGCCGAAGAGGTCGAGCAGTTCTGCGAAGACTACGAGCAGGCGATCCAGCGGGCGGGAGGCATCCAACTGCAGTTGCTGGGGATCGGCCGCACCGGGCACGTGGGGTTCAACGAGCCGGGCAGTTCGCGGCATTCCATGACTCGCATGGTCACGCTCGATCCGCAGACCCGGGCCGACGCGGCCAGCAGCTTTTTCAGTGCCGAAAGCGTCCCGATGCAGGCGGTGACGATGGGGATCTCAACGATCCTCTCCGCCAAGAAAATCGTCATCATGGCGTTTGGCGAGCACAAGGCGAAGATCGTGCGGAAGACGGTGGAGGGGGATGTGACTTCGCTGGTCCCCGCCACCTTCCTGCAGGAACATCCCCACGCCCTGTTCGTGGTGGACAGCCCCGCCGCCAGCCAGTTGACCGCCGTGCAGACCCCGTGGGTCACCGGCCGGGTTCAATGGACTCCGCAGGTCGAGCACCGGGCGGTGATTGGGCTGGCTCTGCAGTTGGGCAAGCCGCTGCACAAACTGTGCGAAGATGATTTCATCGAGCATCACCTGCACGACCTGCTGAAGCAGCGGGGACCCATCGGAGCGATCCGCGAACGGGCTTTTGAAGGGCTGCTGAAGGGAATCCGTACCAAGCCCGCCGGTGAAGACCGGGCCACCGTCCTGGTGTTCAGCCCCCATCCCGATGATGACGTCATCTCCATGGGAGGAACCCTGATCACCCTGGCCGATCAAGGCCACGATGTGCACATCGCCTATCAGACCAGCGGCAACATCGCGGTGCACGACTACGACGCACTGCGGCACATCGACTTCATGAAGGAGTACAACGCGATCTTCGGGCTGGAAACGGCCGAGACCAGGGCTCTCGACCAGCGGATGCGCGAGGCGATCCACAACAAGGCGTTGGGCGCCCCCGACTGCCCCGAGGTCCAGCAGGTCAAGGGACTCATTCGCCAGACCGAGGCGACGCGGGCCGCCGTGACGGCAGGGGTTCCCCCCGAGAAGCTGCACTTCCTGAACATGCCCTTCTACCGCACTGGCAAGGTCGAGAAGTCTCC
>Ga0315902_10001904_pt1 | contig 33205 bp, 36 predicted proteins | sample LakEriMetagenome_9_FD_203523 | JGI IMG/M metagenome (GOLD analysis project Ga0315902, IMG submission 203523) | Freshwater fungal communities from buoy surface, Lake Erie, Ohio, United States - Buoy 12 MA117 | ecosystem: Environmental > Aquatic > Freshwater > Lake > Lake biofilm | place: USA... | reverse complement strand
CCGGCTTTGGTGAAGCAGTGAATACCTTAATCAACCGAGCAGAAGGAAAGATCAGATGAGAGCTGGACAGATAACAGTGTCGACCCGTGAGTTTGCAGTTGTTGATGTGCCCACTCCTGATGCTGGCGCAGGAGAAGTACGGATTAGGGTCGAAGCTGCTGGCGTCTGTTTATCTGATGTGCACCTGCTGACAGGAATTTTATCGCCTGCGTATCTAGTGGGTGATCATGTGACTTTGGGCCATGAAGTGGCAGGTGTGATTGATCAAGTAGGCGCTGGTGTGAGCACAAGTGCTGTCGGTGATCGCGTTGTACTTATTGCTGGCCATCGCAACGCTTCTCGACAGATAACGACAATGGGTTTTGATTACAACGGTGGGTGGGCCCAGTACGTTGTGACACATGCTGAGTTGGCTGTACCCATCCCTGACTCTTTGCCTTTCGAGCAGGCGGCAATCATTCCTGATGCTGTTTCAACACCATGGGCTGCGATTTCATCTACAGCCAAAATGAAGGCAGGTGAAACTGCTGCAGTCTTCGGTGTGGGCGGACTAGGAATCCATGCGGTGCAATTACTCAAGATTCTGGGTTGCAGCAAGGTCATTGCCATTGATCCACGAGAGGATGCACGAGCCAATGCACTGGCGCGAGGAGCCGACTTTGCTTTTGCACCAGATGATCCTGAGATAAAAAAGCACCGTGGATTAAACGCCGCCTTCGATTTTGCTGGCGTAACACCTGTGCGAAAGCAAGCGCTCTCACTTCTTGGCGAAGAAGGACGGTTGGTAATCATTGGCATTGCCAATGAACCTATTGTGATTCCTAGCGATATGGCCTTTACATATATGCGCACACAGATCTTGGGTCACTATGCCTCAGAGGATTACCATGTGAGAGAACTCATTGAGTTTGCAGCTCAAGGTAAATTAGATCTATCTCATTCGGTTACTGAGGTAATGCCACTAGAGAGAGCTGCAGAGGCGTTAGAAAAGCTTGCAAACAAAGTGGGAAACCCAATTCGTATTGTTTTAAAGCCCTAACGTTCTCACCGGCATCTAAGTCTGAATGTGGGCTAGTTCTTCGTCACATTCGTACACGCGCTGTCGCAGCTGGGTTTAGGCGGTACTTGCGGAATTCATGTAAGTCCCGTCAGAAAGGGATGGAGTGAGTCTAAGAATCAGTATGTGGTGTAGAGCTTCAAGCCTTTCCAGGACACATATGTTGCTGGTGGCCATTGTTCAGTTGAGGCGAATTTCCCGATCATCGCATCGCAACGAAGCCATCTTTGCCCCTTAGCCCACCCTGCACGGCTAGGTGTGTACCAAGCCCAATAGTTGAACTCTGAAGTTTTCATTCTGCTGTCATAGGCATTTGGGAATGTTCCCCAGAAGTCACATAGCTCAGAGACAAGATCTAGCGTCGTCTGGCGATCCATATCGACTGGATTGGTATTTACCGGCCAAGTCTTTACAGCAAAAGTTTCCATATTGTGAGTGGATGAACAATTAATGGGATTCTTTGGAGCGTACTTAGCCGATACTTGAGCCTTCGTGTACTGGAAGCACTGACCCACTTTCGGAGCAACTGTGTATGAAGCGCTTGCTGAAGAGGGTGTCAGTAATGACCCGGCGAAGAAAACGGTTAACAGGATTGAAAGTGTTTTTCTCTTATTCATTTTCTTTACCTCTATCCCCCGGTTTAGTTATTAAACTGAAACCCTAAAGTACTGCAGAAATCCTTAATCATTGCGTACTCCTCTGGAGCTTGAGGCTCTCCTTCTTGCAGAACTATTCCCATAGCTTGTTCCACTCCCGCTATAGGCAGTTTGCCTTCCTGAATCGCTAACTCATTTCCTTCTGTCATTCGCTGATACATAAAGATATTGTTACCTTGGCTACCCCAATAGCAGGATCGGTTGTAGGCATCACTTGAATTCGTGGCAAAGGTCAATTCCGCCAGTGGATTTACCGAAACTGCTGACTCTTGGACATCATCGGCGCTTTCACTCGAACATGAAGTGAGGACTGATAGCGATAGCAATGCAGCTAACAGGAAACTAGCCTTTTTACTAAACCTTTGAATATTCATGACGCGATCGTTCCATTACATGTGTCAATGTTCAAGAACATACTCGATCAGGGTTACCACTTTGTGAACTATTGACTAGTCACAATCTAGATATGAATCCCGTGAGGCTTCCCAAGTGATAGTCCTTGTGATTTCATGGCAAAATCAAAAGCAGCCAATAAAAGTTAGGTGAATTCAATGAATGAAAAGTTTGAGTACCTCTGGGTAGAAATGGCCACCGGCCCAAAGTCATTTACTGGTGGTGGAGAACAGATACGCAAGCTTCCTGACTCACTCAATCCAGGTAAAGAGATTATGTATCACTTGCTAACGGGACCAATGGAAGCACTGAACCTACTTGGCAGCGAAGGCTGGGAAGCCGTCTCGCAATCTAATTATGGAGCAACTCATTGGGTGCTTATGAAAAGACGTGTTGCTAGCTAGGTTGTAATTGGCAGGCTGCTGATTAGAGCAGAATGTTGACGACAAACGGCACAACGATAAGTAGAACGATTATCAATCCACCCAAACTAGCCAAGAGTGGTCCGGTTCCAATTCCCTGCTTATCGGGAACAAATGAGGCATTGTTAGAGTTGGCAATTGCATCGACTAAGCGCGTGATGAATGACTTATTTGGCCCAGAATAAACACTTCCATTCTTGGCGTTGATCGTCATCAACGTTTCACTGCCTTGGTCGAGAAACGAAATCTCCACTGAGACTTTATTGAGACCGTATTTTCCCCAACCCTTAATCTTTCCAGGAGAAGAGCTTTTGATGCCGCCTAGCTTTGTAAGGGCGTTTGCAACGATTTGCTGAGCCTCGGCCTGCGCTCCATGAAGTATGAATTGGGAATCGGTAGCCCCTGCACTAATTTTCATTTTCTCTCCCCTACGTTCGTTCTCATTTTAACTTACTTGGGTCCAGTTGCTAGTGACTCTGTATTTAAGATTTATTTGCCTATCTTTAGTTGACTCTAGCTACTCGAATTGATCAGTCATGACTAAGGGCATTCCAACGAACCCCAAGTGTCGAACCGTAAATTTATGTCATCAGTGATTGCGCAAGAACTGCTCGCTGTTGCAGATTGTTCTGCACAAACCTATTGAAAGGAAAAACAATGCGCGAAGTTGCCCAACTAAAAACCACAAATTTGGTTATTTACTTGCTTTCACTCCTAGGAAGCGTAATTTTCATTTTTCTTGGAATCCGTGGTGAATGTATCGAGGATTGCGAATATGATTCATTGGCAGTCTACGTAACAAGTCCAACAATGATCGCAACCGGATTTGCTGCCTTGCTCTTTTCTTCACTTCTTTATCAGGTCGTTAACTTGTTCGCAGTGCATGTAGAAAAGTCACATTCAGCGAAGTAATCTCTGATTAACGAAGCAGCGCTGCCGCTAGCACGCCACGGAAGACCACATCCTCTGGAGTGATCCCGTTCTGACTCATCGCACGTTGCCAACCTTTATCGAGCTCTTCATCATCACTGTCGTTGTCATGAACGTTATTGCTGACCGCGCCGACAACCATCGATGTTGATTGGGAAACGGGTAGGTACTCGACCCAATGAACTGGAACTGGGTGCATATGTCCATCCCCGCCGAGCATCGGAATGATGTCAGTGCGTGGGATGCCCTCGTAACCATGGGCAGTTACTGTGACATTTTTTGTTGCTCCACTGCCACTTGCCCGTGTCTTGAGAATATTCTCTGTGACTGAGTCTGGATGCCGGAAATTTTCCTGACCCATCGCATTCGCTATTCCCTCATGCTCCCAGAATGAAGAGTCAGTGGACTTTTCGCTTCGAAGAGACATGGTGCGCTTCTCGCGATACATTGGAATAGTCCAAAGAGGAGCGAATCCAAAATACATCGACTTGAAGTAGCTGTTGTGAAAGTCATTGAAGAAGGCGCGGGCTGCAGCCAACTCTTGTGACTTAAATCGATGAGGATTTCCATCTATTTCTACACTGGCAAGATGGCCTGGTTCAACAAAGTTAACCATTCCCTGCTTGCTGAATGTGAAGTCATCGCCGAATCCAACGCTCTTGTCGTTAAGCAGCTTGACCATCTCTTGCTGAGCCAGCGGAGTGAAGAGTAAGCGGAACTCAACCTCATGATCTCTATCTGTTGCGTTAAAAAGTGCTTCAAACTCTTTATTTGACATCACGGTAAGTTCACCTGAGCCAGTTTTAATGTCTTTACGAGCCTTCTTCTCTACCTTCTTTATCGCACTCTCTTTGCGACGGTTGTTCATAAACCCGTCTTCTAGACCAGAGAGATTTGAAGGTGTTCGGCTGAATGAAAGGTTTGGCGCAATCTCATGTCCGTAGATAATTGTTGAACGAACTTGATACTCAGGAAACGGCTTAACAACGGATGCTGTCAACGTTTGAGTCTTCGTGATATTTACCCAGTTGCCTTGCGCATCACGCACAGATTCAACCCACTGAATAACGATCGAACCCACATAGGTCTTACTGCCCATCCAATGCTCTTTATATCGAGCAATAACAAAAGGGTTATCCTTAAAAGCACCACTCTGAGTCACAAAGACTGAGCGTCCTTCATTAAAGGCTGGCGATAGGTTGTAGTTGTTAGTCAGATCAGCCAATCGATCTGAAGAAAAGTACCCATCGAGAGTCATCAGCGGGAAAGTCTTCATGAATAGCTTCGCGGCTGTATCCCAGCTATAGAGGCTATTAAGAGGCTCCATTTGAACCCATGCCTCATCAGATTTTGCATCCCGTAGCTTCTCGAACTCAGCCACCTTTTCATTGAGATGCGATATTTCAGGGTTAATCTTCTGGAAGACCAATACAACCAGGGCAATCGCCGGGATGAACGCAAGGAAGTAGAAGGATTGCATCGTGATCGCTAAAGCAACGAGTCCGACCGCAGCAATGATTGCAGTGATTCGACCTGCTTTCCACCACCCACGTGATGAAGAGCTTGCTGAAACATTCTGTTGCAATGAGCGGAGCTCGGTCATCGTCTCGATGTTGAGCTGTTCATCAACGCCAGAAGAGCGAACTAGATCTTCGAAGTGCTCAGTTACATTGCGCGCGTGTTCATCTTTGAAAAACGACGCGTAATCCTCGATCGGTTCATCAAACTCTGGCATTAGAAGAATGTTCCGCGAGCCTGTGCTTTAACTTCAGCTGAAGCTGTGTAAGGAATACGTGTTGTGTAACCTTCCTTGGCCGCAACAATGATCTTTGTTGGCCATGAGAAGATATCTTGATTCCACATACTTACAGTGTCGTTATAGAGCACACGTGCGGCTGTAATTTCCTTTTGGAGAGTTGAATTCTGACGCATCGCATCATTGATGTTTTCCTGCGCTCTGAGTTCTGGGTATGCCTCAAAAGCAAGGTTGATTCGAGCCTGAATTCCGTCCATGAGAGCTGATGCTTCATTACGAACTTGATCAGCATTTGGATTAACACCACTACGGTAAGCAGCGACAGTCTTCATGACATCCTTATCTAAGTCGATGGACTTATCGAGGAGGCGCGTGAGGTTCTGGAGAATTATGACTCTCTGTTCGAGGAAGTTATCGATCTGTGAAGCATCTGCCTGAATCTTCTGTTGCAACTTGCGGAAGTATGCGAGTGCATTCTGCTTCAAGAATTGGAAAATCAATCCTGGGATAACGCCAGCAATCGCAAAAAGTGCGGCCATCGCTGGGTCGCCAGTTGCTGCAATTCCAATGAGTCCGAAGATAAGAATTCCGCCTACCCATAGTGCAAGCTCGAAGAATTTGGTTCCAGCACCAATGGTTACCTTGAGTTGCTTATCAATTACATTTGTGTCGCGACCATCTGGATTTACTGGACCAGTGATCTCATCGAGTTCGTTTCCCACTTTGTACCCCAATGCTGCATTCGAATTGGCGGAAAGACTCCGACCAGACGAAAATTCTATCTATGACTCATTTGAACGAGCAAGGGGTGCTCTTGGAAATCTTGAATAGTGAGGTGCACTCTGGCCTCTGACTAGTCAGATTCAGCCGAATCAGCACTCTCGAATTTCGCAAAAGTTGGGAAAGGGTTGATGAGTGGATTTTTGTCAGTGCAGTGGATTACTTTGAATCTATGGTGACAAAACGTCGGAAGCGATTGAATCTATTGGTCTGTCCTGGATGCTCGGCCGTTGGGACGCTGCGCACGATTATGTACGGGATGCCAGATCCTGAAACTTTTGATTTTGAAAAGTACGCCATTGGTGGATGTTGCATGAATGGTGATGGCAGTGACCCTGAGGTGAAATGTCGGGTTTGTGAATGGGAAGGAATGCGTCAAAGCAATTAAGTTAAGTGCTTGAGTCTTGTATCTCGCTCTCTCTTTTTATACCATCGGGGCATGTCTTCGGAGGTAATTAAATGAATATGAAAACTTGCCTAGATTGCAAGAATGAATATACCGATAATGAGTCTAAGAACTTTGGTCGCTGTCCCAAGTGTGATTCAAAGTTTTACACTGTGGGAACAATTACCGATCCTGGTTTCTCATCAAGGACACCTTCTGAAATCGAAGAGGGGAATCGACTCAAGCTATATACCCCGACAAAGACACCCTCTGAAATCGAAGCAGATGAACGAGATAAATATGAAAAATCCATTGGTCCAGAGAATGTCAAGAAATTTAAGAATCGCCTTAAGTTAGAGTTGGAGGAGATTGCTTATCAAGAGTGGCGTGCCATGCAACCTGAGTGGAAGCACCAAGTGGCTAAAGTAGAGTCAAATCCTAAATCGCAGGCAAACATTGGTGGTGTTGCGAGTTCTCAGGCAGCTGCAACCGCCCTTGGTGTATTCGTCGGCACAACGGCAATCCGTGCTCAGTTAGTTGAGATAAATGAGAATCTAGAAGACGATACTGGTGGAGATTCAGGAGATTCAGGAGATTCAGAGGGTGGATTCATGGATTCACTCGGAGACCTCTTCTAGTAGTAACTAGAACAGATAGGGGCGGACATGGGTTTTTTTGATGGTGCGAAGGCGAAGATTTCTGAAGCTAAGCAGGGCATTTCGGATATGAATGAACGCCGAAAAGTGACTGAGATAGTTAAGACGCTAGCAAGCTTCCCTCTATGTGAAGAAGTGGAAGCCTCCATCATTGTTGGAAGTCTGATCACAAAGTATCTAGGAATATCACACACCGCGACCATAGACCGTGCCAAATCGCGCCCTGGAGTGAAAGCCAAGGAAATCCCCGAACTTCACTTTACTGTTGAGAAGGAACGCGAGTTCCTCAACATTATTTTCGGCGAGAAGTTTGATGCTGACATTATGCAGCTTCGAGGATCTATCTCTGTGAGCTTCTTGGACACGATCCTGGACTTCATCGTTGATACAGATACCGTGATTACCCAAGAGACATATCAAGCGATCTTGGAGAAAATGGTGCAAGAGGCATCAGGCTTCGACACTGATTTGTATTTCCAGGCTGGATCAACCACCAATATCTATGGCTGGCACCGTGAGTATAAGGAAAAACATTTTCCGAATGTCTTTTTTCCAAAATTAGAAGAGGTTGCAGAGCGTAAATTCCAGAGCTATAGAAAGCGCTTGAATGCAAAAGGTGGTTCAGAGGGTCAAATAGTTTCTGTTGCCTTAAGTCAAGACACTATCGGCGCTGGCCGCACTATGGATATGTATGACCGTGAAAATAATTCATGGGTAAAGGGCAATCTTGGAATGGCTAGCGTGGTTCGAATGGTCGAGCACTATCTTCCCTTTGTTTTGAAGAAACCATTGCTCCATTCTTTCCGCAATCTAAGTAGCGAAATGCAGACTGTTGGCGATATGCATTGGCACTTCTGCGAAGATGGCATACTCGAATTGGATCTGATCCCTAATGCCCTCCCCCGTTGGATCCCGAAGCAAAATATCAAGGGTCTAACTTTTGGTGAGGCGTATAACGGAAAATCAACAGATGGCGTTACACAGTTTGAAGAGTTCTATCTTTACATGACGGTCGAAACCACCGGCGGTGATGAATTTACCTTGTTCAGATTCCTCAATGAGGATAGAAGAACTGCCGAGAAGAAGCTGAATACTGCTTTGAATTCAACGCTGCCTAAGTTAGCCGACCACTACCCGGTGTACATATCCGAAGTGGTGCACGACATTTCTAAGCACTACAAAACAACAACGACATACAGAACGACATATGTCTGGGGTGAGTTTTAGCCCTTGATTTGATGACCAGTCAGGTATGTAGTTTTTCCTGCGTAGGACCTGTCTCATTAACTCAAGTAGGCATACTCTTTCCCGATATCGAATGGGGGAAGTGATGCAAGGGTTCGGAACACTGTTATTCATGTGGGGTTGTCTTGATTGGATTATGAGCGGATCAGGGACAGACGTTTATTACGACTGGTTCGGCATTTATCTTCCCGATGCGATCTATAACTATTCTCATTGGATTGCAATGGGAATGGGAAGCATGATCTTCGCTGCTGGCTCGCAGAGTAAGTAATCTTTCACGTTGAATCAGGAGGCATTCTGTACTGATTCTTAAGACGGGGCTAGTATAAGAACCTATATGAAACTCCGCGTAGCCATCGAAGAAATTGCCGTTGAGGTGTGCAAGCGCCATTCCCATGCGCAAATTACTGAGTTACATATTCTTCGTGCAATGCTGAGCAAGATTGGAACCCAGGGTACCGATCTCACTGTTAGATCCATCGATAAAGAATTAGATAAAATCCCCGTAGTCAGAAATGCATCAGTAAGTATTAGCCAGGCTGCAATGGAGATTCTCAATGAGTTAGAGGTGAGAGATCCGATTGAAGTCAGAGACGCCGTTATTGACTTTATCTTCAACCCTCAGGAGCATGATGACGAGGACCCAGAGCTACCGCCAGATAAAAACGATCGTCCCAGAGATGACAAACCCCAAAAACCCGTTCAACCTAAAAAGCCTGCTGTGAAGCAGAGTAAACCCCAAGGTGGAAAGTCGGAATCTCTCGACGATGTTCTCGCTGAATTGAATCAACTGGTTGGTCTTGAAAAGGCGAAGCAGCAAGTTAGTTCGCTCATTGCCTTGCATCGAGCGAATATCGTCCTTGCGCAGCAAAATCGTGCTGCAGTTCCTGTTGGTCTTCACCTCGTCTTTACTGGCAGCCCCGGAACAGGAAAGACAACAGTCGCTCGCTTGATTGGGCGTTTGTATAAGGCAATTGGACTGCTCAGTGGTGGGCAACTCATTGAAGTTGATCGTTCTCATTTGGTCGCTGGGTATGTCGGTCAAACGGCAACAAGAACTCAAGACGCAATTAATTCAGCAGATGGGGGTGTGCTTTTCATCGATGAGGCTTACTCCCTAGCCGGTGACACCGGATCTAGTCATGGATTCGGCGATGAGGCCATCTCAACGCTTGTCAAAGCAATGGAAGATAAGCGAGATAGTTTGGCGATAGTTGTTGCAGGATATAGCGAAGATATGAATCTGTTTATTAAATCAAATCAGGGGCTTAAATCGCGTTTCCAAACATTTATCGAATTTGAGGATTATGGAACAGAAGATTTGATTAAGATTTTCAAATTGATTAGTGCGGGCACGCCAGTGCAAGTCACTGCGGAAGTTGAGCAGGCACTTCGTGAATATATCAATGAGTTTAAACCTACCGGTGAAGACGGCAATGGACGTTTCGCGCGCAACCTCTTTGAAAAAATGTTCCTCAATCTGACAACGCGAGCAATGGCAGATGGGACAATTGATCCCCACGAGCTTGATGCATTCGCTGTGGTGGATGTCCCAAAGATTCCAAACAAATCAACAGATGATCCTGATAAACCAAAGTTTGGATTTGTTTAGTCTTCTTCTTCGTCGTCCTGTGGACGTCTACCTGAAGTGGTTTCATCTTCTTGAGGTGAAGGATCTACCTGCTCTGCCTTTGAATTAATCTTGATCGCTTTTGGAGGCATAGGGTCTGAAAGATCCATCCGAATGACTATATCCATTGGAAGATTTGCAGTCTCAGGATATGTCTCAACTCGAGCATCTGGATTCTTTTTTGAATCCCCCTCTAGTCTTTCTGGTACGACAAAGTGAGACTTCATTTTCTCGTGATAACCGTAACCAACCTGACCTTGTGTGAGTGAAGCGATGCTAAATGGCGTTACTAATCCATTGAAAGGTCCAATCGGTTCCCGCAGGAAGTCATCCCAATCAACTCGCTCTTCTTCTTCCAATCCTGCTTGATCAGCCTGAATTGGGTCTAAGACATTGGTCCGATTTTCCTTAACAGGCGGACGTGATTTTGTTATGCCTTCACTTTGAACCTTGAATGTGAGAGGTACGAGTTGTCGGCGAGCGACAAGCTCAAGAGCATCTTGGTTTTCCAACCCTTTGCGCATCTCACTCCGAGGTCCTCCTGGAGAGTACGCAATGTCTGCATCTAGACCATCAACATTCATCCGCTCGCTCGGTAGTCCAACAGTGTGTGCGATTGCTGTCACTTGATCTTTAAGCACCTTGCTTCTCCATCCGCGGATAGCAAAGCTCTTCATCGCTCGACCCTGAAGTTTATTCATAGATGAGGCATCGCTCTCTTGGGCCTGAGCGATACGTAATGAAAATGGGAATTCATCTTGATTGAGGTCAGAGAGATACGACTTAAACCAACGGTCATTCATGGTCCATGGGCGATTGAGGGAATAACCCAGTATCTCTAGCCAGTCAACGACTTGGGGATATAGCGAGAAGAGTCGGACCTCTTCTTGGCGTACCTTATCGAAACCTTTTGCGACATTTTCAAGTGTTTTGATCAAAGTTTTCACTCTCCAATCAAAGCGACGCCAGTCACGATAATAAAGAATGAGGGCACTAAATATTGTGATAATCGAAGCGGCTAACACGTATCTAAATATTGTTGAACCAAAACTGGTTAATCTGATAACCCATGCATATGGTAAGAATGCTGTGATCAAGAAATAAACCAGCCAGATAAAGAAACTGATTCCAAGGACACTCAAGATAGTTTTGTGGAAACGCTTACGAAGGCGAACTAGCTCCCCGGGTTCTGGTAACTGTAAATTCTCCATAGTTGATACGTATGAATTTCGTTTAGCGATGACCGCATCTCGCTCCCCCCGCATCCGAGCGAACATTTTCCACAGGAATGTTCTCCGGTGGCGTTCTACCCAGATCGCGAATTGAGAGGCTTTCTCTTCCTTAATATCTATCTCATCGGTCAGGGCTTGCACTTCTGCATGAATGAGTTCACGCTCTTTTTGCAGCGCTTCTAATCGTTCTTCTCTCTCTTTCTCTTCAGCAAGACGCAAAGCCTCTGCATTTTCAGCAGCACGTTTTAACTCCTCTTCCACTTTGGAGTGCGGTGGAGTCTCTTCCGGTGGAGTAGGTGGAGTCTCTTCCGGTGGAGTAGGTGGAGTCTCTTCCGGTGGAGTAACAACCGGAGTCGTAGGCTCTTCTACAGGTACATTCGAATCAGTATTCTCGGAGTCAACGCCTTCTTCATTTGGATTATTGCTCTTGAAATCTTCGTCGCTGCTCATCGAGTACCCTCCGTTAACTCTCTCATCTGGGTGTCGATTTCAACCAGCTTGTTTAGTTTCGCATCGAGTTCTCGACGTCTTTCAGAGACATGAGCAGTGTGAATCTCAACTAATTCGGGAGCTTGATCAATATTTGACCATCCGACAACTTTAATTTCACTCAATCCTTCTAGCTCTGTTCCAATAGTCCAGCATTCCTTTGGATCCTGAATGACATCTGAAACTTTCGAAAAGATCGGATATCGCCCATTTGAATCTTTCACTCCAAATTTAGAGAGGTCCCCTCCCTCAAGAAATCCGTAAATTAATTGCCTTAAATCAGACCACAGTGCACCTCGAGAAGTGGTGCTCGTTCGCCGGAACGGCATGACTAGCGCTTTTTGCGCCTCACGCACACTGTTTCCAATTGTTTCCAGTTGGCCGAACAGATGGCGATCACGAATGTCTTCGGCATCGTACTGATCTATACCAATCATGACGCCGCCATCTGGACCGATCAAAGAATCTTGTAATTTTTTGCCGATTCGTCTGCGAACCCAAATCCAACACCATTTTGGCATTACGAGAAAACGTTGACCGCAGAATTTCAAGAAATCGCTAATGCTCTGCCACTCAGTCCAACGTTGCTGCTTAAGCTCTTCCTCGGGGTCTGGCTCAGCGAAGCGAAGAACCTTTTTATCAGAATCAAAGACAATTTCAACCATCTCATCGACAACATGTTCAATGTCTAGCTCTTCAATAAAGTAAGTATTGTCAATCTCTGCTACCAATCCTTTTGCATGAAGATCGATATTTGGATCAGCAAGATCAGATAGGACAGATGCGGCCACTCTTCGAGAAAGACCATCAGTGAGTACAGAGTTTACAAATACACGGGAAAGTTGATATGAGTGCGCTCCACTTTCAGGTTTTGCAAGATCATCAAATGGACTTCTTGCGATTCCATTCCACAATCCACCAGTAGCAGCAACGTGCATGGCAATAAACTTTGGATATCTGGCATCTTCTTTCACAAATCGATCTGCCGAGAGCGGGGTCTTGCGATCTTCTGGCGAAGCAATCACATGATGATCCCATTGTCCCTTAAAGACAGTTGAATACTCGTTACTCTTGAGCTCGGTAGGAAACACAACTAGGTTTATTCGACGCAAATTGGTTTTCTCTCCAGGCCGGTCTTCGCTCAGTGCAAGCGGCAGCGAGAGTCTGATCGTCTCTGAGAGAAGATCAAATTTCTCATATTCCTCTTCATCGGGTTGGAAGGTGTTGGACAGAACGCGAACTGCAACCAAACGAACTGTTTTGAATTTATTTCTCGCCAATTCATCAAACGGATTGACCTCAATGCCCACTAGTTCACGGTCTTCATCTAGACCCCAGACTGTTCCACGCGTAGTGGGAGGCCCAAAGCCCTCTTTCGTAATATCCCCAGCAGTCATCCAGATAAAGTTGCCTAGAAGACCATCCCCGATCCACTCTTTCAACTGCTCGTGCAGCTTTGGATACCGAGCTTCACTGGGAAGTAAGACGATACTTACAGAGTTATTAACCCATTTGAATGACATTTAGTCTTCATCCTCACCGGCATCAAAGTCCATCTTTGCAACGTCCTTATGAAGACTCTTGAGCGCTTCCAAAAGTGGCTCTCTAATCTCCCATGTTAAATCTTTGTCTTGAGAATCATCACGATCTGAAGACAGGCTCTGCTTTGCAAAACGTGCTTCATATTTACTGACATTATCTGAAATGTATTTCAGGAGAACATCGCGTCTTACATCTGCAGAGTCCTCTTTTCTTCCTGCACGTTCTGCATCAGGAACTGGACCACGACCACTATCCCCAGTTTCTAACCAGTGCTTAAGTTCAGAAGCTGAACTCTTGAGATCGGCGAGTTCCTGAAGTCGTTTGTAGGACTCTAATGGCTCTAGTGATTGCGTTCCGTTGCACGCGACAATAGCAATGGCGAGTGAGGAAATTAGTCCGCCTGGATAATCCATTACTTCGATTTCATCTGTGATGAGTAATGGATAAGGGAATGCGTGATACTTAGATCCATCACTAGAACAGATCGAAAGTTTTGGACCCTTTTTCTTCTTCTCATCTTTCGTGAGTTCTTTATCAGATCGGAAATTCTTTAACGCACGCGCGACGAAGTATCCCTTTAAGATATCCTGCTTGACTGTTCCTGATGCGGGAATTGACTCATATAAATATCTCGGGCGACGATGAAGCATCAACCCTGCGCGAGTAGTAGATAGAGAGTTATGGGAATTCCAGTACTGCGAAATTGGTCCAATTATCGAATCTAAAACCATCGGCTGAACACCTTGGTGCACGCTAAAGAAATCGATACTCTGATTAGAGGATTGCGGATCAAAAGTTTTTCCGCTGACCGCACCGGTTAAATCTTTACGTTCTAGAATTTCGCCGACTTTGCTAAATAATGGATGTGTTGAATCCAACGGGATCGTTGAGACCACGACATCTACCTTGGCTTTTGACATGTGTATTGAGGATGAAAGCCCCTCATTAATATTGACCAGTGGCGCTCCATCAGTTATCGCCTCTTCAAGTTTTGCGAGGAACTTATCCTGGCGCTCCTTGAGGACTGATTTATCTCTCTCGTTTGTGAGATATGAAGACAAGCTCTCATTGACAAACCCTGCAAATGGGGTACCCATCTGCTTCATCCACTTTTGAGCGCGCTCAAGATAATCAACTGGGTAGATCGAGACTTCGAACTTCGCCGATTGTGCATTCTGCTGACGATCTTCGCGTGCCTCTCGAGGGGTTGGTACCCAATCCCTGGTTGTGGTGATGAACTCCCAATAGTTTCTACGATCCAGATTTGGAAGCGCCAGACCACCCATGATTACTTCATCGACAACCTGTCGCATCGCATTCGTTCGTTTTTCCGAAACGACAGAGTTATGGATTAACTCACCAAACTGTGTTGGGTAGTCGGATGTCTCTATTAACAACTTCTCATTTTTAGATGGTTCAAAGTGACGGGGAACAGAGATCGAATCTTCTGTTGACCAATCCATAAACTCTTTCTTAGCGCCAAGGAGTCCTCGATAGATACTCATAAGATCCATGCGCAATGGCTCGATGAAGTTCTCAGCCATATCCGCGACAAGAGCCGAAGCAGACTGCTTCAGAGCTGCCTCTGAACGGTAGTAGAAGGAATAAGCAACTTCTCCGAGTGCTCCTTCTACAACCTCATGTCCTGATGGAATCTCGTTCTGATTCTTCTCAGGGAACTTTCCAAGTTCGCCACGTATGTATGAGGACAAGTCAGCTGCGTACTTAAGTTGTAAATCAGACTCAGCCCGAAGCTCGTCAGCAACAGCAACTAGTTTTGTCGATAACCTATGAAGAATCTCGCACGTGACTTTAATACCATGCTGAGAAACATACTTTGAGGTTAATGAGAGCAGGTCATTCTTTTTCTGCTTTACCCATGGGCGCATAATTGAATTGCGCTCTGTTGCCTCTTCATCAAGGAATTGTTCAATGTAATTGTTGAAGCCAGCTCGAAGACTGTCATCCCATTCAATTAATGACTGAGCATTGGTTTTTGGGTTGAGCGTCTGTGAGGCAACTGCCAGAACTTGACTCTTCAAATTCGAATACATGGCATCGCGATTAGGACGAATCGCATCAATAATGTCATTGTGCTGTTCTGTCTCTTCGTTCAGCTTTACAGTGTCAATAAAGTCGAAGAGATTCTTTTCAGCGTAGAAAGTAACCCATTCATCTTCAGTTTTGATGGCAAATTTAGGATCTTCGATCGTGTGTGCATAGAGCATTCGATCTATCGCTGAACGCGCCAATCTCTGTGCTGCATATGCAACGAATCGTTCCTTACCTAAACCGACGCGTCCGAAACCAAGAGCCATGAATGGCGTTGCATCTTTATTTGCAGTTTTTAGGCCAGATTTATCAGGAAGATTAGTTTCTAATGTGGAAGCCTGATAGTTACCACGTGAGAAAGCAGTGATCTTGTCATTGACCTCTTGGTCGGTCATCCAAGTAGTAAGGGATGTTGCTACTGCAAGATAAACATCTTCCTGTTTTGAAAAACCACCCTTACCAATCATAAAGTTATACTTGGCGCCAGTTTTATAGTTTGCATCGTGATAAGGAATATTGTCTCCCATGCGCTCTGTCATGCGCATGGTTCCCTTCGTAGGCGTAGACCATAGGCCGCTCATGATTTCACCCATTGAGAAGAGTGCGTTACCTGCAAGGAGTTCGGGATCTACCTCTGTAAACACATCTGGTGCATAAAGCATATTAAAGATTTCATGGACCCAGTTTTTGGAGGGATGTAGACCTTTGATCATTTCTGAAATTTCAAGGAATTGACCAGCGCCAGAACCACCGGCGATTGAAGAGATCACGATGATTGTCGGTGATGCCTGAACTTGATCATCAAGTCCTAGCTGACGTGCGAGTCTCTTTAGTTCTGGTTCGGCCTCTGCCCGCAAAAGTAAATCTAATTTTCCGCGAAGAGCTTGCTTGATCTGTTCATGTGCTGAAAGAGCGAGTACGCGACCAACTCCACGGAATTGGCCGGCACCGACTGTTATATCGACATCTACTTCCTTCTCATCCGGAAGGAATCGCTTATAGTCTTCTTTATCCTGGGCTTCGATAAAGTTAAACGAATTAGCGTAGGCATCGGAATACTTCTGGCCAGCTCTTGAAAGACCCTTGTAATCGGCAGGAGGCAACATCGGTGCTGGAAAACCCGTGCCGTCTTGAATCACTGGGCTATCAATATGAAGCATCTGCCATCCCATAGGCACTCCATCTGCCCAATTGGCTTGGCTTAACTTAAGTTCAAGATTGTTTCTGAGTGCGCGCAGAGTTTTTCCGCCCGAACCACCGACACCGATGAGAAGAAACTTAGATAACATTTTTGTGACCTTTCGATTGTCTTGAACTGTAAGTAATGTACTGAAATTAGTTATTTCTTACTACGTCGGTGAGCCGGGGCCACCCTTTCGAGTTGGTGCACCAGGGCCAGATGGTCTGGCTGGAGCACCGCCTGGTGTTGATGGTGGTGTTGCACGTGCTGGTCCAGCAGGAGCGGTCGTGCTGGGTTGAATTGGATTACCAGTTCTGATTGGCGCACCTGGCATGTTGGGGCGCGTTGTTGCACCGGGAGTGCCGGGACCGTTGGGACTACCTGGACCACCAATGAAAGGACGAGGTTGAGTTCCGCCAGTGCCGCCACCGGTTCCTCCGCCAGTTCCACCGGTTCCTCCGGTTCCTCCTGCAGGTTTTTCGTTTTTAACGATTGTAATCAGGCGCTCTACATCTGCACCCAACCCTGGCTTACTTGAAACCTTATTCAACGAGTCACGGTGTTGATTGAGATTGGTGAGATCACGGCGATTAAAGATGACAAGTTTGCCCTCGATCAAGGAACCCTTCTCTGCCTGCGCGGCCTTACTCAAAGCAGAATCGTTAATGATGATGTACCAAATTTTTCCAAGGTCTCCGACAATGGGAGCAAGTTTTCCTGTGGCAAAGCGTTTCTTATTCGCTACTCGTGGCGCAATATTTCCTACAGAGATCACGCGAGAACCTTCAGGTGCTTTTATTTCATACCAAGGTTCTGCGAATATTGATTTAGGTAACTTGGCACTGAGTGTTGTATTTCCATCTTGAAGGACACGGACATCGGCTTGTTGAGGCCGACCAAGATAGTTTTCACCGTGAGTCACGATTGCGCCACCATCACGATTGCTAATGCGACCTTCAGATGTAATCGCAATCGGGTATTCAGCCCGCTGCAACTGACGACCATATGCAATTCGAGTTGCCCACCAGAGCATCAGATAGATCAGTCCAAGCGGTAGCCCTATTCCAAGGATTGTCAGAATTATGATCCAGAGTAAAGGATCTCCCGCTGGATCTGTCCTAAAGTTAACTTGAGCATTCAGTGTGAAATTCTTCCCCGGCTCAGCATCTGAGTAATATGAAATCGGTAGACCAAGAATCACATCTGATGGATCGGTTACAGGATTACCAACAGTGAGCTGTAGTGAACTCTCTTCCCCTTGGCGAATAGGCATGCATCCGTCAACATCAACACCTGTCGTTGAAACTTTATAACCGTCTGCGCGAGAGAATTTATCTTGAATTACGACAGGTTTTGCATTCTTATCGATACAAATCTTTCCATCTGCACGCTCAGGGCCTTTGAATACAACTGAGCCGGTAGCAGGATTTTCCAATGACTCTAAAGTTGAGAGTTCGATTGGCTCATTCTTTAGGGTTGGATAGTTGCTCAGAAGACGCACGTCAATCTTCTGTGACATTGAGACAGGTGCTAACGGAATACCACTCTTTGTCTTCAGGAAAAGTGTTATGCGAACCTCGGCTTCAGTGCTATCGCTGCCTGGTGTGAAATTCTTAAGTAAGAAACTTGCAGGATCCTTCTGGTCTGCTTCTTTCTTTGGGCCGCTCTGGCCACCCGATATCAATTCAATCGTAATCGGATGATCAGAGTCGTACTTAGTCAGATCAGCAGGCAAGCCAGTGGATTGTGAAACAACTTTTCCTGAGAGCAGACCTGCCTTACCTGAGATGAATTGTGTTCCAGGATCGATTCGAATATCGAGTCCGCTGCAGTAATAGAGGTTAGATTCCCCACCAGCTCCCTTGAACTCCCAAGCGCCACGTCCCGAATTAGTTGTGCCCCTCTTGATTTGCGAAGCCCCAGCAGTCTCAAAAATACCTAGTTCTTCTCTACTCGTTGCCGAGAGAGATTTACCACTGGGGTCAATCAGGTTCCAGTTCTTTGCTGTGGTAACTATTTGAAACTCACTTATTCCAGGTTCGATTTCGAATTGACCTTGTGCAAAGTTATCTACTGCAGCGCAACCTTCAATTCGTGGTGGCAGTTTTAAAAATTCATATGCTAGTTCTTGTGGATCAGATGCCACAAAGAGTGCCCCTTGATGATAATTTTTTGGAATCGGGAAATTTCCACAATTTTTTTCTGTGCCATCTCCTAAGACACCCTGTCCTGTTACTAACGGTTCCATCCATGACATCCAAAGTGTCTGATAGTCGCGATCTTTCTGACTAAGGTTTGCGAGGGCTACTTCATTTTTAAAGAGCACCCCTAGAACCGTCACACCATTCTTGCGTAGGACATCAAATCTATTGTCACAGAGTTGATCGACAGCATCCTTTGTCTTTTCTAACTGGGCTAGGTCTATACCTCCGTCGGTAAGCCAGATGAGCGTGCTACATCCATTTGTGCGCTCATGTTGGGCATTAAGCTCATCGATTGCACCATTGATGCCTTGCAACCAATCGGTGTTTTTTCCTTGGTTGCGTTTTCTTACCTCAGCATTGAGTCGCGCCGATTCAGGGACAATGCCACCTTTATTCACACTCCGCCACGGTTGCCACACTCCGTAAGACTGCGCAAAGAAAGCAACTGAGTAATTAACAGTCACATCATTTCTAAATGAGGCCAGTTGCTCTAAACTGGAACTTAAGATGTCTGCGCGAGCATTATCCGGGTCAGTTTTTTTCAAACTCCCAGATTCATCAATCAGATAAAAAACATCTAGGATTTTATTCTTACCCTGTGATTGTAGGCATCGCCCTAAATCCTCGAATGCGCCATCAATTGAAGGGATCGCATGTGCAGTCGGTGCAGAAATCACAATCACACTTAGGGTGCCTGCAGAAAGAATGAGAGCCAATACCCAGGCTGAGATACGTTTCATCGTTAGCTCGCGAAAATCTCAGCAATATCAGTTGCCATGGAGACAATGTGGGGAAAAGCGGCTATGAATGATGCGCCAGTGAGAATACGCAAGATCAGCGAATAGGAGGCGTTGGCTGAAAACCAGGGATCGTTTCCCTTACCTAAACGTTGGGCGATCGAATCCCAACCAAGACAAAGTGCAACTACCAACGGCGTGAGTACATAGGCGATGAGGTGCAATAGAAAAGCATCCGCCATTGAACGCGTGAGAAAGAAAATGGCGACGCTGATCGAAATCGCAAGAGCGGCAACCAGCAGAGGCAAGAAAGAAGCCTTAGACGTTTTTTTTGCCATATTGGTAGTCGACCCCACATCACCTTTCACGCCTAATGCAACTGAATGTTTCCTGAGAGGGTGCTTAGTCTTCTAGATTAAGCCGAACTTGACTAGACCCGAGTTCGAGGAAGGGGTGATCCTGGGCAGGTTGACTGGTCAGAGAACGCCTTCAGGCCACCGACTAATAAGCCGCGTCACACATTTTCCCTAAGAGTGCACTCAGGGTCAGGCTATTTTGATCTACATCATTGATGCCTAGATAAACCGCTTCGAAAGAGCCACCACTAAGTTCGAATTGAATCTGTGCCGTTGATGGGTATCCGTCGTAGGAGATCTCACCGGTAAGTTCGACGATCGTTCCACCAGTTGATTCGAAGTCAGTCCAGCTCACTCCTGACATAAATGCATCAGCCATCTCCCCCAATGTAGCTGTGGGACAAGAACCTAGATATGCATCTTTGACTGAGGATACATTTGCCGAATCAGAGAAGATATCTGAGAAATCTGTAAATGGGTCATCAAATGATTCATCACTCGAACTGGAACATCCAGCAAGGACGAGTGGGAGGAGCATGACTAGGGCGATGACCTTTTTCTTTGCAGTAAACATTGCATGATCCTCTCAGTTGGAAATGCCAGAAGAATAGTGAATCTGCGCCGATGACAACATTGTCTAGTGGGCTTTGAATGGTCAGAAAAACAGAATTTCAACGGGTCAAAGGCTTAGTGCTTTAGCAACCGTTGCCCAGACCTTCGGTGTTCCTGAATCAGGAAGGTAACCACCGGCTCCACCCATAAGGATTGGAGTTGAGTGGAATGTTTCGCGGAGTAGTTGAGCCGCGCTTTTGTAACCCGCAATAGAGTATTCAAGATGTGTGAGTGGATCTGCCTTAAGTCCGTCGGCACCGCATGTGAGAAAGAGAAGATCTGGTTGGAAGTGGCGGGCAATCGGTAGGAATTTATTGATACCTGCAAGCAATGCGGTATCTCCAAGACCAGTGACATCTCGTTTCAGAGGGTAATTGAATACGTTATTTTCTGGCTCAATCTGATCACCGGTTCCGGGGAAGATTCCAGATTCGTGGATCGAGAAGGTAAGCACCTGTGGGTTGGCTCGTGTGAGATTTTCAACTCCATCACCGTGGTGGGCATCGATATCAATGATGGCAACTTTGAGATTGAAATCTTTTGTTGCGATATCGGCAGCGATTGCAAAATCATTAAAGACACAGAAACCCGATGAGTAATCGCGTTGTGCGTGGTGTTTCGCACCAGGCAAGTGGATGGCGAGTTCTGCGCTTCTATCCAATAGCGATTCGAGAGCGACCAATGTTCCGCCGGCAAAGAGTGTTGCGGTGTGTGCCAAGTCTGAACGTTTGCCGTCCCACTCATCAGAGATGTGCTCTTCGCAGATTTCCTTGATGTAGTTATCGCCATGTACGCGCCTGAGCTCATCTTTGGTTGCATGTCGTGGTTCAAGAACGCGCGGCTTGCCGGTGATCGCGGTGAATCCATTGGTGAAGCGGCGGCCTTGAGTCGGGTGTGCATCTGAAAAGACCCAGTTGGCGTACTCGTCTGAGTGAACGATCGTGACTTTTCGCTTCAGCGGTTTCAAGCGACCACTCCTTCCGGGCATGTTCAGAGGCATGAGGGCAGACAGGTTTAGCGGCCATCACATGCTTAGACGCATGACAGGTCAGAAAAGATGCATACTTTTAAAAGAACTTTCCCTCCCCATTAAGGTAGCGGCCACCACTGACATGGCTGAGGGTGTGCAACCTCTGAAAAGAGAGAAACCCTAGGCACAGAAAGTCCGCACCTAGGGTTTCACTTAAAACCAATTGCTATGCAGCATCACCGTATTTGTTAGGCCCTTGTGTACCTGCAGTGGCAAAAAGTGCGATGTTGTAGAACGGGACGAGGTAGAACCAACCCGATTTGTTAACATCATGCAATCTGCGGACTGCAACACTCAGATACGGAATTATGATCGGGGCAATAAAGAGATAAGAGATGAACTCATTTCCCATAGATGACCCAACAACTGCGCCTACTATATAAATAATGAAGTAGAAAAGAGCAAAGTACCAAAATTCACTTCTGGACGCTCTGCCAGTAAAGGTTGCATACTTTTTGAAACATGCTGAAATTGCATTTCCCATGTGATCCTCCAGTGATCGATTAGGAAAATCGTAGTGGCCAATCGTTACTCAACCGAAAATCGGTGAATCAACTCCTGGTCATACTTGGTCAATCATTTACTAGGCTTTGAGGTGTGCTGCAGCGTCGGCAAAGCCTTCTGCTTCAAGCTTTGCGATGATGTCTTCTTTTACAGCCTTAACTACTTTATGTGTTCCGTTGCAATTCTTCTCTGGATCTGTTGTGTATCCGCAGCCGCAAGCGCCCATGGTTTTCTCCCTTTAACAGTGTGATGGTGTTGATATGAGGATAAGACTAGTGGCTCTTGATCACTTTGCCGCGCTTATAAACGGTGACGACCGAGATCTTGGAAACATCATGCGGATCGCAGGTAAGTGGGTTCTGGCTAAGGATCATGAGGTCTGCCTCTGCACCGACTTTTATTTCACCGTATCGATCTTCTTTGTAGTTTTGATAGGCGACACCGTGGGTGTAAAAACTTAAGCTCTGCTCAACGCTGATTGATTCGTGTGGGCTCCATCCACCTTCTGGTTGGCGATCTGGTGATTGACGATGTGTCGGGACTGCCAGTGCTTCAAGGGGAATCTGTGAGGTGACGGGCCAATCACTGCCGTAAGCGATGCGTGCTCCAGACTTCAGCATTGATGCCAATTGGTACTGGCGGTTATTGCGATCATCACCGATGCGAGGTGCGATAAGTATCTTGTTCATCGGATCAAGATATGTCCACAATGGTTGGTAGTTTGCGATCACATCAAGTTCGGCAAATCGTGGAAGATCATCAGCATCGATTAATTGTGCATGGGCAATCACTGGGCGACGATCACGTAACGGGTTGATTCGCACCACTTTCTCAATCACATCTAGCCCTTGGCGGATTGCACCGTCACCAATTGCGTGGATGTGCAGTTGAAATCCTTCTGCATCAAAGTATGCAGCGGCATCTAAGAGTTCGTCATCGTTCCATGTATAGAGCCCGTGTGAAGTGGGGTCATCTAAGTATGGAGAAAGGAGCGCTGCAGTCCCGGCAGAAAGTGCGCCATCTAGAATGATTTTGATTGTTCGCCCCGTCAAATGCGAATCTGGGCCAAGGTTATTGATCTGCTCTCGCAACTTTAAGAAGTCATCTTTGAGTGCACGCCATGAATCAGGTTGGGCAAGAAAGAAAATATTCATATCTATTGCAAGTGCCCCAGCAGCATCTGCTGCGATGTATGCCTCAGCCATTCCTGGTTCAATCCATGCATCCGTTGCTGCTGTAACGCCATGTTCAACGTAGCGATCTGATGCCCAAGCGATTGCCTTCACATCACTTTCAATTGTTGCTGGTGGGCTATGGCGTGTAAGTAAATCCATTGCAGTTGGTTCGCGCAGTGTGCCGCGTGGGCTTCCATCAGAATTGCGGGCGATGGATCCACCTTCTGGGTCAGGTGTGTTTGCCGTGATGCCTGCAATTTCGAGCGCCTTGGTATTTACCCAGATGGTGTGATGATCAACTGCGCGCAGGACAACGGGGCGATCAGATACGACTTGATCGAGCCATGTTGCGAGAAAATCTCCACGATCCACAATTACTGCTTCATATGCACCGCCGATAATCCAAGGTTGGTCTGGATTGGCATCTGCATACCTTTTCACTTCAGCAAGGATTGAATCCACAGAATCAAGACCATTAACAAGTGGGCCTTGTGATTGACGCCCTGCAAAGAGTGGATGTGCATGGCCATCCATAAATGCTGGTGCTAAGAATTGATTGCCTAAGTTAATGACTTCATCGCCTGGCTCTGGTGCACAATCGATCGCAGCAATTCTGCCGTCACTGACTCGGAGCGATTGCGCAGTGATACCAATGCCGCACCAGATTGTCCCGCCGGTGAAATATGTAGACATCTGGTCTCTCTTTCCATGCTCATATTGCTGGTCCGAATGTACTGCTGGCTAGCCTGAGTAAGCGAAGATAGATTACTAATCTATCAATCTGTTTCAGGCATACGGGCGATCAGGCGAGATAGAATACGGCCTATGATGAAAAAGGTCCTTAGCTACACTCGCTACGCCGTGCTTGTTCCAGCTCTCGCGTCAATTCTCGGAGCGCTACTTCTGATGGCGCAAGGGTCATACGAGATGGTTCTCGTAATCATCGATGCGGTTTCAAGTGAATCTTCGCTCAAGGAATCAATCGTTTATGTTCTCACTGCAGTCGATGCAATTCTTCTCGGAACAGTTCTTCTTGTTATCGGGTATGGTCTTTATGAACTTTTTATCGATGCTGATCTAGATGTACCGCTCTGGCTTCGCGTAGATGATCTCGATGACTTGAAATCTAAGTTAATCGGTGTAGTTGTCGCAATCATTGCTGTGGTCTTTGTTGGTATTTTTGTCGACGCTAACCGTTCAGCCGATGTGATCTCTTACGGTGTTGGCGCTGGTGCACTCGTTGTTGGTCTTGCAATATTTGCTTTTGCTACAAAGAAAGAAGTCAAAGGTAAGCCGCCAAAGTCCTTGTAGTCCTTAACGCCTAAAGATCTGCCTCTTTCCATCTCTACGAGGAAAGATCCCTGTTGCCCAAAGTGCCCATAAGACAAGAAGCGGCTGAAAGAACAATCGTATTAGCCGTGCTTGATCAGTATCTAGACCAAATGCATCTATGCCATTCACATACTGCGAAATATTTCCAGGAAATATGGCGATAAAAAATGCTGCGGTAATCCAGCCTACATAGCGTCGATATTGCAACGATGTGAGTGCGATACCTAAACAAATCTCAACGACACCTGATGCTAGAACTACAAAATCTGCTGATAGTGGGACCCATGTGGGAACTTGTGCTTGAAACTCAATTCGACTTGTTGTCAGGTGAGTGATGCCGGCATAAATCAGCGCAGCACCAAGGAGTATCTGTCCTGCATTACGAACAATTTTCATGGCTTCACACCTCTTTGGTGAAGGCTAGTCTGATACTTCTCTTATGGGAACAGTGTGCAAGGGGTTAGAGAAGAAGAATCAGAAGAATGATGCCGAGGACGATGAGCACTACGGCGGAGATAACTGAATTTCGCATTCCCATGCGCTGTGGCAGGCCACCGATCCCACTGATCTGATCTTGCTCAATATCTTTGAGGACATTAATGAAATGTGCTGCAACTCCAAAGAGTGCGCCTCCGAGCCACATCCACACCGGAGGACTCTCGTTCTGCGCAATTACAACCGATGAAGGTAGAGCGGCAAAGGCCAATGCAAAAGGAAGCGGTGAGAAGATGTTGAATTTAAAGTAGAAGTTGTAGGCGACACCACATGCGATTCCAAACATATAGACAAGCCCGCCTTTCATTCCCAGTGGGCCGAGCAGATTTGCTAAGAACGAAAGTGGGACCATAACAACGAGGCACCGGGTGAGAAGTTCCCGCGAGATACTTCCTTGAACTAAGGGTTTATTCAGGCGTTGATGCGATAGGTCGTCGGCATAGTCATAAAGATCGTTACTCCAACCGACAACTAATTGACCAAGCATTACTCCGAAGGCAATCACAATCGCGCTCTGCCAGGATGTGTAGAAAAATGAGAGGATCAAAGAGATAGTGGTGACGATCAGTGTTGGCCCAAAATGTGATGCCAATCGAAGTCCATTAACTTTGCTCACAGGGCTAATCTTATGGCTCACCCTGAATGAACGAGTAACATCGCTCTATGAGCACACTCTTTAGCCCTTTAACTATCCGCGGCACCACCTTCAGTAATCGCATCTGGGTTTCACCTATGTGCCAATACATGGCAACCGACGGCATAGTCGGTGCTTGGCATCAGGTACACCTTGGTTCATTTGCAACTGGTGGTACCGGAATGATTATGGTTGAGGCAACTGGTGTCGTACCCGAAGGTCGAATCTCAATTGGCTGTCCATCTATTGAAGATCAGGAACATGCAGATGCATTTAAGCCAATGATTGAATTTGCACACTCACATGGTGTAAAAATCGGAATTCAATTAGCACATGCAGGGCGTAAGGCTTCAACGATGCTTCCGTGGGATGACCATCGCATCGCATCTGCCGACGAAGGTGGTTGGCAAGCAGTTTCATCATCGGCGACAGCCTTTGAGGGTTATCCAGTTCCACGTGAGTTAACGCAAGCCGAAATAGCTGGCCTTGTCAGTGACTTTGCATCAGCCGCCAAGCGCGCAGTTGCGGTGGGCTTTGATGTGATCGAAATCCATGCAGCGCACGGATATTTACTCCACCAGTTCTACTCCCCCATCATGAATCAGCGCAGCGATGAATATGGTGGAAGCTTTGACAATCGCATTCGCTTCTTGCTCGAGGTGACCACTGCTGTTCGCGCAGTCATTGGTGATCAGACTCCGTTATTTGTTCGTATCTCTGCAACTGACTGGGTTGATACAGGATGGAACCTCATTGACTCTGTAGAACTTTCAATCAAACTCAAAGCACTTGGCGTTGATCTCATCGATGTCTCAAGTGGCGGGGCAATTCATAATGCAAAGATCGACCCTAAGCCAGGGTTCCAGGTTCCCTTTGCAACAGCGATCAAGACTGAAGCCGATATCGCCACCGCTGCAGTTGGTTTAATCACTGAGGCAGAACAGGCTGAACATATTGTTGCAACGGGCGAAGCAGATGCAGTATTTCTTGCTAGGGCAATGTTACGTAATCCGCGTTGGGCGTTAGCGGCTGCGCAGACATTGGGCGTTGATCTCACATGGCCACTTCCGCTTCAGCGTGGCAAAATAGAGAAATGAAAGTAAAGGTCCGCAGTCAAAGACCTTTAGTGTTTGCTCTCATCAGTATTGGTTTAACCATCCCTTCGCTATATCCCGCACAGTCAGCTGTTCCAGAGTTAACGATCACTGAAGTTGATACACCTCAAGTAAAAGTTCTCGCACCAAATGGTGAGCGCGGTGCAGCACTTGCGGTGATGGCAGATGGGCGACTCTTACTCGGTGGTGGCGGAAATGGATCATCACTTTTTATCTATGACCCAGTTAAGAAGAGCACCACTATGGCTGGACGAGCAATCAAGGCAACAGAGCGACTCAATGATTCACGCTTTGCAATTACAGATATCGACATACTTTCAGAGAGTGCGACAAAGGCCGATCTCTTAATCTCATTTCCAACTTATAATCGCGCGAATGATTGTGTGAGTGTTCATCTCTATCGTTACACGCTCAATCTTGCTCCAAAGATATCTCTCACCCGGGGAAAGCTCTGGTTTAAGAGCAATCCATGTGTTCCTGTCAGTGCTGTACAGCATGCAGCTGGCCGACTTGCAGTAATAGATAAGAAGAGCGCTTTTCTCACAATCGGAGACCTTGGATATTCAGAGATTGATAATGTGAATCGTCGTGGAGATCTTGGCTCAGTATTTAAAGTCAGTGCAACCTATCGTGAAAAGATTTCTAGCGGTCACCGCAATCAACAGGGAATTCTCCTGATCGGGAAAGATCTCTACACATCAGAGCACGGGCCACGCGGTGGCGATGAACTGAACATTATTGAAAAGGGTGTTGATTACGGTTGGCCGGCGGTTACTTTCGGTGAGCCATATAGCTCTGGAGATTATGTAAGACCTGCGACAACTGGCAGCCATGAAGGTTTTAGGAAACCACTGACGTATTGGGTGCCTTCTGTTGCGCCGACTGAATTAGTTCAACTCAACGGTTCTCAATGGGGGCCTTGGGCGGGTCAGATTGTGATGGGGACCCTTCGAGAGGAGTCGCTGATCTTTATCGAACTCCTCGATAGGAAAAAGGTTGGCAAGGTCAGTAAATTCTCGATCGGTGAGCGGATCAGGGACTTAGAGATCGGGGCACAGGGTGAGATGATCGCGACAACCGATAGCGGGAAGCTGCTCTTTATCTCAATTGCCTAAGAAACGTCGTTTTTTCACCTAGAAGTTATAGCAAGCAGGGTTTAACCTTTATCTAATCCATTTGGGATTGATCTGCTAACAAAGGATTTTTACATGGATGAAAAAGCGCTAATCAGACTGTGGAACGAGATGAGATCACAAATCATCACATCACAAGTTGCCCCTGCACTCGTACTCATCGCGATTTTGGTGGTCGCCGCCTATGACAAATTTGATACAGCATCTGACTCAGCGAAGTTCTTAGCCCTCGGCGTTGCTGCTGTTACAGGATTTTTAGCGACAATCAGCCAATATGCTGCAATCCGTGAGGCAGAAGCGCTACTCATCGATCTTCGCAAAATTGAAAAGCCATCAGCTCTTACAAGTAAGATCGCAGACTCACGCGGACTTCTCTCGCTCTCAGCAATAGCGATCATCGCCTTTGATATTGCAATGTTCGCACTCGTTACTTGGGCGATCCTAGGTTAATTGATGCCTATTGAAATCCTCATCGTTGTGGCATACGCGGTTCTAGTACTCGTTATAGCCACACGTTTTGATCGCCCCCGCAAAAAGAATCCACGAATTACAGGACGCGGTGGGGATTTCGAATAGGGCTAAACCTATTTACTTAAACCTTTTGTCGGTGCGCCATCTTTGACATAAAGATGGCAAAGACGAGTGCAATAACAATCAGGGCATTGAGTCCCATTTCAATAATTGCTCGCTCAAAGGCTTCGTCAGTCTTTCCTGATTCAAGTGTGACAGAAGCGCCCACAGTGAGAATATGTCGAACGGCTGCAATTACGCCAATGATGAGGAATTTATTTAACTGGTAGACACCATCAGTAAATCGTGAGATTACTGTGCGGAGAATTTCCAAAATAATAACTATAAAGAGAATGTCATTAACGCCCTGAATCATTCCATTTGGGAAGAAGGGAGCCGTCGTCAGTAGGCGTTCAATGCTGTAAAAAAATGCCCCGATGCCAATAATCAGTAAGGCAAGAGCGAGCAATGCGTGGAATACATCTTCAATCGTGTCCACGTATCTGAGAGGAATGATGGATGTTTCAATTCGTTCTGAAGAGTGTGACTCGCGATCCTTTGCCATATCCAAGGTTAGCCCCGGAACTTCGTTAATCAAGGGAGATCAGTACTTTTTTTCTAACGTCACCCTCACGGCGTTAGCGGGCCGAGCAAGTAAGACGATAAACGTGCCATAGGGCTACTTTGATTAGCGTGCTGAGCCTTGAAGGCATTGGTTCCATCTATCCCACACAGGAAGCGAATAGGTGAGGGACCGCCTGGATGAGATGAAATCCAACGCGTAAGGTCATAGACATTCCCATCGATTGCACTCCAACATTTTGCTGGCGTTGCATTTGCTCGAACATCAGCCATTGTGTACCCGCTCTTCACAACTGTGGGCGTTGGAGATGGTGTTGGCGTTGAGCTCGGTGTTGGAGTTGGTGATGCAGCGCGAGTCGGGGTTGGTGTCGGGGTTGCTGTTGGCGTTGGTGGAAGAGCTCCACGTGTAACAGTACCTGGGACTTCACGATCGCCCACTGCAACAGTGATTGCAGACTTTGTTCGCGCTGTAATCAGAAAAGAATAAATACCAGATTCTGCAACGGCTGAGATACGTGAAAGATAGAGATAATTCGTTCCGCCATAAGGCTCAAAGAATTTTGTACGTTCATTGATCGGTAGAGTCAAGCGCTTTCCCGATGGAGAGGTCACGACGACGGTAGGTAGCTGATTATTCTTTAACTTATTCTCTGGGCTTCTATCAATAATCAAATATTGAACTTGAACGCTATCTCCTGCAGCAAAATTGGCGCGAAATCCCTTTCGTTCACCTTTCTTATTAAAGGAGGCGGTTACTGCAAATGAAACTGTTCCATCAACTAAGAGCGGTCCACGCGCTGCTGTGGTGTCACTGTTAAGCAATGCCACGGGTTGGTGGGCGCTAGCTGGCACCAGCGAAAACGATAAGAGGGCCGCTACGAGGATGATGAGTCTGCGCATATTGCAAGGCTACAACAGAGCATTAAGTAGCGCGCGTTGAGGTCAGCAGAAATCTCTAAACTAAAGTTCAATAAATGGCTGATCAGCCCCTACTCGGATAACTTCTTCTCTCGCTCACGCCAATTCTCGAAGGTTTTGTAGGCTCCAAGGCACAGTAAGTAGAACGGGAAGGCGATCAGAATCGCATCGCTGACTATGTTGCTCTGTACGCCGAGGGTCTCGGAGTAAGTCCACGATAGGTACGTGAGATCTGCCAAATAGATCATGCCAAATGGCAGAGTGATGCGGCGTAATTGATCTACGCGAACAATGTGAGGCACTTTGAAGTTTGTCAGCTGTGACATACCAAGCACCATTGTAAAGATTGCTACCTCTGTCGGCGTCATATCAAAGACGAGGAAGGTTGGAACTGCAAGATTCCATACCGCTGGGAATCCGTTGAACCAGTGATCTTCTGTCTCAAGATCGGCGCGAGCAAACCAGAGCGCCGAAGTTAAAAAGATAAAGCCAGCGATCAACGCTTCGTACTTTATTGGTAGCATTTCAAACTTAAGCATAAACATAACTGGCACGACTACACATGTCACATAGTCGACGACTAAATCTAGGATATGACCGTCGATCAGTGGTGCATGAATCTCGACATCAAGCCCACGTGCAATTGGTCCATCGAGGCCATCAAGAATCTGTGAAGCAATCAGCCACAAAAGTGCGATACGGATTTCTCCATCGACAACCCCTTGAAGAGCGAGCATGCCAATGACTGCGCCACTTGCCGTTAATACATGGAGTGCATACCCTGCGCGGCGGGCGGACCGTGGAGTTAAGTTCGACATTAGTTATCACTCATCGCAATCGCAAACTCGGCAACATCCCAATAGGCATAAGTATCACCATTTACTAGTAATTCGCCATCTCGTGTATTTACAGAGAGATTTCGTAGGATCTTACGGCCATCGATTATTTCAACACCCGATAGATATAGATCGACCGGAACTTCAGCACGTGATCCTTCAGCACAGTTAGGTTCGCAGATCTTTTCAGTATAAATACCTTTACCTGTCGCACCGTTATAACCCCAGCTTTCCCACGTGATGTCATACACGCTAGCGCCGCCATCAGCACAGAATCGAGTGATCTGTGATGGACGTTGCTCGGCGATTTCACAATCATAGGTATAGATATCGCGCGCATACGATTTGCCGAAGAAAAAGACTGAAGTCGCTGTGAGCGCAAGAGTGATGAGCCCAACGATAAGAGCCCTTTTACCCATGGCTGCATCGTACTTGCGAGAAGGGGTGATTACCCCGTAATTAAGTTCTGAATCTAGTTAAGAGTTCAACGCAGAGAGTCGCTCAGCCAAGCCTGAGTATGCGGGTTCACGTGACAAGATTTTTTCCAGATCCTTTTTAGCCATCGCCTTTTTACCCATACGCTCATATGTGTACGCGCGTTCCCATAGCCCACGATTAAGAACCATTTCAGAGCGAGTGCGTTTGGCAATTGCTTGCTTAAGGCATTCAAGAGAAGCCTCAAGAAAGTTCTGTTCTCTAAAGGCGATTCCACGCAAGATCAAGAGCATCGCTGTTGCATCATCAATGTTTTCAACATCCTCAGTCGTGGCAATCGCATCATCAAATCTCTTCAATGAAATTTCGATATCAGCCATAGATATTGCCGTCATCTGATCCGAATCAATTTCTTCGATAACGGCGAGAGCGTCTTCAAAACGTCCTTGCAGCTGCAATATCTCAGCGTAAATTAATCCAAGCGCTGTCAGATTAAAACGTTCGTTGGCGTGAATCCCAGGAGTGATTTGAACGGCAGGAATAATCCCAGGGAAATACTCTTGCACTAGCGGAAGTTTGAATAACTCGAGGCGACGTGGCCAGAGTTGATCAGCAAGTGGAAATGCCTGCGCATGCAGTTTCTCATCCGTGCTGCCATGAAGTATTTGGATTGCCTGCATCGCAAGTGCGATCTCTGGAAACTTATCTGCTACCGCGCCAGCTTTCTTAAAGACTGTCTCAGGAGGGTTTGCCTCTGAGTCGCCATAGATATCGTAGAAGAGAGCGCTCATCGCCTTCTCTTCCTTACTCGAAAATATCGTCGCCTTCGCTGGTGCTCGTGTGATTGATGTTGGTTTCTCTAACGCGGGAAGGTCTTCAACGTATGACTCGCCATCAACAAATGTCTCTTCGGTTCGCCCGGAAGTTTTTCTCGAACCCTTGAGCGAAACACTCTCGGTCCAGTAGAGACCACTACCCGGTATTCCAGCAGACGAAGTGACGCGCCCCGAAGAGTTAAGACTTACCCGCGCCCCTCGGACGCCCGCCGAAATGCCGATCGATCTTTTTCCAAAGGTGAGACGCAGGCCCGGGGCGATCTTCATTGACTTTCGGAATCGAAAACCCATCTCTCTCCCCTATCTCATCTCTGACTGGCAACAGCGTAAGGCTATCTTCACAGAAGATAACTCAGGGCAAAAATGCAAGAGGTGATAACAAATTCCTTTCTCATGACTTAAGGTATGGGCATGTCATATAACAACGGGCCTAGACCACCACTTCCAGTTCCAGGCGAGGGATCAAGTCAAGGATCTTTCCGCTATGCCTCCTTCCAACACCGTCTTGGCGCTTATGCACTCGATGCAACGCTGGCGGTACTTACTCTTGGAATCGGTTGGCTCATCTGGTCAATGATCGTCTGGGGTGAAGGTCAGACCCCTGCCAAGAAAATCCTTAAGATCAGAGTAAGACACTTCGAAACTGGTGGTGTTGCAACGTGGGGTCACATGGCGGTGCGTGAACTTCTCATTCCAACGACAGTGATCATCGCATCAAATCTCACAGCAGGAATTGCTGCTGTTGTTTGGATTGTTATTGAAATTGTCTTCTACTTTACAAAAAATAACCGCACCCTGCGCGACCTTTGGGTCAAAACAGCTGTAATTAACGAGGCGTAACATGAGTGAATTTATTCCCGGTCAAAATGTTCCAACGGCTGCACTAAGTCAGAGTGAACAGGATGCGAAGTCCGGTAGCGGATTAGCGATTGCAGCATTTGTTACATCTCTGGCAACGCTCTTTCTTACAGCGGGATTCCTCTCATTTATTGGTTCAATCTTGGGCCATGTGTCGCTGTCGAAATTGAAGAAGGCAGGCAGTGATCAAAACCGTGGCTTAGCTGTTTCTGGCGTAATCATTGGTTGGGTATCAACCGCTTTTGCATGGTTATTCCTGATTGGATTTATTGTGTTGCTCGCTGGAATCGCATCAACAACAGATTCAAGCTGGTGGGATGATCTCGTAAACGAGTTTGATTCCAACTACAACAGCTACTAAAAAATCTACGAAGAAAAACGGTAGTGCGCTGTAACGATACTGCGTAGCCCCGAAGGGATTCGAACCCTCGTAGCTGACTTGAGAAGCCAGAGTCCTAGGCCGCTAGACGACGGGGCCCTAGTACATTCATTTACTGC
>Ga0315902_10001902_pt1 | contig 33221 bp, 32 predicted proteins | sample LakEriMetagenome_9_FD_203523 | JGI IMG/M metagenome (GOLD analysis project Ga0315902, IMG submission 203523) | Freshwater fungal communities from buoy surface, Lake Erie, Ohio, United States - Buoy 12 MA117 | ecosystem: Environmental > Aquatic > Freshwater > Lake > Lake biofilm | place: USA... | reverse complement strand
ACGTCGATTAAGTCAATTGCCATCGCTTTTATGAGCGAAACTCTAAAATCATCAGGAATAGTGCTTAATCGAGACTTACCCGTAGCAAACTGTTTCAGGGGAAGGAATACATCCCACTGATCGTTGGGGTTACCAGCACTATTCACTCTATTATCGTACCTGTGAGTGCGCCGATAAAAGTAGTGGCCTTAGCAGGCGGCATAGGCGGTGCCCGTTTTTTAAAGGGTTTACGGTTAATTGATAACTTAGAGATTTCCGTAATCATTAATAATGGCGACGATATAAATATGCATGGCCTACGCATTTGCCCAGACTTAGATTCAGTAATTTATAACTTAGCTGGCGAATCAGATTTGGTTCGCGGCTGGGGACGCAAAGATGAGACTTGGGTAGTACAGCAACAATTGGCGCACTATTTAGGGCAAGAGCAATGGTTTAACTTAGGCGATAAAGATTATGCAACCCACATCTATCGAACAAACCTTTTAAATAATGGCGTCGCCTTAAGTGAGATTGTGAAATTGCAATGCACTAAGTGGGGGATCGGCCTGAATTTATTGCCAGCGACAAATGATTTTGTACAGACTCAAGTTCAGCTAGTTGATGGGCAGCAAATCCATTTTCAAGAGTGGTGGGTTAAGCATCGGGCAGTCTTGCCAGCTACTGGATTTGAACTAGCAGGAGTTGAGTTAGCAAAGCCAGCGCCAGGTGTATTAGAAGCAATTGCAGAAGCTGACTTAATTGTTTTGCCGCCAAGTAATCCGATAGTTTCGATTGGAATGATTCTAAGAATTCCCGGAATCCGCGACGCCATCATGGCTGCTAGTGCACCAGTCGTTGGCGTTTCACCAATTATCGGTGGCAACCCAGTTCTTGGTATGGCTGATAAATGTTTAACGGCACTTGGGTTGGAAACTAGTGCAAGCAGTGTTGCCCAACAATACGGTGACTTACTAGATGCTTGGCTGATCGCAGATAGCGACTCTGCGCAAGTTTCAGAGGTAACTGAATTAGGCATTAAGTGTGAGAGTGCCCCATTATTGATGACTGATGACCAGGCTGCAAAAGAGATTGCAATGCGAGCGATAGCGATGATGCGATGACAAATAACTTCAGCGTCTTTCCAATCAAAGGTATTCCTGAAATTAGCCCGGGTGATGATTTAGCTGCGTTAATTCTCGCAGCTGTGTTAGCCGGCCCTGGTTTATTAGCTAACGACATTTTAGTTATTACCAGCAAAGTGATTAGTAAGGCCGAGGGACAAATGGTTCCGAGCCAAACACGCGAAGCAATAATTGATGAAGAAACTGTTCGCGTAATTGCACAACGCGGAACTACTAAAATTGTTGAAACTAAACATGGTTTGATCATGGCCGCTGCCGGCGTTGATGCATCTAATGCACCTAAGGGAATGATTCTTAAGCTGCCGGTAGATAGCGACCTAAGTGCTCGAAAGCTGCGCGCTGAATTTCATAAAGTTGCGCAACCAATTGGCGTAGTTATAACCGACACGATGGGGCGCGCATGGCGGTTGGGCTTAACTGATAATGCAATTGGCGTTGCTGGCGTAACGACTTTGCTTGATTACCGCGGCCAGAAAGATGCCGCCGGTCGCACCCTTGAACAATCGATTACCGCTGTTGCCGATGAGATTGCCAGTACCGCCGAATTAGTAAAAGGAAAGTTAGATCAGATTCCAGTAGTTCTAGTACGCGGGTTAGCGCAATATGTAACGCTTGCCGATGGTGATGGCGCTAGATCTATCGTGCGACCCCCAGAAGAAGATTTGTTCGGGCTCGGAGCCGAAATGGCAGAAAGGCGTGGGTATCTTCGCGGATTCGAAGATGGCAAGAACGAGAGATAGCGTTCCATTTCTAACGCTGGCGTGAGTGTCAACCCACCTCTTAAATGTTGCCGATTTTAAATAATCCGCTTAAATAAATACATGAAAATGTTTGCAGATATTTTAATTATCGGTGGAGGCGTATCTGGCTCCGCCATGAGTGCGGCCCTGGTTCATTCTGGCCACCGAGTTATCTGCATTGATCAAGGAACTGGCGGCCCACTAGATACATCACGTGGTGATCACATTTCACCAGTTAACGTTGAAACTATTGCCGAGTGGGGCGTTCTCGAACATTTCTTCGCAGCTGGTGCGACCAAGCGAATCGGCCATCAATTTAGATCATCCGATGGCGAAACTTTACTTTCAGCTGAATACACTGAAATGGGAATTCCTTACCCATATTTCTTAGTGATGAATCACGAAATGATTACCCCAACTTTTATGAACTTTGCCAAGACCGACCCTAGCTTTGTTCTGCTGCAACCATATTCAGTCAAAGATCTTGAAGTCACTGACGGAAGCGTTACAAATGTTCTGGCCACAAATCGCGAAGGCGATGAAGTTCAGATTAGTGCGCACATGATTATTGCCTGCGATGGTTCATCTTCAACGGTTCGCGAAAAGCTACGCGTTCCATGTTTTGAACATCCGTACACACATCCGATGGTGGCCTTCTTTACTGAACGCCCAGCATCACTTGGACCAGATAATTATTTCTTTAGGTATGCCGGCGACAATGGCCAACTAGTAATTCAGCAACGTATGGATGGTCGAGTTAAAGTAACTATGCCAGTTGCAGATGAGGGTATTCCTTGGTGGAAGAAATCAACTAATGAAGATCGTCAAAAGATTATTGGCAGTATTGCACCAGAGTTAGCCGATAGCGAATTTGAGCTAGCTGGTTTTTATCCAGTTCGCATGATTCACGCAATCGAATATGCAATAGGAAACACGGTTTTAATTGGTGATGCGGCACATGCAATTCACCCAGCACGCGGTCAAGGTTTAAACATGGGCATTGCTAGCCTTAAAACGCTGTTGCCTTTGATTCCGTCGCCTGAAGATATTGGAAATCCAGAAGCCGTGAAGTTAGCTCTATCTGAGTTCCAGCGAATTCAAAAGCCACTTAATGAGCGCATAATTGCGCGTAATCACTCTGCAGCGATGGAGATGGAGATGGGCGCCGATGAGAATCGGGCATTCGTGCTTAAGAAATCTAATGCAGCGATCAAACAAATGGCTGGAGATCTAAAGATCCGCGAACTTCATATGAATGAGGCAACTGGTTATCACTTTGGAGTTCCAGCTACGGCTTAAATATGGGCGTATGCCTTCTTGATCTGCGGCATTGCCTCTGCGGCAAATAGTTCGGACATATCTACAACTCCGGTAATGCGCTTGCCATGTGGCTCGGCATAAGGCGAGCCACCCAATAGATATACATGCTCTAGACCCATATCAATTAACTTGCTGAGCTTTTCGACGCACAAATCAACTGGACCACAGATTGCCATCCAGCGGACAAATTCATCATCAATCATGTTTAAGTGCGAACCAGCATCTTGGGCATGGTGTTTCATGTCGTAATCAGATTTCATTTTCTCGGCAATGCCTTTAATTTGCTCAGGTAAATGCTCAGTTGGAGAAGCTTTCATGCCAGCAAAGTGCGAAACCATGCCGGTAACCATTCGAGCTAAGTTAACTGCGCGCTGTTCATCTGGATCACAAACTAAATTTATATATGCACCAACATTTACTGAGCTGCGATCGCGGCCGTTAACTGCCATACGAGCATTGAAAATATCCATGGCCCATTGCAAACGTTCTGGTGCACTGCCGACAGCGAAGGAAACCCGATCTGCAACATCGGCGGCAAGCTCAATAGTCTTTGGTCCAGTGCATGCAATATCAATAGGCACTGGTGGAACATCACCGGGTTTGATCCAACGCATTGCAGATTGTGTTCCGTCGCGATCTACGGTGCCGCCAGCAATATAGGTGCGAATTGAATTGGCATAGAAAGCAAGTTGTTCACCAGTTGCTTGTTTCTTGCCAATGTGGGCGGCAGAGGAATCACCACGTCCGATTCCGCATACTGCGCGGCCATTAGATTCAATCTGCAAAGTAGCTAGCGCGCTTGCAGTTACAGCCACATCACGAGTAATTGGGTTTGTAACGCCAGTACCTAACTTAATTGTTTTAGTTGCGGCAGCAGCTAGTGAAAGTTGCCCATAAGGATCTGCCGACAAGTTCTGAGTATCAGGAGTTAATAAGTAATCAAATCCCATATCTTCTAAGCGTTTGGCATTAGGGGCGGTAAATCCTGCCGATGGTTCATTAACAACGCCGATCTCAATCATCTTTGCCCCTTAGTTAGAATATTTTCAAGAGTAAACCTCATAGCCATGTGGGTCAATTACCTAATAAAATCAAGGCTATGACTGTTATCGCTGGTGGAACAATCCCAACGCTATTTAAATTGGGTCAGATCAGCGTTACTCAAGCAGAAGTTCCAACTGCACAACCTGGCGAAGAGTTAGTAAAAATTATAACTGCTGGAGTTTGTGGAACAGATCTACATCTCTATGAAGCTGACTGGGGTTTCATGCCAGTGGTGTTAGGCCATGACGCAGTTGGTGAAATAGTTTCAACTGGTCAACGAGTTGCAATCGACCCAGCAATTAGTTGTCGCAATTGCGAACTTTGTTTAGCGGGCAGACCAAGTGCTTGTGTGGAATATAAGTTCCTTGGATTAACTGCGCCGGGCACATTTGCTTCGTATTTAACTTTGCCAAAATCAAATCTTCACGCATTACCTGATTCAGTGAGCGATGAAGCAGGTACCGTGCTTGAACCAATAACTGTCGGATTGCATACAGTTGAACGTTTATTGCAAGTTGTTACAACAGCAGCGCCGCTTATTATTGTTGGAGGTGGCCCGATTGGAATTGTTGCCGCCAAACTTTTGCAACTTAGTGGATTCAATGTGCAATTAGTTGAACCATTATCTGCCCGACGTAAAAAAGCAATCGCTTGGGGAATTCCGGCAGTTGATTCAGCGGATTTGAAACCACATGCAGTATCTGGCGAACGTGCAGTTGCAATTGAAACTTCTTCTTCCAAAAGCGGCGCGCAATTAGCATTGGATTGGGTTGGCATCGGGGGAGTAATCGTGGCCGTGGGGGCCGCCGACTTACCTCTTACTTTTGCCCAAGCAGTTCTAAAAGATCAGACTTTAATCGGAATCCGCGGTGGCGCCAGAAGGTATGAAAAAGCGATCGAACTTGTTGCCAGTGGCGCGATTCCCGTGGGCGAATTAATCTCGCATCAGGATTCAATTGCAAACCTCGAAGCCGTCATCAATGCAACTAATGCCAATCCGTTAGGCGTTTATCGAACCGTATTACGACATTAAGGCCATTTGTCAGTAGCCGGCCGTAAGATCGGGGCAATGAGATTAGATGCCCGCGCCGCTTTACAGTGCCATGAGTTTTTGCATAAATCTTTCGCCCCTGGCTGTTTTGATTTAAGTGAACGCGCCCCTGAATCCGAGATGATGCGCGAACTTAAGCGCCAAGGTGATCTTCACGAAGCTCGCACTATCGAGAATTTAATGACCAAAGACCTTGATATTTTGGTTATCAATAAAGATCAAGGTGAGATTGAAAAAGAGCTAACTACAGCCGAAGCTCTAATAAATTCAACCGCGCAAATAATTATCGGCGCTTGGATTAGTTCGGTTTGCGAAGAGAAAATCGCCGAACTAACAGGGCGCACCTCGATAAATGATCCTGATCGCGTAAGTCGCCCCGATTTGTTAATTCGAGTAGGCGAAGGCGCTGATGGAAAACCTAGGTGGGCACCTGTTGATATCAAGAGTCATGATCCAATTAATGAGAATAAATCCAGCAAACTTTATTTAGCCAAATGGGATTCATTCTTGCCAACCGATGGCATCGAAACTATTGCGCGCTTAGATTTAGAGGATGCTGCCCAGCTTGCGCATTATCACGAGCACTTGCGCACGCTAGGGCTGGCAACTGATGAAGGATTTGTCGGTGTAGTTGGTCGCGATATTGAAACCATTGCGTGGGCAAAGCTTTCTGAAACTGCCTTAGGTTTGGGTGGCAAAGCAGGAGATGCCGGCACTGATTATTTGTTTAAGTTTGATGTTGCCAAGAAAATTGTGGCAGCTGCGCAGGCCCGACAGAAAGATCCCTCACTGCCACCTGCTGCTTTTTCAGCGCTGGAAAGTGATGCCAAATTTGGTTGCGGTGCATGTACTTTCCAGATTGTTTGCGAGCGCGAACTTAAGAACCACGATGGCGGCGCTGGCCACATAACGCTGTTGGCTGGTGTAACTAAGAATGTGCAAGCTAAATATTTCCCAGATATAACAAGTATTCGCGATTTAGCCGCAGTAGCTGGACTTCCAAAACCTGCCGAAAAGCACCAAGTGCAGGCTCAAGCCAAGGTGCTAGATAAGGCGATCTTGCTTGATCCCGATAAGGAGTTCTTGATTCCCGAATTTGATATCGAAATTGATATCGACCTTGAAAACAGTCTTTCGGCGTTTCAAGATAACGGTTTAACTGAAGTAGAAGGCAAAGATCGGGTTTACCTATATGGCTTTGGTATCCACGATCGCACCTTGAATAAAGATTGGCACAGTGCCTCATTTGATTCATTTGCCGATTACTCAAATACTGAAGAAGGCGAATACCAACTTCTTATGAAAATGTGGAACTTTCTCAAAGACCACGTCACACAAGCAGAATCAGCTGGAAAATCCATTGGCATTTTTCACTACAGCAGCCATGAAAAAACATGGTGGCGCAACTTTGCGCGAAATCATGAAGGTAAAGCCGGTGTACCAACTCTTGAGGAAGTTGATGATTTCACTGGCGATTATTTTGTTGACCTTCTTGATTATTCAAAGCAAGTTGCTCTCGGCACAACAGGATATGGAATCAAGAAGTTAGCACCTAAGGCTGGTTTTAATTGGCAAGTGCAAGATCCAGGTGGCGCGCTGTCGCTCTTGAAATATAAAGATGCAGTAGATCCAAGCAAGTCACGTGAAGAACAACAGGAATCAATTGATTGGTTATATTCCTATAACCTCGATGATGTACGTGCCACTTTTGCGGTAAGAGATTACTTACGCAACTTAACTTTTTAAGACTGCCTGCGCGATTTTAAAATCGCGTTCAAAGACCATTAGCGCCGGACCATCATAAGTTTGAGTCAGGTTAACTCTAATATCAGCAGCCAATAGTTTCTGCTTTTGCATTTCGGCTTCGATGTAATTCTTCGGCGTTGGTAGAGCGACCAGTAACCCATATTGATCTTTCTTGCCTGCTTGATCTGGCGTCACGACAAAATTCTTATCTTTGCCACGATTTCCAAAAGCCCATTTCAAAATAAGTGCTAAAAAAGCCAAGGCGAAAAAGCCTCCAAAGGAGGAGAAGAAGAGTGCATTATTGATTCCGCCCAGCATTTAGAAAGGCTATAAGACCAATTAATTTTCCGCAGCATGAGTAATCTTTGGGAATTTCCGCAGGACTGCCGATGAGCTTGAGTGGCTTACATCCCGCCTTATTCACCTCTGGGTTGGTGATTAATCTCTGTTTCGTTAATCGGAACAGTGATTGTTTGATTAAAGAAAGGATGTTACCTTTTCGATGTTGGGGTAATAACTTTAAATATGAATGAACATTTGATTTCAGTAGCAATTTAGATTGGATGATGACTTTGGAAAAATACGATCTAGTTGTAGCAGGTGCTGGTGGCGGATTAATTGGAGCCATTAAGGCGGCACAGCTGGGTCATAAAGTGTTGTTAATCGATGCATCTCCAGATTTTTTAAACACTTGCAACACGTCAATGACATCAGGAATGTTCCCTGCTTCAGGTACAAGATGGCAAAGCGAACTGGGCATTGAAGATAGTCCAGAAGTTTTTCAAAAAGATATTATGGTTAAAACTAAATCAACAGCAGACCTAACTGCGACAAAAGCGCTTACTGAGATAAGCGTTGAGTTAGTTGATTGGATGGCTGACTCATTGGGCGTCCCCTGGGAACTTGTAACAGACTTCCATTACCCAGGTCATTCCGTAGATAGATGTCTATCAGTACCGGGGCGCATGGGAATTCTTGTTCTTGAGCCCATCTGGAGCGAGGCTAAAAAGAAGAACTTGTTCGACTTCATGCCAAGCACTCGTTTGCAAGATATTGTTCTTGAAAACAACAGAGTAGTCGCTGCCGTAGTTGAAAGTTCAGATGGCAAACTTGAAGAGATCAAAGCAGATAATGTGTTGATAGCAACCAATGGGTATGGGGCCAATCAAAAATTGCTCTATGAACATAATACGGAAATTTGTTACGTACATTTTCAAGGTTCTAAATATTCACGTGGTGATGCTTTGGCAATTGGAGCTAAACATGGACTTGCTACTGGATATTTGGATGCTTACCAGGGTCACGCCGCAGTAGCATCACATTCAAAAACTTTGGTTGGTTGGACAACAATTATGCAAGGTGGATTTATCTTAAATCTTGAAGGATTAAGGTTTGGCGATGAATCTGCTGGATATTCAGAGTACGCAGCAATATTGAATGAACAAAAAAGTAACTCTGGTTGGTTGATAATTGATAAAGGCATAAATGATCAATCCATGCTGTTCAAGGAGTATGAGATTACGGCAGCTAGCGGAGCAATTGAATGGGCAGATAGTTTGGAAGAATTAGCCAGTAAAATTTCAATTCCAGTCGACAATCTAATTTCCGAAGTAAATAATGCGGCCTTGGTAAATCAGGGGTTAGCCGAAGACAGATTTGGAAGAACAGATTTTGCCAGACCTCTGGTGGCACCTTTTGGCGCAATCAAGGTTAGACCAGCACTGTTTCATACCCAAGGCGGCCTGATGATTAATGAAAAAGCACAATCGATCAAAGAGGATGGCGTAGTAGTCGATAATCTTTTCGTAGCTGGTGGCGCAGCTATCGGAATATCAGGACATGGTTCAGATGGCTATCTTGCTGGTAACGGCCTTCTATCAGCCTTTGGCCTTGCCTACATTGCGGCCAAATCGTTGAAAACAAATTAACACCAAGGTACAGGAATGTTTCGAATTAGAAGTGCAGGAATTCATTTTTAATGGAATTCGATCTAGCAAACTTTTCTGAAAGTGAAACCTACTTTTTATTAACTCAGACAATAATCCCAAGGCCTATTGCTTGGGTCTTAAGCGAAAACAGTCTTATAAGCGATTCAGATAGCAAGAGTTTCAACTTAGCGCCATTTTCATTCTTTAATGGGATTGCTTCAAACCCGGCTTTGCTAATGTTTTCAATCGGAGCCTGGGATGTCGAAGGTAAAAACAAAGACACCTTGGTGAACCTTAGAAGATCAAAGAAATTTACCCTAGGTATTCCCTCTTACTCACAGAATGAGGCGGTCCAAAAGTCAGCTGCACGACTTCCATATGGCACAAGCGAAGTTGATTTGTACGGAATTTCTACAACCAATTGGGATTGGCCGACTCCTTTGATTTCGGAGTGTTCAATAAACTTTGCTTGCACTTATTCCACGGAAGTAAATCCTCAAGGCAGTACTCAGATTGTAGTTTTCGCAGAGATATCAAAGATTGAAATTTCCGAAAGAGTTTTAGGTAAAGATGAAAAAGGTCGAGTTATGGTGGATCCAATTCTGGTTGATCCACTTCTAAGGCTAGGCAGTGGGTTTTATGGAAAACTAGGATCCACCAAAAAAGTTATACTGGAATAAATTGCCTAATTAGATTTGAATTGTGAAACAACTAGAAAAAGTAAAGAAAGAATTAACCCTAAAGCAGAAACTTGCCACATCAAGCCAAATCCAGAGAATTCATAAACCGCCCCAAGTGCTATAGGACCTGCGATTGAACCTATAGCAGCAGCAGATTGAACTAAGCCAACATTGGCGCCTAAGTTACCGTCCGAGATGCGAAGCATTTTGTAGGTGATTAAACCGATCCAGCCCCAGCCAAACGCATAACTAACGACTGATGCGATGGTAATAAAACTGGCATTCATTGTGGAAAGTCCAAATAACCCAAATGCACCTACGACCATCATCGCTATGCAAATCTTTATTGCATCAATACTTGTTCTATCCATGTAAAGCAAAACAATGAATCTTGCAATTAGTGAACATGCACTTGCCAAGACCAAGGCTTGAGACGTTTCAGCAGCACCTAATCCAGCTTCCGCAATTGAAAGAGGTAGGAAAGTAATGAGACCGGCACCAACTGCAGCACCTATCGCGAAACTTATTGCAATGAGTTTTACCTCAACTGTATACACCGATTTTAACTCTTCTCCCGAGGATTTTGTATTCCTAGACCTTTTAGAGTTGTAATAATTCATGTCACTTGAAGAAATGGCATAAAGTTTAAATAGAATTCCCAGAGAAAATATCGCACCAGCCGCAAACACATACCGCCACTGACCATTTGATGCCACAAATGGAATAGCCGCACCTCCAACTAATGTCGGTAGACCCGTCGCAGATTGCTTGAAACCGTACGCTAAACCTTGCTTACTTAACTGGATTCTCTCTCGCACCAATTGTGCGATACCTGGCGTGGCCAAGGCATTTCCAAAGCCACCAATTGCAAGAGATAGGCAAACCATCGCTAGTGAATTCGAGAATGTGATTCCGAGATTACTGACAAAAGTCATAATGATGGCAATCCTCAAGGTTGAAATAGGATCGAGCCGATCAGTTCTTCTGCCTAGGCTAGTCGCAAAGATAGCGGCAACCAAGTAAAATGAAGTAGCCCCGAGGCCATGTAGTGATGGCCGATACTTCAGACCCTCGGTTATTTGAACAGATAAAGCACCATAAAAATAAAGTGGAGATATTGCGATAAATGCGATTCCACTAATCATGGCCAAGTTAGAGAACTGGCTGTTGCGCATCATTTTCATATCTCGGTCTCTCACAACTTGAGTTGAGCACTATTGATGGATCAAACCTACTTCCTGAAAGCACTTTAAGGACATTGTGTTTCGCTAACTGAAACTTCTACCTAGATCAATTGGCTAAATTTAAAATTAGAGCGGTAAAAAATTAGTTTCTATGCTTACTTCCCCCATCAGGATAGTTTCAACAGGACAACTATCTGAAAATGACTTCAGTTTATCCAGCATGAATGTGTCGTTCATATCTTCAACCAATATTGATCTTGTGATTTTAATTTGCTGTCTTTGACCAGTTAGCTGATTGCCATCAGCACCTAAAACACGAGTGTAGGAACAAACAACTGCAAAATCTGGCGTTAGCAAATTTGCATCTCGTGCCTTTTTAAGAATCGTAACTAGGCTGCAAGCAGCTAGTGAGCCCATAAGAAGCTCAACTGGATTCGGGCCTAAATCATTGCCAGTAAAATTAGGAGGCTCATCGGAGATCCACATATGTTTTCCATTTGTTATGTTCACCGCCATGGTATTTCTTGCGCTGCTATAGGCCCATGCTGTTCTTCCGTTTATTCGCGACTTGCTTAAAAGATTAGTAAGCCAATTAGTTTCCATTAATTCCCACTCTCAGCATTCTTTAGTAATCAAGAACTTATTGGTCAGGGCAACCCCGCGGGCTACGAGGCTATCCCTTCCAGAGTATGAGAATCAATGATTTTGATCCTCCAAATGTCGGGAAAATGGAACAAGGGACTTCCATGGATAGTTCAAAAGCAATAGGGTGTCGTAAATTTACGTTCTCATAACAAAGGAGATTTCGACTTGGATAATTGGCTGGTTGATGCCGCTTATCGCAATTTGGGTACAAACTTCCTTTTGCCAGATGTAATTGATACGTTACTTGAATTCGACTTTAATCATGCAGATATCAAATTTGTCGAAAGAAATGCTTTTAATGTCAAGGCCATACCGGCAACTTGGGCAAGACTATCTGCCAGCCTCCAAGGCTTACTCGATGAAGCGGAGCAACAGAATAGAGTTCACTCCGCTTTTATACTGAGGCAGCGGCTAGTTCACGCACACATCAGGAGCTGGACTCTCTCTCATGATTACGAAGATGCCAAAAAGATTTGGGAGAAGATTAATTCAGAATTTGACAAAGCGACAGTGTATTTAGAAGAGCACAAAAAAGTTGTTTTCAAGAGAGTAATTTTCAAAGTTGGCGGCGATGAGTGTTATGGGTTGCTACGAATTCCAACTGATCTACCTAAAGAGAAACTTAACGTTCTAATCACACTGCCTGGCATGGATATGACGAAAGAGTATTTTCCAAGTTTGACAGGCAGTCATACTGATTTTAGAAAATTTGCAACACTTTCAGTTGATCTTCCCGGTCATGGCTTCTCCTATGTAAACGGATCAAGGTTGAATGCAAAGAATATTGATGAGTTAATGCAACATGTAGTCAGTTGGCTGAAAGATGATAGCTCTCATGATTTCTCAGTAGGGAAAATTGGAATTATGGGAATAGGAACTAGCGCGAATTATGCCTTTAGGGCTGGCATGAAAATTGACTCACTATCTGTAGTTGCAGGATTCGAAGGTGGCTTTTTGTTCAGAGTTGAAGGTGTTTTAGCTGAGCAATCAAGTATGAGACTTAAGAAACTGACAAAGATGATGAATTGTAAAAAAGATGAAGTGCTGCAAAATCTAGTCGAGTTATCTATCGAATCCCAAACAGATAAATTAGGAATTCCAGCAATTTTAACTGTTGGAGAATATGATGATTTATTCCCTAATAATCACATTTCTCATCTTTTGAATTATCTAGAGTCTGATTTTTCAATAAACCTATATGAAGATGAAGGGCACGTGCTAGGTAAAGTGGTCAGTGAGTCCATGATGATGACTCTTGATCAAATTGAAGAGTGTTTCCAGGGAAATGCCAGTAATCTCAAAGGCGTTCAAGTAAAGAAGAAAAGAAATTGACAGTAAGAATTGCGACAGTGGTTCCGAGAACTCACTTTGGCGAAGGTTCTGAATCTCTTAATTTCGAGAATTTTGCTCGCTATGTAAAAGAGGCGAGTGATAGAGGAGCGGACCTAGTCGTTTTTCCTGAGTCGTACCCCGATAACTGGCAACCGCCTGCCAACCTAGAATTATTGGATAAGTTCAAAGTTTTAGGTAAGAAATATGGGATTCATATTATCGGTAGCATCCTCGAACCAGTTCATGAGAGTGAAAAGTTTTATAATACTTGCGTATTGATCAATGATCTGGGCGAGGAAGTAGGTAGGTACCGCAGAACTACTCCCAAGCTAGATCCATGGTTGTATATGGGTGGTGGAAAATGGGAGTATCAATGGGAGCGAGACAACAAACTTCCAATATTTGAAACTAGATTTGGGTCTATTGGCATTTTGATCTGTAGTGAAATATACGCACCGTTTTTGACAACGACACTAGCTCGAAAAGGTGCATCTATCATCGTTTATCCAACTGGATTGACGTCGAATAATTCACCTTTAATTGAAACCTGGAAAACAATGGCTTGGGCGAGAGCTATTGAAAATTTATGTGTGACAGTTGTGACAAGTAATTCCACGGGCGAGGGTGGATTATCGATGATCTGCTCACCTGAGGAAATACTGATAAGTACATCAGGCGAAGGAATTCACGTTAGTGAAGTGAATTTAGAAAGAGTTCAATTGTTGCGAATTAGTCACGATACATTTATGAAAAATGGACCAGAAGTTCCATTCAAAACTAAACCAGGGATATTTTTGGATTGGGTTCGAGAAGATTTAGAAAGTTAACAAGTTGTTATAATTGCAGTTTTCCACGCTGAGGAACATATCTTCCGACACAAGTGTTTTATGTGAATACTTCACCTGCTCACTGTTGATTCAAACTATTCTTAATTACCGAAAGGATTTCAAAAGGAGATGAATAAATGAAAAAGAAATTCCAAAACAAATTGTTCTTAATTCTTGCGATGGCACTTGTATTTTCAACTGTAGCTAGCGTGCCAAGTCAATCTGCAGAAGCAGATAATGTTCTAACGATTGCTGCACAAGATATTCCTTTAGCTTTCGATAGTGATATTTTGACGCCAGGTGGGCAGCAAATAATTCCTCAGCTTTTTGAGCCACTAGTTGAATTTGGATATGGTCGGCCAAATAGCACCGGTGCGCGCTCTATCGATGTTGAGAAGATTGGTCCTCGTCTAGCTACTAGCTGGACAAAGAATGCAGCGGGAACAAAGTGGGTATTTAATCTGCGAAGTGGAATCAAGAGTAACTTTGGAAATACCTTCTCAGCGGCAGACGTTAAATGGAGCTGGGATAAGTCCATTGCACAAGGTCGCACTGGTAATTTCTTACGAAATATTTCGAACGTCAAGGAATTAAAAGTCATTAGTAAGAATAAAATTGAGTTTACTCTAGATAAGCCAAATGCCTTCTTTATTCAAGTTCTAGCACTCAACACACCAGCAATTTATGATTCAGTGCAAATGAAGAAAGTAGCTACAGCCTCAGATCCTTGGGGCTTGGTATGGTTGCGAACAAATGCAGCGGGTTTCGGTCCTTATATGATCGACACTTACCAGGCTGGTACGCAGATAGTCTTGAAGACAAATCCAAATTATTATCGTGTGAAGCCTTATTTCACGAAGGTAATTTATCGATCAGTTCCTGAAGCCTCAAACCGTGCACAACTGCTAAATAGCGGCGATGTAGATTGGGTTGAAGGGCTTACGTTTGATCAAATTTCTAGAGTTAATTCGAACTCTAGAAATATCGTTCGATCAACTGACGGCAATCTACAGGTTCGACTAGTCATGAATCCAAAGTTCAAGCCATTTGATGACGTCAGAGTTCGTCAGGCTGTTAACTTCGCGATTGACAAGGCCGTAGTCGGCAAGGCTGTCTTCAAGGGTTACGGAAAGGAAATGGTTGGACCAGTTCCATCCGGATTTGAATGTTCAATAAAGACAACAACTTATAAAGCAGATTACGCTAAAGCTAAGCAGCTTTTGGCCGCTGCCGGGTATCCAGATGGAGTCTCAGTTAAGTTACTTTATTCTGAGTACAGTATTTGGGATCCAGAAGTAGCTCTTCAAGTACAACAGGAGCTCAAAAAAGCAAACATCACCGTAGAGCTTGAGAAGATTACAAACGCCTCGATCATTTCACGCAGCGCCGTGACAACAAGAGATATGCCATTCTTCGTGTTATTTGAGCAGACTCAAATTCCTGATGCTGGCTATAGTTTGGGACTTACTTCAATTCCGACTGGTGCCGCTAACAGAGGTGGATACAACAATCCTTCCTTCACGGCTGGGGTTGATGCAGCAAATAATATTGCTGAAGAATCTGGTCAAAAAGTGTCTGCAAAGCGTTGCCCAATGCTTGCCACTCTTCAACAAACACATGTAGATGAAGCTCCTTGGGCTTATTTGTGGCGCCCAGGTGCTCATTTCGCCATGAAGAAGCAAATCCAAGGTTGGGTATGGCGCTCTGATAATGCTCCACGTTGGGCAGATTTGAAGAGAGTCAACTAAATACACTGCAAGAACCGATAGTGAGTTTTCCGGCGCATTCCATGCACAATGATGGAATGCGCCGGATAAATTCAATTGTTCTAGGCAAAAGGTGGCCATGAATTTTCTAAAAAGCTTATCTCTGTTATTCGTGAGGCGCTTTGCTTTTTCGGCACCATTGATTGTTGGTGCGTCTTTTCTTTCTTTCGGAATCTTGCGGCTCGGTAATTCAAACCCAGCAATTCTAGTTGCTGGTCCCCAAGCCGATGCCGCTACGATAGAGCGCATCAGTGAAGAATTAGGTCTAACTGAACCATTTTTGGAACAGTACTTTATTTATCTGCAAAAATTGCTTACGGGGGACTGGGGTACTTCGTGGACTTCGGGACTTCCTGTTTTAGAGGATTTGTTCGGCAGGATTCCGCCCACGCTTGAGTTACTTGGCTTCGGGTTAACTTTGGGAGTTTTAGGTGGCGTTACTTTAGGTTTCTTAGCTGCCAAGAGACAGGGAAAGTTCCTCGACTCAGCCACTAAATCAATGTCTCTAGTGGGAGTATCAATGCCAATCTTCTGGATTGGTCTGTTGTTTATTTCAATATTTACATTTAACTTTAGGATTTTTCCACCGCCCTTGGGCCGTCTGGGGCTTTTTGATATACCGCCTGAGAGAGTTACAGGTCTCTACACGATAGATTCACTAATTGCTGGCGACCTTGGATTGTTTTTTAAATCGCTCCATTATTTGATATTGCCAGCCGTTACGATTGCGGTAGTTTCCGGAAGTCAAATTTTGAAGCAATCTCGTGCTTCGACTTTGGAATTATTGAATTCTGAAGGCGTGCGTTTTTACAAATCACAAGGTATGTCTAACTTTAAAATAAATAGAATGATTTTGCAGCTAGCATCACCTACGATTTTTACAACAATTGCCATGACGACAATTTATGCATTAGCGGGCTCGGCACTTGTAGAACTCATATTTTCCTGGGGCGGATTAGGGCAGTGGGGATTGTCCGCCATTACCTCACTGGATTATGCGGTCGTTCAAGCTTATGTATTAACTCTGGCTATCGCCTCAGCGATTATTTTTCTAATCCTGGATATATTCGTCGCTCTCGTCGATAAGAGAAAACTACAATGAAAATTTCAAGTTTGAGAAGGTTTCTAAATCCTCTTAATGTGGGTTATCTACTCGTAGCATTTTATGCACTGGTTGCAATTCTTGCTCCAGTGTTGCCATTGAAGGATCCCAAGCAAATCTATGTTGACGATATGCTCGCAAGACCGTCAAGAGAATTTCTATTTGGCACCGATATAAATGGAATGGATATTTTTTCAAGAACTGTATATGCGGCTCGGTTAGATTTATCAATCGCTTTCGGTGCAGTCTTTTTAGCTTTAGTTTTAGGTATCGCTATAGGTGCACTTATTGGCTTTGTTGGCGGATTTATTGACTCATTAGTGGGCAGAATTTTAGATCTATTTCAAGCGTATCCAGTATTGATTTTGGCTCTTGCAATCTCGGGAATAGCAAGCGATTCACTCTTAACGGTTGTATTTATCATTACCTTAGTTGATGCGCCGGTATTCATCCGATTAGTGCGAAGCGAAGTAGTAAAGATAAAATCAGCGCTCTTTGTTGAATCTGCAAAAGCTCTTGGCAATAGTGACTTTAGGATAGTTTCTAGGCACATTCTCCCAATCGCTATTCCTCCAGTTTTAATTCAAATTCCAATAAGAATCGCTTACTCAATCAATATTGTTGCGGCGATGGCATTTGTGGGCGTAGGAATTCAGCCACCAACTCCGGAATGGGGCTCCATGATCAAGGTAGGCACACCATACATTAGCTCTGGTGAGTGGTGGATTGCGATATTCCCTGGCCTAGCAATTTTTGGAATCTGCTTAGCTTTGAATCTGATTTCTGATGAACTTCAGAAAAAGTCTCTAAGAAGCAGGTCATAAATGACTAATGTATTGGAAATACTTAACCTATCAATTCAAATTGGCGAAAGCGAAAAGGTCGCGCCATCTAAAATTGTCAATAACTTAGAACTCACTGTAAGAAAAGGTGAGATTCATGGGTTAGTAGGCGAGACTGGTGCTGGAAAATCTATGTCAGTCTGGTCAATTATTGGTTTGTTGCCCAGGGGCATGGAGATCAAGAGCGGAGAAATACTATTTGACGGGCAAGCAATCTCTAGATTTTCAGAAAAACAATTAAAAGAGATAAGAGGAAAGGAACTTGCGATCATTTCGCAGAACCCTTTTGGCTCTTTGAATCCTGTTAAAAAAATTGGTAAACAATTAGTGGACTTTTATAGGCAGCACAATGACGTTTCTTTCGCTGAAGCTTCGCAAAAGGTTTTAGAGGAATTGAGTTCAGTCGGAATTCCTGATCCGGTTCGGCGATTTCATAGTTACCCAAATCAATTGAGTGGTGGAATGGCGCAGAGAATTCTTATTGCAGCTGCCATGATTAATCGCCCTAAAGTTCTTTTGGCAGATGAGCCTACAACTGGGCTTGATGTAACTATCCAGTCACAGATTTTGGAGCTCATAAAAAATCGTTGCCAGGAGCTAGGTACTTCTGTTTTATTCATTACACACGATCTGGGAATCATTGCTCAATTCTGTGACTCTGTAAGCGTAATGTTCGCTGGAAACATTGTTGAATCTGGACCGATGAAAGAAGTCTTTTTAAATCCTCAGCACCCTTATACGCGCCAACTACTGGACACAACAAGGCCAAATAACAAGAAATTTGATTACAAAGATAACGGTACGCCTCCGAATCTTAAACTCATACATGGGGGCTGCAATTACAATTATCGCTGTCAGTTTGCCTCTGATGAATGCAAAGCACCTTTAACTACTTCTAAAGTAGATACGACTCACATTGTTAGATGCCACAAGTTTGGAAAATTAGATGACTAAATTGCTAGAAGTTAATAATTTAGTTAAAACATTCCAGTCCGATGGTCGTAAGTTGGTAGCTATCGATGACGTCACTTTATCGGTGAACAAAGGCGAGACTCACGGTGTAGTGGGCGAAAGTGGCTCTGGAAAATCAACCTTGGGAAGATGCGTTCTACGATTAACGGATATTGATTCAGGCTCTGTTTCCATAAAAAATCAAGATGTCACAGAGCTAAAGAGCAAAGAGCTCCAGAATTGGCGCTCCAAGAACCAGATTGTTTTCCAAGATTCATACGAGTCTATGAATCCAAAGTACAGAATTGAGTGGATTCTCTCAGAACCGCTAAAGCTCCATACAAAAATGTCCAAAACTGAGATTAGTTCGAGAGTATCTGAGTTACTTCAGATGGTTCAGCTTCCTACCTCTTTCGCTTCTAGATATACAAATGAATTAAGTGGTGGTCAGCTTCAGCGAGTTAATATTGCCCGAGCTTTGGCTACCAACCCTGAATTTCTTGTGCTAGATGAACCTACTTCGAGTTTAGATCACTCTGTACAAGCAAATATTTTGGCACTTTTGAAGGATTTGCAAGCAAAATTAGATCTAACATATCTACTGATTTCGCATGATTTAGAGATGATAGCTAATTACTGTGACTCGGTTTCTGTCATGTATCTTGGAAAAGTTTTGGAGTCAGGTAAAATCAAGGATGTATTTGAGAATCCACAACATCCATACACAAAAGCATTGCTATCTTGCACCTTGTCGGCAAATCCACTCGAAAAGAAGATTCAGATAAATCTTCAAGGGTTGCCATTTAGTCCATTAGATCTACCGGTTGGCTGCCGGTTCTCTAGTAGATGCAGCCAAGTGTTGCCCAAATGTCTAGAAGCTCAACCTGAGATGGTTTATGAGGGCACTCATGGAACTGCCTGTATCAATATATAGAAATGTCCAACTCGTGTTAACTAAAAAGGGGTAAAGATGTTATGTAACGTGGATCGGCTCGTAGCACTGATGGAAGAAAAAGGTATCGATGCGATAGTTGCCAGTAGCTTCGAGAATGTTTATTACTTTTCAGGCACTGGATCCAGATTACCCTTTTATACTGGCACGGGCGCAGCTGCGGTAATAACCAGAGAGAGAAATAACGAAGACACAGTTTGTATGGCCATGCCGTATATTTCCCTCGAGACCGAGAAACCAACTTGGATGGGTAAAGTTGAAATCTTCGGAAGCATTAACATTCTTAAAAATGATGCCGGCACTATGAAATGGCCGGAGTCGGAAATCTCAGAGAAGTTAGATTTTTACAAAGGGAAATCACACGATTCACTCATTACAGCAGTCAATGAGACCTTGAAGCGTTTAAAACTTTCTAACTCGAAGGTTGGCTTTGAAAGTCTAGAATTTAGCAACAAACTCGACTCCTCTCTGTTTGCGGAAAAATGCATCGCGCTCGACATCATTAATGACGCACGGCAGATAAAGACTGCAGACGAAATTACGACACTACGTAAGTCTTCCCAAATTAATGAGTCTGCATTTATTGAATCACTTAAGTTTTTGCGCGAAGGCAATGATTGGTATGACGTTACTTTGGCTTGGTACACCAAATGGGCAAGCGAAGGCGGCGCCGGTCTTTTTTGGGGTGGGGGTGCCGGAAGTCATGCCTCTCAGTTTTATCCAGTCGAATCAAGCTACAAGTTACTTGACGGCGATGTCGTCAGATACGAAGGTGGGGGAACTTACCTAGAGTATTGGGCCGACTCAGGAAGATCAGCAATTATTGGGCAGCCTACCGAGAAGCAACTTCAATTCGGCAGCGCTCTAGCTGCCGGCGCAAACGAAGTTCGCAAGCTACTTAAGCCTGGCGCGATGCCGGATGACTTGTGTAATTCAGTTCTTCAGAAAATTCGTGAAGGCGGAATAACTGAGTTCGAAATTTCAAATGTTTGGGGTCACGGAATAGGTTTAAGTTTAAATGAGTTACCCAGAATTAGACCTGGTGTGAATAAGCCTTTAGAAGCCGGAATGGTGATCTGTTTTGAGACACCTTACTTTGAGCTGGGCTGGGGTGGCATGCAGTTAGAAGATACCTATCTGATCACCGAGACCGGATATGAGAAGTTTACTGAAATGAAAGACGAGGTTTACTCAAGTGGCAACTGATCCAAGTATCAATCTGGAAAATGAAAGAAATTTACGAATCGAGAAAGCGCTCGCAAGATTACGTAAGTTTGATGAAAGTTGGGCAGATTTATTCAAGGATTATGTTCTTGAAGGTATGTATGAGCGAGAAGTAATTGACCAGAAGACACGCGAACTGTGTGCTATCGCAGCGCTTACTGCTTTAGATCGTAAGCCTCCTTTAATGGATCACATCAAAGGAGCCATACGACAAGGTGCTGAGGTTCAAGAAATTATCGAGGTGATTCTGCAAGTTTCTGTCTACGGTGGGTTCCCGGTTGCCCTAGCAGGTCTTCGGGCGCTAGAGGAAACTCTGGCTGAGCTTGGGATTGAACTAAACTAGAAAGTTAACACTTTTCTAATTGCGGCTTGATAATCTTCAACGTTAGGAATTGAAGCATTGACGAGTTGAGGATTCGCTCCAATTGGAACTCTTTTTGCCCCAATTCTCAAAACGGGCGCTTTCAAGGAGCTATAAAGTTTTTCTGAAACAGTCGATGCTATTTCACCAGTGATGGAACCAAACAGTGGGGCTTCATCAGCCACAATAACTCGACCAATTTCTTGGGATCTCTGGAGAACCATCTCATAATCAATGGGATAGACAGTACGTAGATCCATGACCTCAACTGATACGCCTTCGGTCTTCATAATTTCAGCAGCTTTTGAGGCAACCTCTACTGAATATCCGTAAGTAACAATAAGCACATCGGATCCTTCATGGGCGATTCTGGCTTTTCCAAAGGGAATAAATACATCTTCACCAGCTATTTCACCTTTAGCGCCAGTTAACTTCTTATGCATAATAAAGATGACTGGGTCAGAACCTCGCAGAGAAGTTTTTAACAAACCTTTAACATCATAAGGACGGTAGGGGACAGCTACTGATAAACCCGGGATAGCAGAGAAAAGAGATTCAAAACTATTGTTGTGTTGTGGACCAAAAAGAGCAATTCCAGCAGTAGCTCTGATGATTAACGGTAAATCTGCACCAAACATGTATCGAATTTTTGCTGCCTGATTAATGATTTCGTCCATGGCTCCGTAAGAAAAATCCATAAAATTCAAATCAATTATTGGTCGCGCCCCAAGCATTGCAGAACCTACGCCAGCAGCTACCATCGCCGACTCGGAAATAGGAGTATCTCTAATTCTCTCAGGGCCAAATTCTTCCGCCAAGCCCTTAACTTGAGAGAAATGGCCGCCTCGTTCTTGCAGGTCAGTTCCCATAACAAAAATACTTGAATCTTTATTCATCTCTTCGCGGAGACCAGAGCGCCAAGCTTCCGAGTAAGTTACGACTGTCATAGTTGCCTCAATAGAGAACTAGAATCGACATCATCGGCCACGGTAGCAGTATCAGGAAATGGTGAGGACTCAGCAAATTCAACTGCTTGAACAATTTCTAATTTAGCTTTCTCCCTTAGCGAACTAATTTCATCTTCGGTTATCAAATTCCTGGAAGTAAGAGTGCTAATCCAATTATCAATTGGGTCTTTATTCGATTTCCAATCAGTGATTTCTTCCTGGGTTCGATATTTTCCAACTTCGCCTACGTTATGCCCAAAGTATCGATAAGTTACTGCATTTATCAGTTGCGGGCCTTCCCCAGCCATAATTCGAGATCTGGCTCTGGCGGTTGCTTCATACACATCTTCTACATTCTGACCATCAACTATTTCAGCTGACATACCAAAACTTTTTGCTCTAGCAACGAAATCTTTTCCACCAGTGACTCTATCCATAAATGTTTCAACTGCGTATTGGTTGTTATCAATGACGATCAAAAGTGGCAAATTCCAAATCACGGCCATGTTTATTGATTCCCATGTTCTGCCTGTGTTTATTGCACCATCACCCATAAACCCGACGGCGATTGCATTCTTTTTCAAGATATGAATGCCGAGTGCTAATCCCATAGCAATTGAGACACCTGCACCAACTATTCCATTTCCGCCAAAATAATTTCTTGAAAGATCCACCAAGTGCATAGATCCACCGCGACCTCGTGAACATCCGGTAGATTTTGTGAAAAGTTCTGCCATCATGCTTTGGGTAGACATGCCTCGCGCAATGCTGTGATGGTGGGAGCGATGAGTTGAGGCAATAGCATCTTCATCATTTAGCGCCGCCATTACACCAACAGCAACAGCCTCTTGACCAGAAGAATTATGCATGCCACCCGGAACTTTTCCTCGCAACGTAAGACCTTCAGCAATTGTTTCAAATTCCCGGATCAAGATCATTTGGCTTAGAAAATCTCTCGCCTGGCTTTGTTCTGTCATAAATCTAGTTTTCCGTTTCACCTTCATGAAGAACAACACAGATTGTTACACCTACGGCAACATCTGAATCTTCACTAAAGAGTTGCTTTCCCATAACACCAGAAGTGTTTGAGGTTACCTCTAACTCGGCCTTATCTGTTTCGATAATTGCAATCGCCTCACCGGCTTGAACTGAGTCACCTGGGGCTTTTAACCATTTTTGCAGGTAAACATTTTCGGCTGAGACGCCAAGTGCTGGAACAAAAATCTCTTCCATGACTCCTCTTTCTTAAAACTTCAAATGTTAAACAATGTAAATTCGCCAGGACATTTAATCTGAAATCAAATCACTCAGAGAATCCTAGAGCGGGCACATCAATTAACAAAGTCTGATTCCACCCGTTGGAAAGCGTCACTTACTCACAATTCTGAGCATTGCTGGAGAAAAAAGAAGTTTTAAGACACTTAAGCCAAAGCAAATGTATAAACTTGTAGAGTGAATGATTTCCTAGTAGTTCTAGATTTTCTATCCACCTTTGCCTTTGCGCTCGTAGGTGCTCGTCTTGCAGCAAGCCGCTTTATGGATTACGGCGGCATCCTTTTTGTGGCCTCGGTTGCAGCCCTAACCGGTGGAACTTTTCGTAACTTAGTTCTAGATATTCCCTTAACTTGGATTGAAAAGCCTTATCTGTTGGGCGCTGTGCTGTTAGCCGTGGTTCTAACCATTGTCTTTAAGTGGTCTAAAGAAGTTGGCAGCTTCGTTCTCTTTATTGATTCAATTGGTTTAGGTGTTTCAACTGTGGCCGGTACCGCTCTGGCGTTAGATTTGAATCTAGATCCAATCCCAGCGATTTTGCTTGGCTTACTTAGCGCGGTACTCGGTGGATTAACGCGTGACTTACTCGCACAAGTTCCACCAGTATTGCTTCACCGTGAAACAAATGGCACCGCCTCATTCATCGGAGCTAGCGCGTTTGTTGTTGCGATTGAAGTGGGGGCCAATCAAGAGTTAGCTTCGGCTATTGGATTCGTACTAGTAATAGGTATTCGCTTAATCTCGATCAAACAAAACTGGAACCTTCCTAAAATCAAGGCCTAGAGATAGAGTTGTTCGAACAACAACCTCGATATTATAAACAGACTTGCAATTGCTTGGGCTAACCTTTTAAATCTCGGTACTGAATTTATTGCGCCCAATCACTGTAATGGCGAAGGTAAATATAGTTGCAAATGCCCCAAGAGCGAATGAGTAGCTAGTTCCACGATTATCAATTAACCAACCAGCCATGGCCGCCGCAAAAGCAAAGCCCAAGCCAATTCCTGCATACATCGATGCAATTGCCTCGGTAGTACGTCCTACTGGGGAGCGGCGCTGAGTAATTGCAGCACTTGCAATCAAGAGAGGCGAGATACCGATTCCGGCAGCTATCGATAACAAAGCTAACGCAGAAATAGTGTCAACAAAAACCATTGCCGCCGTTGCGGGAACCAAGAGCAAAGTAACGACGATTAGTTGGTTGTGAAGCGCTGACTTAAAGTGAAAACCGCCATAAACAAAGCCACCAAGTAGCGAACCAAATGCCCATACCGCCATAACGATGCCGCCATAGATAGGTTGGCCAGCAATTTTGGTGAATGCAATGATCGAAGTTTCAACAGCGCCAAAGAACATTCCTACCGCAATATGCACACCCCACATATAGATGAGGCCATTTTGCAGAATAACTGGCTTGCCATGTTTACCTTGATGCTTATTAATCGGTGGCTCACTATTGCGCATAGATGCTAGCCAGAGTCCGCCACCTGCCAATAAAAACATTGCAATTACTTGAGGTGCTGCTGGGTGTAATTTCACTGAAGTAATTGCGGCAATAGATGGTCCGACAATAAAGATCAATTCATCGATCATGCTTTCAATGGAAAAAGCCGTTAGCAAGATCGGTCCTGATACTAGAAGAGCAGTCCAACGAGATCGAACTAAAGCGCCAATTGATGGGTATGCCAGACCGCTACCAATTGAGAAAATAAATAAGTAGGGTGCCGGAACATCAGATGGAATCAATACGACTAAAGCCATTGAGCAGAGAACAATAAGCAAGATTTGGATTGGTAGAACCCGGTGTTGTCCGAGCTTGTCTACCAGCCTTGAACTTAGTGGACCACCGATTGCTGCTGCAATTGAGATTGAGCCAGAAACAGCGCCAGCAATTGCATAGCTTCCGCGTTCGGCTTCAACGTACATCAAGATTCCGATACCAACCATTGAAACTGGAAGGCGTGCGATAAATCCCGCCGTCGAAAATCGCCAAGCAGAGTTACCTGCGAAAGCTTGACGATACTTAGTTAGCATTAGGCAAAGTTAGCGGATCACCGATGTTTTACTCACAAAAGAATCAGTAATCGCCTCTCGAATAAAACACAGTTTCATTAGGTGGAAAGGCGCACGAATTATCTCTTGCCCGCCCTATGCCCGGGTGATAATTTATACCAAGTGCAAATTGGGTTAAGTGCCTTTTTGCAATGAAACACGAGAATGGGGTTAAGTGATGGCCAACCAAAGCGCAGCTAAGACTGGTCCAACTGGACGTGGCTTTATTGGAACCATGGCAGCAATGTCTTCTTATGATGACGAGAGCTATCTAGATTTCATCGAAGGTCTGCGTATGTTTGCATTGCGCTCAATGAATCCATCATCTGCCCGCGCCCTTAAATCAGAAATCGATGCCGGCAAGATTAAATCTGAAAATCCTAAGATTGAAGAAACTCGCTCTGTTGCTGACCCAATTCCAGTTATCGGAATACGCAATCGCATGCTGCACAGTACTCAAGGTCAAAACTGGGCTGGAGTTGTAGATTCATATGCGAAGAACCGCGCGAACTTAGAACAAGAGTTAACTGATGCAGAGAAAGATGGACCAGGAACACTTCGCTGGGATCCAAACTTTGTTTATCCAGACTACTTCACCGCGATTCCTTATCACCGCCAACCAGGTAGCTATCACGCAGATCCGCTAAGCGGACATGTTTATCACTATGGAACAAAAGTTTTCCATGGTGGTTCAAACGATAAAGATGAAGCAAAAATTGAACGCATTTCGATGCTTCCAATGCCAGCCGACGGGGTTATGAATAAATTCCTTGATGTCGCTTGCGCGATTGGCTCAGGAACGGTTGCAGCGAAGTTACGTTGGCCAAGCGCTGAAATTCATGGCGTTGAAATTGCTGGTCCACTTGTTCGTTATGCGCACATGCGGGCAACCAGACTTAACTCTGAAGTTCACTTCTCACAGCAACTAGCCGAGAAGCTGGATTTTGCGGATAACACATTTGACCTTATTTATATGAGCACATTGCTACATGAGATGCCTGTGGCCGAAGGTCGCATTGCAGTGCAAGAAGCAAAGCGGGTACTACGCCCAGGCGGAATTCTGGTAATTAATGACATGCTGCAAGCAACTACACCGCTTAATGTTTGGAGTGATTACGACCGTTATTTCGATCATCGCTTCAACAATGAGCCATATGCTTATAACTTCGTGCATTCAGATCTGAATTCATTCTTGGATGCAGAATTTGCTTCAGTCAAGAATGTGATTCAAGGCAAGACTTCGACCTGGGAATGTGTTAAGTGAGCGATCGCCAGCGTGAGCCGCTAGGCAAATTTGCTCCCGATAACATCAACGATCACATTCTTCATGTGATTTTTGAGTTAGCGGCCGAACTCTGGGTTGTGAAGCGCAGATTGGCTGAGGTCGAAGGTGCGGCGGTTGCAAATGGTGTCATTAACAGCCCTGATTCAATCATTCGCGATGATTCTTTTGCTTTCGAGAGCGCTGAGCGCGATGCTTTTGTTGAACGAATCTTTGGCTCGCTTAAAGATATCGGCGCAAAGCTTGATACCCAGTAGTCACTGAATAATTTCTACTTAGATTGCTAAACATGCAGCGGAAAATTGGCGTAGTTGTTCCATGCGCTAATCCAGCAGTTGAGCCTGAAATTCATAAACTCGCACCCAGTAGTTATTTCCCGTACGTCGCTCGGTTTCCAAATTATCCAGATTTAGATCTGAAGCAACGGTTAGCTAAGTACCTTTCCGATTTGCCACCTGCCATTAATACTCTAAAGGGTTTAGATTTGGATGGCGTTTTAGTTGCCTGCACAGGTTCGTCTTATCCAATTGGTTTGAGCGGTGATAAGAAATGGACTGATGAAGCTAGTGAGCAATTAGGTAAGCCAGTTGTCTCTGCCGCTGGCTCAGTAGCTAAAGTTTTACAATCACTTAGCGCCAAAGAATTAGTTCTAATTTCACCATATCCAGCCTGGCTTACTGCCGAGCTGACCGCGTTCTGGGTTAGCGCTGGCTACAAAATAGTTGAATTAGTTGAGATCAATAAGTCTGGCAATATCTATGACTTAACTAAATCCGAGATGGCCAAGACGCTTAGCGAGGCCATTAGTCGCAGCGGTGAAAAACGCCCTAATCGCGTGCTTTTAGTGGCCGGAACCGGGGTTCCGAGCCTCGAGCCGATCGAAGAAATGATCACTTCTGTAGAAATTCCGGTTGTTACCAGCCAGATTGCTGGCATCTGGAACCTATTTAGTGAGATGAAACAGTTAACTCAGATTCCAAATAGCGGAAGTGCTGCCTTGAATAAGTTACACAATCAAATTCTTAAAGTTGCGACTGTATGAGTGAACTAAACGCACAAGTGATTGTTGTTGGTGCTGGGCCGGTTGGTCTTGTGACAGCTCTTGGTCTGGCGCAAAAAGGAATTAAGGTTTTAGTACTAGAAAAGAATTCAATCGAAGTGCCACCGCAATGGCGCGGCTCAACTATTCATCCGCCAACGCTAGCTATTTTTGATGAACTAGGACTAGCTGATGAGATTATTGCCGGTGCCATTAAAGTAGAAGTTTTGCAATATCGCGATCTAGAGATAACAGATGTAGCAAATTTTGATTACAACTGTCTTGAAGGTCTAGTTAAGTTTCCATTTAGGTTGCAGTTTGAGCAATACAAAGTTCTGAAATTACTTAGAAATGCGGCAGCGCTAAATTCCAATGTCGAAATCCAATACGAATCTTTGATTGAATCAGTATCTCAAGATGAATCAGGCGTTTCGGTTGAAGTTACCAAAGCCGGAGCCACGAACACTCTGCGCGCTGAATGGCTAGTTGGCGCAGATGGAAGTCACAGCGCAGTTCGTAAGGCGTTGGGCATTGAACTAGATGGCTTCACTTATCCGTATCCAACTACGGTAGTTGCAACGCCATTTAAGTTTGAAGATCATTTTCCTGGTTTAGCACCAGTTACTTATTGGTCCGGGCCAACTGGGCGCTTATCCATGATTCGAACCCCTGATATTTGGCGAATTGCTATGACGACCCCGCTTGAAGGGGTAGATATTTCTAGCGACGATCGCGGATCTATTGCAGAACCAAGCCAAGACTTTGTTGCCGCAATTGAACTGCTGTTAAACCTTTTGCCTGGGGTTTCGTTGGCTGATCTGAAGTTAAAGCAATACGAGGTCTATCGCTCGCATCAAAGAATTGCGCGGGAATTTAGCGTAAAGCGCATTGCTCTGGCTGGCGATGCTGCTCACCTAACTACGACTAATGGGGGCATGGGCCTTAACTCTGGGGTTCAAGATGCGGCTGCGCTAGTAAATGCATTGATGGCGGCAATTTCTTCAAATAGCGACCAGCCTATTGCTGCATATGGCAAGGAGCGCAAAGAGTTTTGTACTAATTTCTTGCAGCCCACCACCACAACAAATCATAAAACCGTGGATAATCCCGACTATGAAGCTAGATCTTCTCGGTTAAACGAGTTGCTAGCCGAGACCAGGAATCCAGAAATTGTTAAGCAGGTAATTGCCCGAGCTAGCATGATTTCTGAGTTAGTTAAGTAGGGGGAGTAATGAGCAAAATTTATACACCAATTACTGGTGCGGAAATTGCTGATGTCCCAGATTTATCTTTAGCCGAAGTTGATGCCGCACTTGATTTAGCAACCGAGAGTTTTGCGGCCTGGCGCAATACCTCAGCGAGTGAGCGTGGTCGGATTTTGACTAAGACTGGCCAACTAATGCGAGAGCGCGCCGATGAAATTGCCGAGTTAGAAACTATAAACACAGGTAAGCGATTAGCAGATACTAAGCGCGAAGCAATTAGAGCAGCCGAGTGTTTTGAATACTACGGCGGCTATGCCGATAAGTTAGTTGGCACCGTTGTGCCAGTGCCTGGCGAGTTTCATGCATACACAGAGCGCGAACCTTACGGCGTAGTAGTCGGCATAATTCCCTGGAATGTTCCTTACTTTTTTGCAGCTAAGAAAATAGCGCCGGCAATTGCCTTTGGAAATGTTTCCATTCTTAAGCCAGCTGCGGAAACTCCGCTAACTGCACTGAAGTTATTAGAGATTCTGCATGAGGCCGGAGTTCCCAAAGGAGTCGCGCAAGTTCTAACTGGTGGGCCTGAAATTGGCAAGAAATTAGTTGCAGATATTCGTACCAAGTTAGTTGTTTTCACGGGCTCAGATAAGAGTGGCGCAGCAGTTGGTTCGGCAGCAGCTGCGCATTTTGCACCAGCAGCTCTTGAATTAGGCGGCAAGTCAGCCCAACTGGTCTTTGCCGACGCAGATTTAACCGCGGCTTTAGATGGCGTGGTCGAAGGAATTACTGGTTCTTGTGGCCAAATGTGTATCGCTGGCTCACGGCTATTTATACAAGAGAGCATCGCTGCAGAATTCATCGCACAAATAAAGGTTCGCTTTGAGAACTTAGTTGTTGGTGACCCACGTGAATCTGGTACTCAAGTTGGGCCGCAAGTAACAAAACTTCAAGCGATGAAAACTTTAGATTACATTGAAATTGCTAAGAAAGATGGTGGCAAAGTAATCGCTTCTGCCAAGGTGCCAAGTAGCGCAGATTTAGCTAGCGGGTTTTATGTTCCGCCTACGGCTTTCATAGATCTGCCAAATTCATCGGCAGTTGTGCAGGAAGAAATCTTTGGACCAGTTCTAAGTATTGCTACCTTTAAAGATGAAGCTGATGCGATTTCGAAAGCACATGACAGTGATTTCGGATTAGCTGCCGGAATCTGGACGAGTGATATAAGTAGAGCTCATCGAGTTGCCAGCGAATTACGGGTTGGAAATATTTGGGTCAATACCTACCGAGTTCTTTCTGACCTAATGCCGTTCGGCGGAGTCGGCAGTTCGGGTTATGGCCGCGAAGGCGGCACCGATGCGCCGAATCTTTACACCTGGACTAAGAGCGTCTGGATTTCTAAATCACCGGGTCTACCTAAGAACTATAAGGCGAAGTAAATGGGTAACTACGAGATTAAGAATTTGTATTTAGATACATACCGCCGAGACAATTTCTTCATTGGTGGCGACTGGGTAAAACCAAATTCTAAGAACCTTATCGAAATCATTAGCCCAAGTACCGAAGCGCTAATCGGCCGAGTCCCAGATGCAAATACAGCTGATATCGACCTAGCCGTAAAAGCTGCAAGTGCGGCATTTGCTAAAAAGAATAGTTGGAGCACTTGGGCAATTTCTGAACGCACTAAAGTCATGCGCAAGTTCGCAGATATTTTGGAAGCTAAACATCAAGAATTATCCATTCTTTATGCTCACGAACTTGGCCGACCATATAAACCAACCGTTTCGCGCCCCAGTCGACCAGCTGAACTACTTAGGTATTACGCAGATTTAGCCGAACAACTAGAACTAGATCAAACGCGTTTGATCCCGGCGCTACAAAACCCAGGTAGCGTAAAGAGCTCTTCAGTTAAATTGGAATCACGTGGCGTTACCGCAGTAATCGTTCCGTATAACGGCACACTTGAAATGGGAATGTTTAAGATCGGCCCAACTCTGGCACTCGGCGGAACCGTTGTATTAAAGCCCAGCCCGCAATCGCCGCTAGAAGGTTACATTTTTGCAGAGGCGGCAATCGAAGCTGGTTTTCCGGCCGGTGTAATAAATGTTCTCCCTGGCTCACGTCAAGCAGGCGAGGCGTTGGTGGCTCATAAAGAAGTTGGCATAGTTGGATTTACTGGTTCAACTGCAACCGGAAAAGCTATCGCTAAAACTTGCGCCGAGTCATTCACGCCAACCATTCTTGAGCTGGGCGGCAAATCTGCAGCAGTCTTACTAGAAGATGTCGATGTAATAGCATTTGCTAAGAATCTGCCTTACCTCGGCTTCACATTTACTGGGCAGAATTGCTTTATTCATTCGCGCGTAGTGGTTAATAAAAATAGGTATGCCGAAGTTCTTGATGCGATCTGCCAATCAGCTGCCACAATAAATGTTGGCGATCCTTTTGACGACCAAACGTATAATGGCCCTTTAATTAGCCAGGGGCATAGAGATAAAGTTGAAAGTTATATTGCATCAGGTATTTCTGAGGGCGCCCGTATTGCCTTTGGCGGAAATCGACCAGAACACTTGAATAAAGGCTGGTATCTAAACCCGACAATTTTTGCTGATGCCACAAATCAAATGCGCATAAGTCGTGAAGAAATCTTTGGTCCAGTAATTTCAGTAATCAGTGCCGATAATGATCAAGCAGCGATTGATATCGCCAATGATTCTGAATTTGGTTTAGCTGGTTCGGTCTGGGCAAATGATGAAAGCCATGCTCGCGAAGTGGCTGATCAAATAGATACCGGATCAATTGGCATAAACTGCTTCGGGTTTAATACCTCAGCGCCTTTTGGTGGTCGCAAAAATAGTGGAATCGGAACCGAACTTGGCCTTGAAGGATTCTTGGCTTATGCAAAATATAAGTCAACGCATTACACGCATTAAAAATTAGTACGGCAAAATCTCTAACAGTGCGTTATCTGGAAGCTGAATCATCTTTGTTTCGGCAACCGAGCCACGAAGAGTCACAATGCTAATTCCAGGCGGTAAGTAACCAGCAACGAATTCACGTTGCTCTCCTTCAACTGGTAACTGGTCAATTTCAATGGCATTCCGACCAGCTAATTGCAATGAACTTAATCTATGCAAAGTATCAAGTGGTTTTCCGTAAACTCGATTGATCACCTTGATTCCTACTTCACGATCACTAGCCCGGCGAACTTCGAAATTCGTTTCAAGCACTTCGCGAGATTTCTCTAAATCTGAAGCGCCAATAACACAGATGAAAATGCTGCCCGATTCTTTTGAAACATCAGGTAATTCAAAATTAGGAACCTCGCTAAGGATCTGCGTTATGTAAACAACTTCACCATTCATGCCAGATAGTTGCGCCGCAATTAGTGGCAAAGGTTTAGCTGATCCGGATAAGGGCACTGCTTCATTCATAACTACAAAGCCAGCCGCAACTGCGTGAGCCACATATTTGTGAACATCATCGACACATATTTCCAAGGCGCTCCAACCAAATGTTCGAAGTGGCAGCGGATTTTGATACATGGCAGATTCAATAAATCTGACACCGCCATTGATTCCGCAAACTTCAAGAACCCGAGCACCGGCTAGATCTTTTGCCTGCCATCGGCTGGCTTCTTCAACTCTCAGTTCATATTCAGATTTTTTTATCTGCCAGCCAAATCCTGAGATATACATTTGTGCTGACGCAGCTAAATCATGGGTCAAGATTGTTACGGTTTCGATCGGGCCGATTTTCACTCTTTAACCCTATAACTCTTGTTAAAAATAGACCTTGTAAAACAATCTCAAATCGTTATATTTCCGTGATTTTTATGCGAGAAGCGTGTTCTGCGGAATGGAATTTCATTGACTTTATTAGTGTGTTATAGCAAAGTTCTCGCAACCGCAAGTAGGTATGACCTAAGGAGAGCACATGCGTCATAAGAAAATTCTTAGCGCCACATTATCAGTTGCCATGGCGGCGTTGATGGTTGGCGCAAGTCAGGCACCTGTAAGTGCCGCAGTCGGAACAATTACAATTGCAGTACCTGGACTTCCACCAAGTCAGGGAAACCCATTTAAAGAAGGTCCAGGAACTCCTGGTATCCACACCTACGCAGCAATCTTCGATGCGCTAACTCGCGTAGACGATAAAGGAATTGTTCGCGCTCGTCTTGCTACATATTGGAAGACAGTTAACAGCACCACATGGCGCTTTACTTTGCGCGAAGGAATTAAATTCTCTAACGGTGAAGACTTCAACGCTGATGCGGTTAATGCCACAGTTGATTTCTTAGTTAGTGCAGATGGTCGTAAAACAACTATTGGTTCAACTGAACTTCCAGATGTAACAGGAGCGACAAAAGTCAGCGAGTATGTTGTCGATATTACAACTAAGACTCCTGATGCAATTTTGCCGGCTAAGTTAGCAGCTCTATATATCGTGGCTCCAAAAGCTTGGAAGAGTGCTGGACAAGATGTATTTGCTAAGGCACCAATTGGTACTGGTCCTTTCAAGGTAGATTCGATTACAACAACTCGAATTGAAATGAGCGCGTTCACTGGTTCATGGCGTCAGCCAAAGGCAGCCAAGCTAATCATCACT